>Ga0105096_10000010_pt1 | contig 37241 bp, 71 predicted proteins | sample PPLLak3cmMay2015_FD_87036 | JGI IMG/M metagenome (GOLD analysis project Ga0105096, IMG submission 87036) | Freshwater sediment microbial communities from Prairie Pothole Lake near Jamestown, North Dakota, USA - PPLs Lake P7 Core (1) Depth... | ecosystem: Environmental > Aquatic > Freshwater >... | reverse complement strand
TGGCAGAGGGCCAAGTCGAGTGGAAGGCGTTGAGTGCGGGGCTATTCCACTAAATTTAAACAAGATTTAACGATGCGATATGCATCGTAATGGCGGGAGTACCGATCCTTAAATCTTGTTTAAGTTTATTAGGTGGCAACCTGACTAACCGAGCGGGCATACGCTATAAATAGCGCTTCGTGGTGCAGATCAACCACGCGGTCGCTCTACCGTTATGCGAGTCGCCGTGTGATACTGCGGTATAGTTACTATAATAGATCAGGAATTACTCAGGTTCCTATAGGGTGAACTAATTTCAGCGGATGTATACAACCAATGATACTTAGTTTTATCATACAAGGTCTTGCCAGACCCTCTGAGGTTCAAATTTACCCTACTGGCCGGGAGAATTAATAGACCAGTACGCCTCGCTTTGATAGCCATTAGCGAGTACGAAATGAATGGTTATGGGGATTCTGGGGATGCCGGGATCAGTTGAGCGGCGTTGGTGGGGCTGGCTTCGCAAAGTTAATTTATGAAAGAGTTTCAGAATCCGAAGCGCATCTACGTTATGCTAAGACGCGCGATTGGGGTAATGCATAAACCTGGAACTCCTCCATAAATTAACTTACGCATGACTAGGTTCTCCCCTAGGGAGTATGAGACAAGAGTGTTACGAGAACAAATGGTAACAACGTAAGTTTTTACTTTTAAGGCGAAAAGGGTAGCTCCCCGGGTTGGTCACTCCCAACCCTAGCCAAGATACTGGAGTGACAGATGATTTACTTTATTAAAGCAGGAAATTGTGTTAAAATTGGGTATTCAAAAAATCCAACCGCAAGGTTGAAAGAATTACAAACCGGAAACTCAAAGAAACTAAAATTATTGTGTACTATCCCAGGAGATTTTAAGACAGAAGCAGCATTGCACGAAGTATACAAAGCTAATAAACAGCAGGGTGAGTGGTTTTCTTACACAGGCAAGTTAAAAAATAGCATTATATGGTATACACAAAATAAGACATATACCACATTAAAAGAATTTATACTTGGGGGCTATGAGTTGTCTACAAGACAAGCCGCCAACCGAAAGGTACAAAGAGGAGACCCCTCTTTAAAAACACGGATAGCATCAATCCGTTAAAACAAGCATAGCAATATGCCCAAAGGAGAGATTCCTACATATCTCCACCTTGAGGAGCAATTCCTTAAGGCACAAGAATGCAAGCTGAGTCTTTGAGTATTCGTTCGACGCGGATACTAGGGCGAAGAATGGTAGTGATAAGGTGACCGTGTAATAATCAAAGGCGGAATCCGAGGGTGTGAAAAACCCTGGCCTACATTCAAAACATTCGAGTTCGATAGACAAAGAGTAGGACAGTAGTTTGAGTCGCGAGACGAGGGCGAAGTCCAGAATATTAAGGTGATGGTTTAATGAGCCATTGTCTTAAGGTTCAGCGAGTAGCTAGAGATAGTGAAAGTAGGCGGAGTGTACGACTTTGTAGCCGGAAGGTTGCGAACGTATTGGAGTCGGCACTTTGTAGTAGGTATGCAATATTGTAGCTCATTTGGTAGAGCAACTTCCTTTAAGAAGTGTGTAATAGGTTCAAATCCTATCATATAAACAAAAAAGCAAAGACCGACTCCAATACGTTACGAAAGTGACATAATTCCACCCACTGTTTAAGTGAAGGTGTGACAATAGAGACTCGCAAGGTTGAAGTTGTTAGTTCGATTCCGCAATTCGCTAGTTAGCTGCTATCGGATGTACGAAGAAAGCTGAGTAGTAACGTATGTTATGGTGAAAGCCTGCCATTAAACGGCTGTCATGTTCCTAGACTATATTGCCTGCGAAGGGGTATAGTGGATACGCTCTTAGCCAATGCCGCAAGCCTTGGGTACGGGAAGCTAACGGAGGAATACGAAAGGTGTAATCTCAACCTTTTCATTTAAAAGTGTATTATGTGTTCAGCACGAAAGAGTACGCGTAATGGCGTTGGAGTAAGCGAGCATAGTACACTTCTAAATGAAACCCCACCCCAGCATGAGGGCAGTATGCTATACTGATATCAGTAATGTCGTAATGTGGGGATTCATTTAAAAGTATATTTTAAAAGCAACCTTTCAACAGTTCCGGCATATCCGGGCGGAGTACTGGACTCCATAAAGTATACTTCTAAATGAGATAAATCCCTGCGATATAGGACTATGTCAACACATAGCCAGGGATTCCAACCGGGGCGAGACAACAATTTCTCCGGTGTTTTATTTAAGTTATTGGCAAGTAACGGACATGACTTCGTGTTAAGGACACCTTATCCAGTAACTTCTTTTTCGGGGCTTAGCTCAGTCTGGTAGAGCACTCGCTTTGGGAGCGAGTGGCCGCAAGTTCGAATCTTGCATCCCCGACCAATTTAGTATAGTTCTTTAAACATGGAAATTGTTAAAGTACAGACGAAGGACTATACCTTTTTACAATTGCGGATAAGTGAACAGGGTCACGTTAGGCTCATAACCTTTCAAGCCGGATCGTTACCGGAGTCCGCTACCAGTTATACCCTAAACCCCGCACAGGGGCGAATAAGGACCCTGAGTTAGCGCATTAACAGGGGGTTTAAATCCTAAAGTTCGATGCGCTGAGGGGGTTATTAATGCATACTGATGCCCAACAGGAATAAGGGGCAACTCGATGGTGCTGGGAGTGCTAACCAGGTACCGGTTGGTGGCGTTACCTAAGCCACCACGTATTTGGGCTAGCTAAGGTACAGTGTAGGGTGATTACCCGAAAAGATCTTCGAGATTCCCCAGAGTCTCCTAGCCCGACCAATCAACGACCAGTAAAGTTATGTTGGATGACAAACATCCCGTTAGTACAGCATCAGATGCGCATCTGAAACATGGAGGACGGCGTGGCAAGAAGGCTAACTTTAATGATTCTTAAAGAATCAACTGGTCATCTATTTTGAGTGTAGTAGTTAAACGACAATGGTTAAAGCCCATTGTATATGAATCTTTGATCATTATAATTCATGATAACGCATGATCAAGTAGAGTCTGCTATAAGTAGGGAGTAATTACCCATTGCGAAAAGTAGCCCTGAGGCTTCCAATCCTCGGCATGATAGTCAAGCCGACTGATAATTTCTACAACACTCAATCCAAATTCCCACCCCGTCAAGGTGGACAATCAGCTAGTATATCTGTCATATACTCGGGATAAGGCTCCCGTTAATACTCCATGAGAGTACCTTGCAGCCCACTGGCAGGTGTGGAGGTAGTGGTTCTCCCATAACAGAACTAGGATCTAATTTTAGGTAGGTCGTCCTGATACGTAGAAAAGAACCGACGTAACAAAAGTAGTGAACCTAAGAGTGGTTAGACACTCGATGCAATAAAGTACCTACAGGGTGGCTGTACACCACCGGGGAAGAGCAGCCGTGACTGGCATCTAACAGCAGGAAGCCCATCCGAACGAGTGTGATGGGCTTTCTTTTATTTTCCTACCATTGAGATCAAAATTTTGATCCTCAAGGTACCAAATAGTTCTTGACATTTTAGTGTAAATGTGAGATAATATATATTCTGGAAATTTAGGAAAAAGAAGAAGTGTGCCAGCGTCGTTCCTGAGTGATCGCGTGCGGAATTGACGAAAGTCATGTAGGATAACATAGTAGTAATACTCCCACACTATCTTCTTTTTCCTAAACTTCCGTTCTTCTAGTGGTCAGGATATGGGACTTTCACTCCCATTACACGAGTTCGAATCTCGTACGGAAGACCAAATTATGCACTGCTCGTCTAAAGGTTAGGACGCTGCCCTCTCAAGGCGGTAATGCTGGGTTCGAGACCCGCGCGGTGTGCCAATTTAATTAAAGGGTGTATCGTAATGACAAAGCGTGAATTTTTCCTCGAAGTAGAAAAGCTGTTAAATGAAGCGTTTGAAAAGTATGAAGATGATGAATCAGCTGTATACAATAAGGGCAGATTCCATGCTTTTAATACAGTATTGTTAATGATGGGAGAGCTGGAATGAGATATAATAGTGAAGTAATGACCGAACTTATGAATCTTATTCAAGACACTTACCCTGGCTCTTGTATGGTACCTGGAATAGAGGTAATTGCAGAAAAAATTGGAGTCGATGAAGAAACTGTAGCCAAAATGCTGGATGATATGGAGATTCAAGAGTGCTCAGTATGTGGTTGGTGGAGCCACCCAGGTGAGCATTATCTGGGTCATGTTGAAGATTGTGAGGGTCACGAAGAGGTTGTTTGTGGCAACTGCTGTGAGGATATGGTATGAATGCTCAAAAATTACTTGATATGTTGTTAGCTTTACGTGAGTATGAAGATTTAAAAGATGTAAAGGTTTGTGTAGGTAATCCTGCACCCCCATATTATCCTGAAGCCCGTGCGCGTCCTCTAGCTTACAAAGGTAAAGTTATTTTAGTGTTAGAGGATATGAATCATGACTGATTTGAAAAGAATGATACAGTTTGCACTCGATGGATGTGTAGAAGAGTATACAACTGAAGCGAAAAAAGATGTACCCTTTCTTACTACTCTTGATTATTTTTCTGGTAAGATCCAGGCGTTTAGAGAAGTATTATTTTGGATGGAGAAAGAAAAAGGACGGGAAGCTTAAGCGGCATAAGCAGGAGACTGTAAATCTCAAGACAGAAGGTTCGAATCCTTCGCTGTCCGCCAAATTAGTCATGCTACACTCTGGGTTATGCGTTAGTACCGCTATCCAACATACAGGAGCTTGTAGGTACTACATGACGATTAGCCTTGCAGGGAGGCGTTGTATTCCCTAGCGTGAATATTTTTCAGTAGTCATCTAACGGCAAGACCCCTATGAGGAAATTAAGGTTCGAATCCTTCCTACTGATAATTGCATTACGCCAAACTCTGGAGAGGTTGCTGATACCAACCACTCAATTGTAAAGGAGACTTGGGTATCACTTAATGCATCGCCGTACTGGAGAGGCTGCCAATAGTCACCAGACCCCTGCTAGGGAGGGCACTATAGTCCCTAGCATCTTTAAATAAGATTTCTAGATTTTATTTAAGGATGCTCGTCAAGTGGGAGTGATAAATGGCTGTAACCCAGGAGTCTTGTGGCTAGAGGTTCGATTCCTTAAGCATCCACCAAATAAAGGAGTAAGAAATGAAAGTATACGGCATAGCTACGTTTTCTAGGGAATGTTTTGGGCAGGGAGATTATGGTGAGGTAACTAAAATTGTACCAACAGGTGCATACTATAGTGGCCCATTTCCCCCAATATTCAAGACTTTCGATGCGGCCTCAGAATGGGCAGAAAATTCTGGCATTCTTGGTAATATAGTAATTGTCTCAATGAATTTAGTGGAGTAATTATGCACAAAATTAGACTATTTAGCGATCTTCACATGGAGGGTCGGAAGTACGAAATTCCAGCTCTGCCAGGGGATGCTGAGACAATTCTAATCCTGGCAGGTGATATTCACACTGGTAATAACGCTACGGCGTTTATTGATCCTTTGCTAAAAAGGTTTCGTAATGTAGTTTATGTTCTAGGCAATCATGAGTTCTATCATAACGATATGAATGATGTTAGAACCTGGTGGAAGAAAGCACAGCGTTACCGCACTAACTTTCACGTGCTTGATAATGGTGTGCTAGATTGTGGTGATCTTCGTATCATCGGAACCACCCTGTGGACTCATACCAACGATCCAGAAATGGCACGTTATCTAAATGACTATGCTTGTATTTACAAGGATGGTCTGGTACTGACTCCAGCAGATACTCGTGAGTTGTTCCTTCAAAATGTTGATTTTCTGGTGGATGAACTGGAGATCAAGTTTGATGGTAAGACGATTGTCGTAACTCACCACGCACCCGCTGAGGTTTGTGTACGCCCGCGCTGGGTTGGACACTTTCTTACAAAGTGCTTTGCTGCCAATCTTGATTGGCTAATTGAGAAGTACAATATTGATATGTGGTTTCATGGTCATATGCATGATACAGTTCACATCACGCACGCTGGAACTGAAATCTTTTGTAATCCAAGAGGTTATGCAGGGTCAGACAGCAATCCGAATTTTACGGATGATCTAGTTATTGAAGTATAATGTTGAGGTAGTTCTGGGAACAAGTTGGGCTGTGACCCTGGCTAAGGGGTTCGATTCCCCACCTCACCCCACACAAACGCCTACCTATCGGCGGGAGGAGGGATAGGGTATATCACCCCAGCGATTTTGCAATAACTGGAAGGAATGCTGAGACTCCTCTCACTTATTTACACACCCTCTACGGTAAGATCAAACTAGACGATACCCGCTCGGTATCTAGGAAAGCGAAGCCAAGAGCAGTAGAGGGTGTATTTAATTCTTGACTTCCAGTGCTAAAATGAACTATAATATACATTCTGGAAATTTAACCAACAGGAGAGAAGATTATGGGAAAGGTTATACCTATGTTCAAGACTGATGAAATCACAGGTCTTGAAATTCCTAACAGACCATATAAGAAAGAATACATAATTATGGTTGAGGACAAGGCAATGGCTGTTTATCCTACTTGGAATCAAGCTGTTGCACATCTTCCTCTGTATCCAGATTATACAGAGATTTTGATAGTATAGAACACGAGACTGGATGTTTGTTAGTGCTTAACACAAGCATAGTGCACTACTGGACATCCAGTTTCATTTAGAACAATACTGTGGGGTTCTTACCGGGTCAGACCGGAAGGCGGGTGCCAAGAAGAGCCAACTATAGGGATGATCTGACGCCCCCATAGTTCGAGGTTCGAGTCCTAGTCACAGTACCTAAAATGCCTAACAATCGGCAGAGAGGTGGATTGTCGAGATGAGCCTCTCACTTTTTTAGATGAGACCCCAGAATAGCCGATGGAAGTCTAAAGCGGTACTGGACGTAGACCAGTAATGGGTCTCATCTAGTTTAATGGGTCGTTAATTCAACGGTAGAATATCTGGCTTTTAACCAGTCTATGGGGGTTCGATCCCCTCACGACCTACCATTTTTTATTAAGATAGTTTGATCGTCATATATAGGGTCGATTGCCCAGATGTGTACAGTTTGGGACAGTAGCATAAAAGATCCTCTAGAAGTATCTATGAACTGCCTCATGGCCTGGGGTAGGATCATATCTCTGCTTGGACGATAGGAACTACAAATATCAGACTATCTTAATAAGAAATGGCCGCGTCCCAAAAGGAGTATCACCACTCTGGCTGTGTGGCACTTGGGCGGATAATATATAGGGGTGATCACTGTATTATCTGTTGGGTTCAATTCCCAGCGTGGCTGACCAAACACGGGCTGGTAGCTCACTCGGTAGAGCAGTTGGCTCTTAACCAAACGGTATCAGGTTCGATCCCTGGGCAGCCCACCAAATTTTAACTAAGGAAACTGAAATGCGCGAATTAATCGTATCAATGTATACTGGGTATTACGGAGAAGAGGGTTTTGATATACTGGTAGTATCTGATTCTTGCCCACATGAACTAATAGATCGTACCTGCCTTCGGATGGCTATCGATCATGCTGAATCTTTTGGGCCTGAAGTTAATTATAGTGAAATTGGTTACTTCTTTAATGATTATGAACCTTTAATCCATGATGAACTTCGTCCAGATGGAGGATCTTGGGTTGATGATTTCGCTCCTTATCGTGACGATCCAACTTTAATACATTTGAGGTAAAAAATGCGTAATTTAATTGTTTTTATCAACACCGGCCTCTGTGGAGAACACGGTGTTGATGCTTTTCAAGTAGCTGATGATGCTACTGATGATGAAATTCATGAAATCTGCTTTGAAATGGCTTGTCAGCACGCTGAATCCTTTGGTCACTATTTTAGTTATGAAGATGACGAGGAAGAAAACGATGATGGCTGGCAATCAGACTGGCTTGATTTTCACTATGAAGATTACAACCCTGAGGTTCACGATGATGAGCGCTGTGGTGGGGGTTCCTTTGAAGATGATTTTGCACGTATGGAGAAGTATAATGTATAGTATTGGGCAACTTTTTGTTGGGTACGGGAAGGATGGTTATTTGCTAGCCCAGGTTGATAGCTACAAAGTGGGTCTTATCTGCCTGGCTGATGGTAATAGATGGTCAAACCCCGTTGATGTGTTAGAACCCTATAATATTACTGAAGCAGAGCTAGAAAGTATCTACGATGGGGGTAAGTTTGAGCCTTATGTTCCTGAGGAAGAAGAGGAATACGTCTAGTCATAATTTAGCCCGATAGCTTAGCGTTCTAAAGCAAACGACTCATAATCGTTCGATCGTGGGTTAGAATCCCCCTCGGGCTACCAATTTTTAATCTGCGCCGGATGCCGGTTCAGAAAAAACCAGCCACCTTGTCTCAAGTCGCGTTGCAAGCGGAGAGCCTGTAGAGGACTTGCAACTCAAGTCGCGTTGCAAGCGGAGAAGGAGTATTAAATAAATGAAATTTGAATTAAATAAAGATGGTCGCGACTTTTTTGTGGGAGATCTCCACGGGTGTTATGACGCTTTTATGAGCGCATTAACTAGGGTAGACTTTGACTTTGAAAAAGACAGAGTGTTCTCTGTAGGTGATTTGATTGACCGTGGTACACAGTCTGTTGAATGTCTACAGTTGTTAAACAAACCCTGGTTTCATGCAGTACGTGGAAACCACGAAGAACTAATGTTAGGCAGTCATTCCTACTATGTTTGGATGATTAATGGTGGTGAATGGATTAACAGTATTGAACCTATAGCACTTGATGAACTGAAAAAGCTGGTAAGTACTATGCCACTGTTTTTAACTATCGAGACTCCATATGGAACAGTCGGAGTTATTCATGCTGAACCTTGTGATGACTGGAATGACAACTCGGAAGAGTTTAAAGAATTACATACTTGGAGTCGTTCTAGGATTTTTGGTGCTAAGAACGGGTATATTGATCCACCAATCGCTAATATTGATCTAGTTGTTGTGGGACATACTCCTGTTAGTGAAGTACTAAACCTAGGTAATATGGTTTACATTGATACGGGGGCAGTGTTTAAGGATGGATATCTGACACTTTTATCAGTGGAGGAACTCTTCAATGTCTAATGTAGTTTATTTACCAGCCAAAGACCATAAAGTCGAAAAGGATAAGCTAACTAAGTTAGTTTTAACAGTAGAAAAGCAAGCCGCATTTGTTCTTAAAACTGAAAAGCAATTAGTTCTCCTAAGAAAAGAACTAATTGCTAATGCGGAAAAAGCTAATGCAGCAATAAGTGAGTTTGTAGATCGCTTCGGGGTAGAAGCTATTCCAAACAATCTACCTATTGCTATAGATGGGGAGGAGTTTAAAGTATGTCTTATACAGTAGAAGAGAGCGAGTATATAAAAGACCAGTATTTACTAGATGCGAATTGTATAGACCGCTTATCTTTAGAGTTAAAAAAGCCAAAACGATCAATAATTGGTAAGCTTTCTAAACAAGGAGTGTATCGTAGAGTAAATTATCTTACTAAAAGAGGCGAAACTCCTATAACTAAACTGGAACTTACTCATCAAATATCAAGCGAACTAGGGCTAGACCCACTTACAGGTCTAGAGAAAGCCCCTAAAAATATACTACAGATGCTACTGTCGGGTATCAAATCGCTGGAAAAGGTTGAAATTTAGAACAAGTACAAAAGTAATAAATAAGTGCAAAAGTAATGCCTTTTTTAATAGAGAATCAGAACAACATAAAATAACGCATGAAATAAATCGCGTTTTTATGCGATTGCACAATACGAGATATTAGCCAGAAGTTTTTATAATTTTTACAATTCGTTTCGGGTATAATGCTTGTTGTTGCTTAATACTAATCGAAACGATTATAACAGAGTTGCAGCGGGGTTTTTGAATGACTTTGGTATTGATTTTTTCCAAATCTCAACATATCTTGAGATACGATTGTGAATGTGTTAGTGGATCACACGCTAATCCATTCACAAGCGCGTTATTTTTCTTACACCCCCTCCACTTACGTTCCGGGGGGTGCAGTAAAAAAAAGAACGTGATTAAGAAAGAATCGCGTGATCCACTTTTCGGCTTATATTAAATTTATTCGGGTTCATGCAAACTGTTGTAACTCTTTCATATTTATGATTTATTATATCACATTTTTTAACTACTGTCAACAACTTTTTTTCTAGGGTATCGGAGGTGTGCATTGAGTAAGAAGTGGACTAGAGCAGAACAAGACTTATTAAAAAAGCATTACAATTTGATACCAATATCAGAATTAGAGGTACTTGTTAATGCTACCGCTGAACAGATACGCAATCAAGTGGCCAGGCTTAGAAAATGCGGGTGGACCTTTGCATCAAAAAAACCTTGACATCCAACTCAATTTTTGTTATAATATATACTAATCGAAATATCAACAGGAAAAAGCAAATATGAAATTAAAAGAAGCAGTATGTGTGCTAGAGCACCTAGCAGCAGAGTTTAACGGGGCAGAGTACATAACTAATGCCATTTACAAAGTTCTAGACAAACTTGAAGATCGTAAAGATTACATGGAAGTATTGAACGCGTGTCTAGATTTCCAAGCGGAGGAAATCGAGGAGCTAATTGACTCCAATATCAACCTCAATCGCAAACTGGTAAATGAGAATAGTGGTGTGAAGGCGTCCAACTTTGAACTGATAGAGGAAATTGCTGTACTGAAGAAGGATTGTGAAAATTGGTATGAAGCCAATAAGTGGCTCACCTATGAACTTGAGAAGATTAGAGTAGAAAAAGAAGGTTTGTTAAATAAACATGGTGCAGTTTGTGAGGGCAACGCAAAACTAGTCGAAGCAAATCGTGTTCTAGCTGGTACAGTGAGAAAGCTGGAATGGCTGAAGGAAAATCAGATCGCAGTAATTGCTAGGCGGAATACGCTGATAGATACTAAATGTGACGAACTTGTGCAGGCTCATCTAAGGATTAAAGAATTGAAAGAAACACTAGATAAAAAAGAACAGCATATTTATTATCTTAACAAGCAACTTGCAGGTGTAAAATGAACTGGTATAAAATATTTTGTTGGTTTTCCCTACATGATTATGTAGGAGAAGTAATTGATGGTATGACTTTTTTGAAGTGCATACATTGTGGAAAATTAGAACCGTTTGATAAAGAGGAAGCAGAATGAGAGTTTCAAAAAAGTTACCTGAAATTCAGTACGTTATTGATGTACTGGAGTTTCATGGCTTTGAGTGTGAAAGTTACCACGAGGCAGATTTCGAGGATGATAGCTTTGTCCCTATTCGTGGTGCTTCAATTTTTACTATTACAGACCCAGAGACCGATGAAAATGGAGAACTAGATCAGTTCCAGGGTGTAGCATATTGCTCTGCATATGATCAATTCGACAAGTCAGTAGGTACTGCGATTGCATTCAAGCGTGCTTACAAAGAGTTTTGTGGCAAATACAATCGTCAAGAGCGTTTTGCATTCTATGGTGCATATGAGGAGTTTAATTCATGAAAAAGACTGATTTTTTAGAGGCCAAGCTGAATATTTTAGGTACGGCTGTTGTTGATATGCTGGAACTTTTATACGATTCTAAGATCGCAGAACTTAGCGAACCAGCATTAAAGATTGCTGGAGAAATGTACGATACTCTTGAAACTATAGCAGAGAAAATGGTTTCGGAGAGTTGATATGTTCGAGAAGTTTCGTTTGTACCAATTAACTAACGGTACCTATGTAATAGCATACCGCCCAGGTATTGGGCTAATGTGGCGTATAGCTAGAGAATGGAAGTACTCCGAGGGAAACGTTAAATTAGACTATTCATTTCTAGATAATGTTTCCTTAGATTATGATGGAGAAAAGACGGTGAAAGAGGCATTTGATTTGTTAAAGAGATGGTTAGAACATTCGAAGCCGGAAGCACTCAAACTTCTTAAGAAATTTTATAGTTTTAATGAATTGGAAAAGGCAGTAGAAAAGTAATGAATTTTTTCACATCAGACCAACATTATGGTCACGCTAATATTCTGAAATATCAGCCAAACCGTGGTTGGGCTAATGTAGAAGAGATGAACGAAGGCCTAATCACCAACCACAACCGTGTGGTTGGTGTGGGCGACACAGTATATATGCTGGGGGATTTTGGATTCCTCCCACAAGATCAAATCCTATGGATTCTAACCAGGCTAAATGGAAATAAAATCCTGCTTACTGGAAATCACGACAAGGGATTTAATGCAACTTTTTGCCACAATCTCCTCGCCTCGGGTGCTCTGAAAGAGGTGCATAGGCCAGGGTATCTAGAAGTCAAAATCAATGGGAACTTCTATGTGATGAACCACTACGCGCAAAGAGTGTGGAATCGGTCCCACTATGGTACATTCCATCTCTACGGACATTCGCACGGAAGCCTGCCTTCCCTTGGCAAGTCTGTGGATGTTGGAGTAGATAGCAAAGATATGGCAGCATTCACAGGAGACGTACTACGTCCCTGGCGTGAGGCGGAAATCATAGCATACATGGCTACCCGCACTACAAGTTTTGAAGATTATCATAATAGGAGTACACCATGAGTAATGATGCGTTAGCTTTTATTGCAGCATTTTGTCTAGCAATCTGGAGTATTCAGGGTCTAGTAAATTACTTTCTATGGAAAGAGTACAAAACCGAAAATGATTGTAGACCCCTTGTAGGGCAGCTCATAGTCGAAAACAAAAGAGTATATGAGTGCAAAAATGGAGTAATTTATGTCCGGTAAAAAAACATCAACAGAGTTTTCAGATATTCTGATGATACTTGTGGGGTTTATTCTAATCATAGCAGTATTTGCCCTTTTCCTTAATAACAATGTTTGGGATGAGTACAAAACTGAACATAATTGTAAACTGATCTCTGAGGCTAAAACTGTTATAGTAGCTCGCAAAGTAGCAATATATGAATGTGATAATGGAGTTTTGTACGTCAAATGATTATAGAACTATGCATAGAAGAGGGTGATGAGCTTAAATTTGCAGCTATGCCCAAATATGGAAAAGATCCGGTACAAATTACAGTCCAATATCACGAATATGGTGATGAACTACAAATAGCTGTATCAGGTAAAAATGGCAAAGTTATTGACCATACAACAGTTATGTTATCGAGGATAGAAGAATGAAATATTATTTAAGAGCAGATATAGAAGTAGAAATGACTGCTGACAACGAGGATACCGCAGCTGAAGATTTTATGAAGTGGATTGACTTAAAGAAAGATGTTATAGTTAATACCTCAACCATAGAAAATATAATATCTTATATCCATGATGTGGAGGAAGTATGAAGTGCCCAAAGTGCAAATGTGATATGTATTCTAAATACAGGGATGGTGGTTCAGTATTGATATGCTATGCCTGTTCAAATAACCTTGGAATGGACTTCGAAATGAAGAACCCTGACTTCCCCTTGAATGGCAAACCAACCTTAAGTGAAATACTTAAAAAAGAGTGTCTACCAATATTGGATGATGCAGACTTAGAATGGCTTGAAAAGGTGGCAGCAGGTGCGGCTACACAAAGCTTATTCCCAGCAATGGCAAAACGAATTGTAAACACATTAAATAAATTAGCAGGATTAACATGAAAACACCAATTTACAAAGATAGAAACATTACAGAATGGCTGCGCGTTCGCGGCGGAAAGATCGTGTCTCACGGCACTCACCGTGCTAAAAGACACCCAACTTCACCACGTCTTAAGAAATGATCTGGGAATATGGCACACCTCTAGTACCAGGTTGGTATCCTGTGTTACTATGTTGGGAGATTGAAGAAGGAGTTTTTCCATCCTCTGCAAAGTGGGATGGAAAACAATGGAGTCTTTCAGCTGTAGTTGCCTTTGGAATTTTATGTACTACTGCGGAGGAAGCAATGTTCATTGCTCGTGAAAATGATGTGGATGTCTAAAACAAGAAGTTTAGAATTGGTAGTTTCACTGATTCTAGGGATTGCTGTCGGAGCAGTAATCATGGCTATATTTAATAGTGCGACAGCTGCAAGTATTACAGCTTTCGTTATGACAGTAGGAATGTGGGGTAGTGAATAATGGGCAACTTTTTAATTGGGTCAGGTGTGGGATTTATTTTAGCAATACTTTTAGTAGTTATTAGCGATACTCTAGTAAATGTTGATAATAAAGGACTTGAATATGCTATTAAAGTGTGTGCTAATAACAATGGGGTAGAGAAACTAGCTATTGGAATAGATACTCTAATTGTAATTTGCAAGAATGGTGCTGAATTTAGGAATTACGATGATTAGATGGGTAAAAGTAAAATTTAAACCAGATGACTATAAGGAATATAGTTATCTATGCAAGTTTCAAGACGTGAAACGAGGTGATATGTTAGTAGTGGATGCACAGTATTCTGGCATCTGTATTGTAGAGTGTACATCTATACACTCTAGTACACCTCCATCAATTGCAACAAAGAACATTATGGATATTTATAGACAGCCTACAGCTGTAGGTAAGAAATTTGGGACGAAAATAGGTGTAGCAAGCCGAGATTTATTTGATGAATATGGCAATGCTATCCCCTCAGTTAAAAAGGAAAAGGATATGAAAGAAATGAAAGGTTTTGGAAATTTAGGTGATCGAATGATGAACCGTTTCTTCCGTAAGGTTGACGGTTTGGTGTGGGATCTGTTTACAGGTCGTGTGGGTGTAAAGACCCCTGAAGGTATTACAACCATTGAAGGAACTGGAGATAATGCTCAGTTAGTAATCAACTTGTTTGATGAATTTGGTATGGCAATTCCAGCATTTGCACAGAATACGCCCCTGGCGTCAGTTGCCATTGGTGATATCATCTATCAGGGCAATAGTGTGAAAGGCTGGGTGGTTGAAGCCCTTGGTGAAGCAGATAACGTAAAGCGTTTCAAACTGATGACTCCATCAGGCACAGCAACAACCTGGACTCCTCCAAAAGTGAGTATGCTTGGTTTTGACAGCGGTATCATGGTAGTTCGTAGTCTAATGACTATGCTGCCAGGTGGGGCTAATGGTCTTACTGGTATGCAAGGTATGTTGCTTCCAATGCTTGCAATGGGGGGCGATAATGTTAACCTTGAAAAATTAATGCCTCTGATGCTGTTTAGCCAGTTAGGTACTGATGGTAAAGGTGCAGACGCTCTTGGTGGTGGCAACATGATGCAGATGATGATGATGATGTCACTAATGGGTGGAAAAGGTTCTGGTGGGTTTTTTGACTAATAGGGAGTAATTTATGGGTTATGGCTCATGGAATTCGTCTGCATATTCAGTGCAATCCGCAGTACGTAGTGTACAAAGTAGGGAGCAGGTGTTCCAAAAGAGGGACGTTTCGAAAGAATTCGACCCAAGACTCGTCGAAGTCCGAGAGTCACTTGATTCTGAAGATAGTCCAGAATCTACCGCCCTTATTTTTGCACTCGACGTAACTGGTAGCATGGGATTTATAGCGGAACATATCGCTAAGAAAGGTCTCGGCACTCTAGTGCAAGGTATCTTAGATACTAAACCAGTTAGTGACCCACATATTATGATGATGGGTATCGGCGATATTAACGTAGATGAAGCACCACTTCAAGTTACACAATTTGAGGCTGACAATCGTATCTCAGACCAGATAGTTGATATTTGGCTAGAAGGTGGCGGTGGGGGAAATGACTTCGAGTCTTACGACTTGGCCTGGTTGTTTGCAGCACGCAAGACTAAGATAGATTGTTTTGATAAGCGCGGAAAGAAAGGTTATCTGTTTACTATCGGTGACGAAGAGGTACCACGTATCTCTAGTTCAAAAGTAATAGAGAAGATGACTGGTATGAAGATTGGACAGAAGTTAGAGCGTGAAGATGCTTTGGCTGCGGCACAAGAAAAGTTCGAAGTATTCCATGTTATTGTTGAACAAGGCAACCACATGGGTTATGCTAGAGATAAGACTGTAAGTGGTTGGAAGAAACTGTTAGGTAAACGAGCGATCTTACTCGACAACTATAAGTGCATTTCTGAAGTAATTTTATCCGTCATTCGGGTAAATGAGGGTGCAGACCCGCAAACAGTAATTGACTCATGGCAAGATAAGAAAGCGAAAGAGTCAGTAAAATATGCATTAGGACTGTAAAATGAAGAAAATTGACGTTGTGATTGGGTTGAACTACGGGGACGAGGGTAAAGGACTCACTACTGACTATCTAGTTAGTAGAGGCGAAGTGCCTGATGAAATCGCGGTAGTCCGTTTTAATGGTGGTGCTCAGGCTGGGCATACTGTTAACACACCAACACAACGTCATGTTTTTCATCACATCGGTTCTGGATCTCTGCAAGGAGCCGCGACTATACTATCGCGGTTCTTTGTAGTAAATCCCGTATTGTATATGCTGGAACGTACGGAATTTGGACGTCTGAACATATATGTAGACCCAGAATGCATTGTTACTACCCCATATGATGTTATGATTAATCGTGCCAGGGAAAAACACACTAAAAACGGAAGTTGTGGTATAGGGTTTGCAGAAACTATTAAACGTAACGAAATAGGGTTTAGTATAAGAGTGAAGGATTTAAAGAATCCTTTGTTTGTGCAGAATATGCTATCTATTATACGCAGAGACTATTTTTATCCCTTAATGCGTGGATTAAATGCCATACGCCCCGACATCACTAAAGAATTCCTAGATGGTGCAGAACAGAGATTTCTTGATGATTGTGCCTTATTTCTGAAAACAGTAATTGTTAAACGAGATGTAGAAGCCATGGAGTGGTTCGATCACTTGGTTTTTGAGGGTGCACAAGGATTGCGCTTAGATCAGTACAGTGAAGATTTTCCTCATGTTACCAGGTCTAGCACAGGTCTCGAGAATGTAGCTAAGCTTTTAGAGGGATTCGATTGCGATACTACTGTATACTATGTAACACGTTCATATCTTACTAGGCATGGTGTTGGACCTCTTGATAATGAAATTCAAAATCCTGGCTATGTAGATGAAACAAATGTACACAATCAATACCAGGGTGGTCTAAGATATGCAACACATGACTTTGACAGAATGGCTAGAGACGTAGCAAAAGATAAGCAGTTTTATCCAAATGCTAAGTTTAAAGTTGCGGTAACCTGGGCTAATGAAACGATGAATCTTAGTGGTATATTAAATGCGGTAGGTGTGGATAGTGGCTTACTAGCTTTTACAAAGTATAGGGATGGTGTGATAAATTTTAGAGGAGATGAATAATGTATATTGTAAAAAACGCAGATGGTGACGATATGTATTTAAATAGGTGGGCTTTTGATTCGAAAGAAGAGATACACGCGGAAATCAAAAGGTCTATAGAAGATGATGAGATTGAAAAGGAGTGTTTTCCACTTACAATCTACCAAGCTGTAGCTTGTATAGATGTAGAGCAAGTTATTAAAGTGAGGGAGATGTAATGTATATTGTAATAAATCAAAATGAAGAGTTAGTGGGTTTATTTTACTCAGAACAAGAGGTACTTACTCATGTTGACTTATTTGTAAAAGAGGGGGCTTATGCTTGGTTTCCTTGGGTTGTATATCAGGCTAAAAAAATAGCAACTACGTCTGTATATACACCACAACCGGTAGTATCATTAACTTACTCAACCTAACCAAGCAAAAAGGACTTTTTGTCCTTTTTGCTGCGCCGGCCCACCAAATGGGCAAAATAATAATGTTTTCCTGACATATAAAGAAATAAAAAAGCCCCTTTCGGGGCTTTTTTAATATCCTTTAATTGTGTTTCGAATCTTTTCAAGTACTGTTTCAAGATCTTCGTTTTCTTCCTCTAGATCATAAAATTTGCTTTCTAATATATCAAGTTTCTTTTCTAACTTTTTGTATTTTTCTTTGGATTCCTCAAGGATGTGAGCCTCAATTTCATCATTCACATCATGTTCTGAGTAGTCATCATATAAAGGCAAGCTGTTATCCCACTCGGCAAAATCATCTTCATTGATGATAGTTCCACTAGCATAAATTCTATATTTCATTGTCTATCCTTAAATTGGTGGAGAATCGGGGATTCAAACCCCGAAGAACACCGTGCAAAGGTGTCAGTTTATCAATTAGCTTAATTCCCCATTGTTTGTTGGCGGAAAGCGGAGTACTCGAAACTCAACCTAGTTACCCAAGTCTTCTCGCTTAGCAGGCGGACCCAGCCCCTGGCTGATTCACTTTCCATTATTCCTTCCATCCAGTTGCTATCAATCTTAAAATCCAGTAGATAACACCTAGTAAAACTATAATTCCAATTCCTATCCACATAGCTTCAATGTCCAAAATCTACTGCAATAACATCATTATATTGCTTATTCTCTTGAGCCTCACAATAGGCTTCATACGCATCTTGTTCTTTTTTAACCTGAGTATTAATCTCATCCCAGTCAAGAATCAGAGTACCATCCATATAGGCTTTATACTCTTGATACAATTCTGCTGCTTCCCGATCTAGTTCATAGTAAGGGATACAAGGAAAATAATGCAGTTCTGCATTAAAAACACATTCATCTACGGTATTTAAACCACAGAACTTACCCGTTAAAATGGCTGTGCGTAATTTCATTCATCACACTCCACAGGTTGAGTAAGGCGTGTATAAACAACATCTAGTGAACACCAACCTTTCAAACACCAGTGTGGCATACTGCCAATATTTGTGTGATCATGTACAAAAATGTACTCAAGCTTAATGGTATCATTATCTAGTGCAACTATAGAACCACGACCATTTTCTAGTGTTTCTACAGTTCCATTCTCTGAACGTATTGTTTGGTATGTATCAAAATAAAGTACATCCTGCCAAACATTATTTCCTAGAAATACAAAAGTCATACGTTCTGTACCAGCCCAAGTATAAAAATGAGCTAAACCTATTGTATTTTTATTGGTGAAAGATATATCTAAACCTATTCCATCCTCTCGGGTAGGATCGTACCAGTTGCCTGCCATGCAGGAATCTAGTGCGAAGGCGCCTGGGCTAATAGCTAGTAGCCCCGCTAGTAAAGTAGCTTTCATACCTTTTTCGTAACTCCACAAAATATACATCTAAACCATCTTTCAGTGATGGGGCCGATAGAGAAATCCTCTACCCAGTAATGCTCACACTTCATTTTCTTCTTGAACCTCGTTTCGCACGCAGGGCATTTATCACCCCGCATACCATTAAAACCCATCAAACCACAAACGTGTTCTACCACGCTATTCTCCTAAAAACTGGGCCGTATAGGTAGGATTCGAACCTACGACGCGGAGGCCGCGGGCCCCCTGTTCTTCCACCGAACTACTATACGGATAATTGGCAGATCATGTAGGATTCGAACCTACGTCGGCGATTTTGGAGACCGCTGCACTGCCCCTATGCTAATGACCTATATTGTTCAGTGCGGGGTCATTCGGACTAATACAGCTTACAACCCCGCGTCTGTATTTGTCTTAAGTGGGACTGTCGGAATAGGTAGACAGTACATTAAACGTTAACTTGACCATCTGTAACCACTTAATGATTGGCGGATAGCGGAGGGCTCGAACCCCACCCACATTTCTGCAAGACCTGATTTTCAAGACCAGTCGCCGGCCATCCCAGCTGCTTCACTATCCATTTCTTTAATTTCAAAATCTACTTCATAGTCCACATCTAAATCATCTATAATTACATATTCTGGTGCTATACCAATAACCCCAATGTTACTATCAATTTCCTCTTTTAAGGCTCTTATCAGACGTTTGTTTAGGCGTGTCTGTTGTGCATCTGCTATTAAAGCACCACAAGCACTACACTCCGAGAAATGGTAAGCTACCCCATATTCCCCTTCTTTATATTCAAAGGTATTAATTCCAACTTTAGGAACTAAAGTTCCTTCAGTACATGCTGAACAAAATTCCATGTTTTCTCCTTAGCTCCATTAATACTTTCTATGTACTGATGGAACACTATCTAGAGCCTGACGTTTACGCTCTCTAGAAATAGCTAATCTCTTCTTTCTATTCCTTTTAGTAGTGGGCTTTTCATAAGTTTGTCTTTCACGAACTTCCTGAATTACCCCATCACATTTCTTTCTAAGAATAGACAGTGCTTTATTTACGTTATCATTCCTTACAATTACTTGCATAATGCTTCTTCTGTTACCTTCATTATATCTGCTGCTTCTATAGCTGAACGCTCTATACCACAGCTAATAGCTTGATAAACACAATACCACGGCAATACAAATACATATGCTAAACCAATAAATGGTGCTAGTAAAAATAAGCCAATAGCTTTTAAACGTGTCATAAATTTCTCCTGCTTGGACAAAGTCCTGGTTGCTAGAAGTGGATTCGAACCACTGACATTCACCGTATGAGGATGCTGTTCTGACCAACTGAACTATCTAGCAATATTTGGTAGCCCCGAATGGACTCGAACCAATAACCAAAGCCTTATCGAGACTCTGCTCTACCATTGAGCTACGGGGCTATAATTTGGAGGGGAAGACAGGACTCGAACCTGCATAAGAAGGGTTGCAGCCGACTACATAGCCATTCTGACACTTCCCCGTTAAATTGGTGGCGCTACTTTAGGTCTAAGACCACCTGCCTTACGAACAGGCCATCCCTGCGATCGCTCTTATTGTGGGATATTTTCACGCCATTGTTTTGGTGCTGAAGGGTGGGTTCGAACCACCTGTCTCTTCCTTACCAAGGAAGCGCTTATCCAGATTAGCATCACCAGCGTAAAGTAGTTTGATTCGTTACTTAGTGCTTTAGCATTCCAGCCTGGCTGGGAGAAATACACTCTTTTCATCTGTTCCAAACTACTTGAATTTGGTGCCCTCAGAGAGATTCGAACTCCCATTCTAGCCTTCGTAGGGCTGGTACCTGTCCAGAGGCAAGGGCAATGAGGTGACCAGCCTCTTTTATAGTAATGGTAAAATAGCGAGTACGTATGCACAAGCTACTAAAACATTAGCTATGGTCGGTATTAAATGTCTCATGGCTCTCTCCTTATTAGGACTTATTTTAAAGCCGAACACTTAATAATCTTTTGGCAGGGAGAGTAGGATTCGAACCTACGGTACAGAGCGTCAAAGGCTCTTGCCTTACCACTTGGCCACCTCCCTAAAATTTGGAGCATCCGCAGAGAATCGAACTCTGTTAATCAGCGTGGAAGGCTGAGCATCATCCAGTTAAATGTTTCGGACACTTAATAGAACTCCCGTGTGGTGACACACCCCTACTATTCCACCCTTGGAGACGTCTCGTGCCGTGTATGTAGCAAGGAGTTCTAAGTTTTAAATTGGTACCCCGCACAGGATTCGAACCTGCACTCCGAAGAACTGCGTCCTAAGCGCAGCGTGTCTGCCGTTCCACCAACGGGGCATTGTTTGTTTGGTAGCTAGAGAGAGATTCGAACTCTCGATCCCCTTCGGGCGTGGGATTTTAAGTCCCATGTGTATGCCACTCCACCACCTAGCCATAATTTTATTTTTATACTTCTAATTTTCAAATATATTATAACAGAATTTATAGCAAATTGTCAAGATTTATTTTTAGATGATCTTATGTAAACTTATTGAATAAGACCCAGAAACCATCTGTGCATTAATATTAAATGCCAGGGATAATGTATCACCCACTTTTAAAATTCCATCACCTACTTGAACTAAGCCAACGTCATCAGGATCTAACCATTCACCTGTTTTTGCCTCTAAGAAAGTGACTACATAGTTGCCATCTTCTTGCTTGATGCCATTTATAACGTACCATCTTTGAGTCTGTATAACTCCATGAGTAAAATTATATGGTCTGGGCCCATGTGAGTACATAATAGATGTAAAAAAGTCTACTATAGAACCATCTGGCATAACCATTTTATCAATAAACTGACAGGTTATACCTTCACCAGTTCTGCCCGTGCTCTCCCAAGCCCCATCTAATGGATTGGCGAGAGCCGGCGCCGTCCTCGTGATTTCAAAACCACCACGACCCTGGGCTCCAGGCAAGTTGAAATTAAATACACCTCTTTCTTGGTCATAGAAATATAACTGCCCTCGACCAACTAGAAGTTCTTTGGCTTTAGTAGGATCATTCCAATCCCCCTCTACCATAGTAATAAGATCAAATTCTTCTATAGCGTCACTCATTTGAGTATTAAACATATAAAATCTTCTAGATCTTTCTCTCTCATTGAAAGTATACCAATAACCTATCAGCCTATCAATCCCATACATATCTTTTATGGCTTTAATGAATAATCCCTGGCCATTGTAATAATTATTATGCCAGAAACCACTATGCCCATATTCAAGAAATACTCCAGGTATCTTATCAGGAAACCCAATTAAAATAGGACTATCTACAATAACATCATTTAAATCAAATAGAATGTTGATCTTTGCCGTTTCATTTTTATAGTCTTTATATTCGACAACAACATTGTTAAATAACTTTTGAATCATTCCTACCTTCATGTCAGGTATATATCTTGCAGAATGATTATCTTGTGTTCTCTCTTGGATATATAATATACTAGGATCAGTAGTCGGTATGCCCGCGGGATATAAAGTACCTTGGCTCTTTCTTAGCGTTAAGTGAACATCATTATAACCTACTTTTCTAACAATAATATGCTGCCACTCCTTCGGGTGCATACCGATTCCTGGCATCTCGATAGGCACAGCAAATACTTGTTGGCTAGTCTCAACTACTAAAATCTCTCTATCACTTTCTACGTTCAGAGATACCAAATGAGGACTAGATAAACCTCTAGCAACTGTAACTGAGGACATAACATTAGTATGATCCCCATATTCAGTCCATTCACCATTATCCCAAGTGCCTGCATGGTGCAACCCAAGATTATGACCAAATTCATGTATAGCAGTTTTTACATTGCAGGAGTAGTTTAAATAACATACTGCATAATTACCACCTAAGGTGGCTTGGCCACAAAGAGTTTGTGAGGTACCTCCATGTACCATGAAGTAATTAGGCACAAACCCACCCATATCATGGGTCTGCATATAATTACGCATATCACCTTTAGCATAATATGGAGGATGGGTATTCTCCTCACCTTCCATTACATATGCACGAACTTGTACATCCCAAACATTTCGGCAGTAATTTCTCCAATACTTCTGTACTTCAGCAGCCCTTTCTATTTCTTTTTTTAAGGCTTCAAGTTTATCTTGATCTGAAGTTCCAAAAGGAACCTGCCTAAATATTGCTAGATGTACTTTACGCATAGAGATCAACCTTTTTATAGGGTGCAGGTAAATCAGGAACTATATACCTACCCGCTTGTTCATCTACACTAAGATGAATCTTAGTATTTAGAGGAACAGAGGTTTCTGGGTTAACAAATGTTACTTTGGTATAGTTATTTTGTTCATCTTCGAACCAAAATACATTTTCACCTGTTATAAACATTAATACGCCTGTTACTGTTTTCATAATTTCCTTAAATTGGCACCCCGAGAGAGACTCGAACTCCCGACCCCAAGCTTAGAAGGCTCGTGCTCTGTCCTGCTGAGCTATCGAGGCGTTGCTGTTATTGGTGCAACCTCTAGGGATCGAACCTAGTTGGCTGGTTCTTCAGACCAGTGCAATGACCACATTTGCTAAAGTTGCGTAATTTATTTTAAATCGCCTGTATCAGAGTCGAACAGTTCTAACAGTTCGGGTACATATAATCCAGGGTCACAGGCGTGTCTTATTTTGTCTACTATTGCTTCTACTTTTCTTATTCTATTAGACAAGTTATACCAGTCTCGCGGGGTTACATGTCCTATACCCATGCCCCCTCTAAGGGCGTACAATGCATCAGTCATACAATTTCCTTTTTATAAAATTTGTGGCAAGTATAATCCGAAGGGGGATAAAGTTTAGAGCTTTTAACACACTCACGTAATATTATGCGATCCCCCATAAAATCAGTATTAAAGCCTGGAATAGTAGTTAATATATAGTTTTCCATATTCCAGTATTTACAAGTACCACACATTTTTATTTTTAACATTTTCTATCCTTAATTTGGTGCCCCAGCGAAGAATCGAACTCCGGACAAACTGCTTACAAGGCAGTTGCTCTACCAACTGAGCTACAAGGGCAAATTCTTCTTCTATTGGCGCACGTCTTTTGTTAGCAAAAGTGCGTCTATTTCTACAATAATTACAAGAACCTCCGTGGCGACAAGACGAATCGAAGTTTCTTGAGTCATAATAGGGTCTACGGCGATCTTTGCCGCGACCTAGTTGGTTATCAAAAGCCATAATAATTTCTCCATTAATTAATATGTCATTTTGATCTCCTTAAATTGGTGCTTCTTGCTGGTTACGATCCAACTGCCTCCGCTTTGTAAGAGCAGCGCTCTCCCGATTGAGCTAAAGAAGCGAATTTGGCGACTCCCACGGGATTCGAACCCGTCTGTCTCCGCCGTGACAGGGCGGCATCTACACCTAGCAGACCCGAGAGCCGAAAGTTTAATTTTTTACTTAAAATGTCTCTTTTCAGAATATTATTATATCAAAAAAACCGTATTCTGTCAAGATTTATTTGGGGTTTACCTATTTTTAAATTTCCAATTACATTTAGTAAGATAAGCAACTTGTTTTATGATTTCAGGCAATTTACGGCCTGGCAGAATTTTATACAGTTCTTCTTTACTAAGAACATAGTAATAGTCTCGGAGCAAAAAGTTCTCCGAATCTTCCCAAGATTTTTCTGTATATTTTTTCATATAACTATTATACTTCAAATTGAGGAATTTGTCAAGAATTATTTTTTACCCAAGTGCCAGGCATTTTCACTTTAACATTGCTAAAAACAGTTCTTGACTTTCATGTCGGCGTCCTGTATAATATATTTATATAAAAATGAATAATACATTTTATTATTTAGTGGAGGAAACCGGGCTAAAACCCATTCAATGGAGAAAGATTTGATAACACCAATAATTATAAGTTTCTTGATCTGCATGAGTTTCAGCAGTTATCAATGCTGGAAATTGGGTAAGCGCCAAGGAATTCACGGTACTCTAGACAATCTAACGGCAAATGGATTGATAGAGATCGAGGAATAGTACAAAAGTAATGTATTTTAAAAATAGTACAAAAGTAATATAAGTTTGAAAAGCATACTCTTTAAGGTTTGGCTATTACCAGCGTAGCAAAAATAGCGACAGAGTATGTTTTTATAAGTAAAATAAAATCTAGTAGTCCTTTAAGCTGGCTAAGTGGGATAATGGAGTAAAAGCCTATCACCACCCAACTACTAGATAAACATATTCGTTGACGGAAAATTAAAAGTCTTGTGGAAGGCGGTTCGATTCCGCCCAGCTCCACCACAAGTGCATTGAAAACCTCAGAGATGGACTGAGGACGAACGGGTATATGATTGGTACCAGTTGTATATCAAACAAACACAATGCACTTCTGATGGGGCTGACCAGGCTTCGACATGGGATAAGTAGATTAACCTGAGAATCGGCAATGCTAAAGCCGTGGAGCGAATCGAACTACGAAAGCGATTCCAAAGAAGCAAACTAAATTTAACTGACAATACAACAGTTACAGAGAAGAGCGCTTTCCCATCATTTGACGATGATGAGGATTTCGCCATGGATTTTGCTCTAGCAGCATAACCAACTCGGAGGTGAGCCACGGCCTTCTTACCAAAGCGTGGCACAGAATTAAGGAGAAAATATGTGGGGAGCGTTACTAGGTTTAGGAACTAAAGCAGTCCCAGTATTGAGAAAATACTGGCTTTATATAGTAGTAGCTCTACTATTTTCTGGGTGGCTGATATTTACTATAGTATTATATAACAATAATCAGGATCTTCATGAGGATATAGGAAAGTCTCAAGCAGCAATTACACTCTGTATTTCAGAACGTGCAACTATGGATGAAACTTTAAAGAAGTTGAAAACCGATTTAGCTGCTACACAAAAGCTTAATGAAGAGTACAAAAATAAAATAACAGAAGCAAATAAGGAAATAGCTGATCTAGAGGCTGATTTAGCAAATAGCGATATAGATGTTACCCCTATTCCTACGAATTGTGAAGAGACATTCAAATGGATGTTCGAGAGGATTCAAAAATGAGAGCAATATTTCTAGCACTATTGTTAGCAGGCTGTGCACCTCAAATTGTTTATAAAGATAGAATTGTGGAAGTTCCTACTATTATAATGGAAAAATGCCCGAATCTACCTATTATAGCAGATTTAGTATTTTCTACAGATAGCTTAACTGATAAATCCTCTAACCAAGACATTGCACGTGCATATGCAAAAGATGTAGAAGCCTGTCATATTAAGGTGGAACAGTATAAGGCTGCATTAAAGGTGCAGAATGATTAATGGATATAGCAAGACTGCATGAAGATCTTAAAAAAGATGAGGGAGTCATATACCATATATACCTAGATCATTTAGGGTATAAGACATTCGGTGTGGGACATTTAGTTTCCCAGGTATCAGACCCAGAGTGGGCCTACCCAGTAGGTGCCTCAGTAGACTATCAACGGGTGCACGACTGTTTTGCCGAAGATGTAAAAACAGCCATAAATAACTGTCAAAGATTATATGGAGAACATTGGAATCACTTTCCTGATATAGTACAAGAAGTATTAGTTAATATGATATTCAATCTGGGATATGCAGGTTTAAATAAATTTGTAAATATGAATAAAGCTATAGATCTGGGAGATTGGGCCCAGGCTGCGAAAGAAGGTCGTAATAGTAAATGGTACCGCCAAGTCCCTAATCGGGCGGAAAGATTAATGAGAAGATTGGAAAATATATGAAAACAGAAGAAGTATTTAGTTGGGATAATTTTGTAAAAGCTCTAGAAACTATAAAAGACATGGCACCCGAAGAGGTAGAAGCAGCAGCAGAAGCTGCAATAAAACAGTTAAATGATATATTAAGCGAAGTCTTTACCCCAGAAACATTAGAAGAAGCAAAGTCAATTTTAGAACAATTTTTTAGCCCGGAACTTATGGAACTACTAACATTACCCCCAAATATGACATTTGAACCTATAAATCCTGTGGAACTATTACCAGGTAGAACTTATGTTATAGAGACAGAACATCATTTAAATGAGAAGGCAAAGGATAGATTATTATCAAAGTTACATTTTGATACTCGTCCTTTAAATTGTAGATTTATTATACTAGATGGCGGGCTAAAAATAGCCAGGGGATAAAATATGACTGGGCCTCCAAGACCTACAAGAAAGACAACTATTAAATGGAAAGATTTAGATATAAGGTTAGCAAAGTTCTTTGATCGTTGTGCCGAACCTGGAATAATTCCAGATGAGGAGTTTGCCGAGATTAGTGGGCTGGTATTTTTTGACACAATATATGCTTTGTATGGACTATCTGGAATAGAATATATCATGAAGCATCAGGTGGAAGCAAATGAACCTACGAAAGTTGAAAATATTTCTTGACTCGATTCTATTTATTTGCTATAATATGTTTTTGAATTGGAAGAAAAATGATAATTTCTAATAAAGAATTCTATGTAGAATACAGTATGATGCGAATGGCCTATCAAATAGCCGCTATAACTAAAATAGATGGCAAGGTTTATTTAGCCAAACCAATAGAATTCGCTGAAAAAGAAGATAGAGTATATGATACTAAAAATGATTGGATGCTATTTCTTAAACCTGAAGAAGCTCAAAATTTAATGGATGAACTATGGTCTGCTAGAATACGTCCCAGTGCTAAAATTCGAGAGCCTGCTAATGAACAGGCTCGGGTTGAAGAAATAAAATGGTTGAGAGAAACTGCTGATCACTTGATGGGGAAGCATAAAAAATGAGTAGTGTAAAACTAATAGGAATAACACAACCAGATCCCTCCACCGGGTGTGAGACAGCGGCTGAACTCGTAGCCTACGCTGCTAGAGTCAGCAATCCGTCAAATCAAAACAATAAAAATACTTCGGCTAAATTGCTGAAGTATCTTATTGAGCATAAACATTGGTCACCATTTGAGATGGTGAGTTTAACCCTGGAAATTAACACGACTCGTGATATAGGGCGTCAAATTTTAAGGCATGGCTCATTCAAATTCCAGGAATTTAGCCAAAGGTATGCAGAAGCTACATCATTTTTAATTAGGGAAGCCAGGTTACAAGATCCTGACAATCGTCAGAATAGTATTGATACAGAAGATCTTGATTTAATAGATGGCTGGGCTGCTATGCAAGATGGGGTTTTAGATGTTTGCACTGAAGCCTATACATGGGCTTTAAGTAAGGGCATCGCTAAAGAACAAGCGCGAGCTGTTTTACCAGAAGGTTTAACACAAACTACTATGTATATGGCCGGAACTTTACGTTCTTGGATTCATTACTGTCAATTACGCTGCGGCCCTGAGACTCAGAAAGAGCACAGAGAAGTAGCAAATCAATGCTGGAAGATAATCTTAGAGCATTTCCCTTATTTTGAGGATTTAATATGAGTTATTTTGCATTAGCGGTATTTCTATCAATAGCAATAACATTAGCTTTAGCTATAGTAGATAGACCAGAAACAAAAGATAAAGAAATCCTTATAGGGCTAACTCTAGGATTTTTATGGCCTTTAACTTTTATAGCTTTTGCATTTTTTGCTTTTATAGGGTGCTTAGTTATTCTTGCTGAGGCAATATTCGATTGATGTGGTTAAACTTTCAAAGGGCAGTATCTATTTTCTGTGCAGGTTTTATATCGGCATACAGTTGTGCTGATTCTTACGCTATTCACGATAATTGGTATTGGCGATTAGGCAGATGGTTGGGTAGATAGCCATGTTAACTTTTAGCATACTTTTAACTATTATGTGGATAGTATCCATAATCATAACTGTATATTTCGCTATAGGAGTAGACGATGAGCAATAAAGCATCCATAGATGTAATCAATGAACGCGTGCGTCAACTCGAAGGCGAAGAGTGGGACTATACTCATGATGACCAATATACCCGTAGGGAGCTGTGTAGAGCAGCCATAGCTTATGCAGATGATGATGGATTAACAGACCCTGTAGATTGGCCTTGGGGTAAAGATGATTGGAAACCCAAATCATATAGAGAAAATTTAGTTAGAGCCGCAGCATTACTAATCGCAGAGATTGAGCGAATAGATCGGCTAAGTAATACAGAGGATAATTAATGTCTGAATTGAGAAAGACTGGATTGAGTAGAGAATGGGCAGAAGATTGTTTAAGATATCACAATAGGATTTTAACAGGAGATTACCTTCACTGGTGTGAAGATCAAGATGGATTACCGATTGATGATACTTGTGATGAAATGAAATATTGTACTTGTTTTAGTATGGGAAAATCAAATGAATGAACTAGAAAAAGAAGCCGTAAGAGTAGCAATAGTTGATTTATTTAACTTACATAAGCGAACCCTAGAAGCTATAGCCGAAATGGCCTTAGATATATCCAACGCCCTTTCTATTATAGAGAAACGTTTAGACAATTTAGAGCATTATGACTGAAATTAAAGGAAAATCAGATGCATAAAGATTACATAGGTTTAGGTTTAGAAGCAAATTGGGCTAGGGATTGTATGAAGTATTATGGCCATGTTCTTAATGGAAAAATGGGACATTGGTGTTGGGATTGGGATGAACTTCCTGTAGATGAAACTTGTAAAGAGTTTGAAGCTTGTTCTTGTTTTGAAGGTAGGGAGGAAGGTAGAGAGGAAGGTAGGGAGGAATAATGGAATTTCTTATTGGAATAGTAACAGGAGTGGGTATTTCTTTAGTAGTATACATACGTTGGGTAGACAAGACTTATCCTTGGAACACTAAATAGGGGGAATAATGGATTTTTTTGCTGGGGTATTAACAGGACTGCTTATTGCAGTGGTAGCCTTTATAATTTGGCTGTATGATATAGTGAGAAAATAATGGTAGATATGATTAACCACCCACCACATTATAATAACCACCCCTCGGGTGTGGAGTGTATTGAAATAACTAAACATATGAATTACTGTTTAGGTAATGCAATAAAGTATATCTGGAGGGCGGATCTAAAAAATGATGCTGTAGAAGATTTAAAGAAAGCTATATTTTATTTGAATTCGGAGATAGAGAGAAGAAATGGCACGAATAAAGAAGAAAGACCACGAGAAATTGACTTCCCAGAATATCCGACATGTAATAAATCTGTTGCAGCCGAAGGATACTTCAAAGCCTATAACGAAAAAAGAGGCGTGCGAGATTCTGAATATTAGTTATAATACAACTAGATTACAGAGGATTATAGATGAGTTTATTGACCAAGAAGCTTTCGTGGCCTCCAGAAAAGCAGAAAATAAAGGAAAAAGAGCCTCTAAAGAAGAGTTGGCTCAGATTATTACGGAGTATCTTAAAAGCGAATCAATTTCCAATATTGCCAAGAGTTTATATCGCAGCGCAGGATTCGTCAAAGCTGCAATTGAAAGAATTGGAGTTCCTGTACGCCCTAGTTCATCAGAAGCCAGGTCTCACATTTCCCTCTTACCAGAAAGTTGTATTGGAGAAACTTTTAGAGGGGGAGAAATAGTATGGAGTGCGAAGTATCACGCACCCGCAATAATTAAAAAGGCAGTACCCGAGAATAGATACGATTGCACCGTTTATCAAATTTATGTAATTGAACCAACGGATTCCGCGGGCACATATTTTGAGTATGTTACAGGGGGTGGATTTTTCGCATATGCACCCGCCTATGATCTCGGAAAACTAGAACATCTAGAGGAGTATGGGGTAGATATCTCGAAGATCTAAAAAATAGTAGTTGACATTTTGTCAAAATTGATTTATAATATTTATTCAACATGGAAAAAGGAACTAAAAAATGAGCTGGACTCAAGAGCAAAAGGATTCTGTTATAGAAGCGTATGTAGCAGCAAAACCAACCCCAGAGAATTCAATGGACATCGTGAAGGATTTGGCTGAAGAGTTTGAACAGTCACCGAATGGTGTACGTATGATTCTTAGTAAGGCTGGTGTGTATGTAAATGTAGGCAAAGCAGCTCCATCTAAGAACCCAAAAACAGACGCAGCAAAAACTCCTAGAGTTTCAAAGTCTGATTCACAAGAAGCATTGACTGCGGCAATTGAAGCTGCTGGTGGTACTCCTGACGAGGAAATTATCAGCAAACTTACGGGTAAGGCAGCCGTGTATTTTACCAGTGTTATCAACGCTATCGTTGCAACTACTGAGTAATTATAATAAAATAGCGGGGTTGAAAGATCCCGCTATTTTTTGCGCATCCAAAATAATGACCTAGAGCGTAGCAGAGTAAAGGATTTTACCACACTACAACAAGGAAACGATGTGAAAAAAGAAGAATTAAGATCACTTATAGAAGCCGCTGGCGATGCAACAATAACTTATAGGAGTCAACAGTCTAATAAGTTGAAATATAATGTATGTACGCTAGATTTTTCAACGCCGCATATAGCAGCAAAGAGGAATCGGGCAAAGGAAACTCCAGACACATTATTAATGTTTTGTTGGGATACAGACTCGTATCGCTTACTAAATCCAGAAAGTGTAGTCAAGGTTGAACCCTTATCTGATACCTTGAAGAATACATAATGGACTTTACATCACCAGCAATATATGAAAAACTGATATACTTTGATGAGGCTAAACAATTACAATTAAGACTCTCCATTAACACGTTTAAAGGAGTTGAGTATTTAGCAATACGCAAGTATTACCAGGATTTTCTCACAGAAGAATGGATGCCATCTAAAGAGGGTGTTACCATGCCTCTGGACTTTGACAACTCTCGAAATCTTTTTGAAGCCCTGGTGGAGATTATCTCCCTGGCGGAATCACAAGAGGTCATTGAAAAGCAATTTGGAGACCTAATAAAAGGACTCTACGTGAAATAAGATCTTGACTTTCTAAGTTATATAATATATAATATATTATAATTTAGAAAAATAGGTAATTAAATGAAAGACTTTTTAGATACAGCATCTAAAGCATATTACGAGGGCAATCCTATAATATCAGATGCAGAATTCGATATTTTAGCGAGTCATTTTGATTATAAAGATGTAGGTTACAAAGTAACTGGGGGAATACCTCATTACTACTCAATGTACTCGCTTGACAAATGTTACGATTTAGATAATGCTCCTCTAGATTTAAATGCGTGTGTTGAAACACCTAAACTAGACGGGGCAGCAATTTCAATTCTGTTCGTTGGCGGAGAGCTATCACTCGCACTAACCCGAGGGGATGGCAAGTTGGGGCAAGACGTTACTGAAAATGTTAAATGTCTTGTTCCCAACACAATGAAACGCAAAGGTATAATTCAACTTACTGGCGAAGTTATCGCCCCTTCTAGTATTGAAAATGCTAGAAATTATGCTGCGGGCGCTCTAAACTTAAAAAATATAGATAAATTTAAGACTAGAGACCTGACCTTTGTATTATATGATGTACAACCCAATCCCTTTGATACCTGGACTGAAATTATGGAAGTCTATGAATCTATGGGTTATAATACTGTACTTCATTTTGATATCTCTAAGTACCCAACTGATGGAACAGTGTATCGTTTAAATGGTGTGGCAGAATATGAAGCTATGGGCTTTACCGCCAAGCACCCCCGTGGCGCATTCGCACATAAAGTGCAAGCGGCTGGAATAAGGACTAAATTGCTAGATGTTGTATGGCAATTAGGTAAATCTGGTGTAGTTAGCCCCGTAGCAATACTAGAACCTATTAATATAGGTGGGGCAATAGTATCAAAGGCTACACTTCATAATATTAAATATATACAAGACTTAGGCCTGGAGATCGGATGCGATGTAGAAGTCATACGTTCAGGTGACATTATTCCACGTGTAGTTAGGAGAGTAGGATGAGTTTTTTTAAAAACAAAAGATTCGAAACAGTAGAACCAAATATGAGTATATCGTTCTCCCCCGAAGAAGTAGTAAAAGTAATGTCAGATTTAACTGTAACAGTAAATCTGACCCCAGAAGAGTTTAATCAATTTCGGAATTTTGTTAATAAATATAGAGGTGCTTGCCCGATAATGAAAGTATTAATTACAGATAATGCAGGCGGCTCTTACGAACTAACTAATTTTAGCCTCTTTCATGGTGGCGTTAACTTGATGAAGGAATGAACATGACAACAGCAATGTCTTATCTAAGTTTAGAAAATTGGGAAAGTGATGCTAAAGAAATGGGTCTTAATGTATTTTTTAATGGTTATGACCATTATATAGCTTACAGACCTAAAGATGCAGATTATGGTAGTTTTAACATTGAAACCCAGGTTGGAATACTTTGTTCCGACCCTCTTGAATATAAAGGTGTGAAACACACTGAATGGACTTGGGATTGGAAAGATGAATAAAATAATGTGGTGGGGTTACAGGCATTCTAATGGCTCAATCCAACTGAAGCGTTGGTTTGGAGATAAAGCAGATTATACTACAGATTGTGTAGGTAATCCTTTTGTAGCAAAGGTAGTCTCTCCTTTTGAGGCGGACACCAGGCTAATTGCTATGTTAGAGTTAGAAAAAAGATTGAAATGACATTAGAGGAGTAAATAATGGGATTTTTATTGGAAGACTTTTTTGAAGAATTATACCGCATTCTAACCAGTGATGTGAAAGCGTCCAAGAAGGTGGGCAGATTACACCACGCTATAGATAAAAATAAAAAGTACGCTATGGAATGTGGGGCGATACCTAGAATTAACCTGCCAAAAAATAAATCTTGACTTTTATCTCAAACTTTGAGATAATATAGTCTCTAAAAAAGGAAAGTATAGTGATAGAAATTAAAGCACCTGAGTTTTGCCCAAGCTGCAAGTCGAAGCTTGAGTGGACTAATAATCTTTTATTTTGCAGAAATAGTTCTTGTTCTACTAAAGTAGAAAAACAGTTAGAGCATTTTGCAAAAGAAATGAAAATCAAGGGTTTAGGCCCCGCTACTATTGCTAAATTAGAAATCTCTAGTATATCTGAACTTTATGAATTATCAGAAGAACAAATAGCAGAAGCTATCGGTTCAAGAGTATTAGCGAGTAAGTTATACGATGAATTAGAGAATTCCCTTGGTGCTAGTCTGAACAGACTATTACCCGCATTTGCAATACCTTTAGTTGGCACCACAGCATCTGAAAAACTGGCTAAAGTCTGTGATAATATCTATGATATAGATGAATGGACTTGCAGGCAGGCGGGATTAGGTGAGAAAACAACTAAAAACTTGTTAGATTGGATAAACAGTAATAAACTCTTAATAGAACTTCTTCCTTTCAACTTCAAATTTGAGAAGCCAAAAGCTACTGGTAGAGCAGGTATAATCTGCATCACTGGTAAGTTGAATAGCTATAAAACAAAGGCTGAAGCGCAAAAAGTTCTAGAATCTTTAGGGTATATAGTTAAACCAAGCCTAACTAAAGATGTAATGATATTAGTAAACGAGGGCGGCGTTGAATCCGCCAAAACCATTAAAGCCAGAGAATCTGGTGTAATTATAGTAACAAATCTTAAAGATTTCTTAGAGGAAAAATAGATATGACACAACCAAAGTGGACTGACGAGCGTACTGCAACCCTAGTATCGTTTGTTGATGATGAATCTCCTGTATCACAGGAAACCGTAGCAGGCGCAGCAGAAGCGCTTGAGTGCAGCACCCGTTCAATTTCTAGCAAGCTTCGTAAGCTTGGATATGAAGTAGAGCTTGCTTCTAGTAGCGCTACTCGCGCATACTCTGATGAAGAGGCCGCAACGCTAACAGCGTTTGTAGTTGACAATTCTGGCTTATATACCTATGCAGAGATTGCAGCAGGATTTGCTGGTGGAAAGTTCTCACCTAAGTCTATTCAAGGCAAGATTCTGTCTCTTGAACTGACTGAGCACGTTAAAGCGGCTCCAAAGCCAGAAGTAGTACGTACTTATACCCCTGAACAAGAGGCGGTATTTATTAAGATGGCAAATGCAGGTGCTTACATCGAAGCAATCGCAGCAGCAGTAGGTAAAGAACTGAGCAGCGTTCGTGGTAAGGCACTTAGCCTATTACGCGCAGAGTTGATCACCAACATGCCGAAACAAGAATTCACCAAGGATACCGCCCGTAAGGATGCGCTATCTGAACTAGGTGATATCTCTGGACTGACTGTAGCTGAGATCGCAGAAAAGATCACCGCTACTAAGGGTTCTACCCAGTCAGAGCGTGGTGTTAGAACCATGCTGACTCGCCGTGGTCTGAATTGCAAGGACTACAAGGGCGTAGATCAAAAAGAAAAAGCAGAAAAAGCTGCTAAATAAGAGTTAAGTAAGCAAAATAACAGAACCACCTTACAACAATAGGGTGGTTTTGTTCGCTTATTTATATGAGCGAGGTCGTCGATTTGGGACGCTAATATTCGGGGAATACATTGAATCTAATTAGTGCATTATTTAAACAAGTATTAGCGTGTCAAGACATGGACACCTGGGGAGGAGTACGTAAGCACTATCTAACCGCAGAATATCATACTTTGTTTGATGCAATAGACACACATTGTACCTCCTATCATACTTTACCAACCTTTGAAGATTTAAAGTTCTCTATTAGAGACGCTAATACCCGAGAAAAGTTGTATTCTATTGAAGCAGTTGAAGTAGAAGCTGATCCAGACCAGCTGCTCCTATATGTAAAAAATGAATATGCTCAAAGAGAAATTCTGGATAGATTAGAGAATTATGTAGAGAATTCAGTAGCTTTTGAAAATGCTGAGGATTCTCTAGCAGAGTTACACCAAATGGTTATGGACGTTGAAACTTTAGTGGAAGTAGAAAACCCTAAGGAAAGTATGCAACGTATCCAACTGTTTGAATCAGAAGAAGAATATAAAAAGATGTTTAAACTAGGTCTTAATGCCGAGTTTGACGCACAACATCAATTTTTAACCAGAGATTTAATCCTTGTAGGAGGCTATAGAGGTTCAGGTAAATCTATTACTTGTAGTAATCTAGCTAGTGATATGTTTAATATAGGTAGATCTTCAGTTACCTACTCTACTGAAATGGATCCGAGAGCTTGTCTACGACGTATATGCTCTATTGGGGCCGGTGTTTCAAATACCAGGTTAAAGAACAGGAATCTAAATAATGCGGAGTGGGAAGAGGTTGCCAGATGGTGGGCAAGTAGATTCGCAGATAGTACAAAAGTAATAGAGTTTTATTTAGAACATAGAAACTTTGAAACTTTTCATGAAAAATTAACAAAGGAATGTGAACTTATTCCCAATAGACAGATAGATATAGTATATGACCCGATGTTAACTATAGGAAAAATTCAGGCCGATTTAGATAAGAAGTTAAGAAGTGGCATGGAGATAGGAGTAATCATAGTAGATTACTTAAATAAAGTTAAACTACATGCAACTCCGTCTAGACGAGGTGCCTATGACTGGGTTGAACAATTAGAAGTTAGCACAGCATTAAAAGCGATTGCAGCCACTTATGAAATTCCAGTGTTTTCACCTTATCAAACAAAGGTAGATGGAGAAGCAAGCTTCTCTAAAGGGATTCTTATTGACGCGGACGCAGTATATACTTTAGTTAGGCATAAAGACGAAGATCAGGCAATGACTTTTGAATGTACAAAAATGAGAGATGGTAAAATGTTAAGTTTTACCTCTTATATGGACTGGGATACTTTAAAGATGGGGCCATCCTCAGCTATAGATCCTAGAACTGTTAAGAAAGAAAAAGAGGATCTGAAAACAGGGGAACCTATTGAAGATCCACCATTTTAATTAGGAGTAATATATGACAATTATAGATGTAATCTTCGCCTCAGGAGTAGTAGCCTTATTGGGTATGGCAATAGTAATAATTCAATATCATTGGACTAAAGATAAGGAATAGGTATGAACTTTTATTTTGAAGATTGTTGGAATTATATATGTGAAATACTAGGATATTATAGTGAAGATGAAGATGATTCTGAAGAGGATTCTGAAGAGGATATCTTTTAATGACTGTAGAGGAACTATTACAATCTAAGGGTATTTCTTATGCTCCTCAGGGCGGGGACTTCGTAATCCGTTGCCTTAACCCAGAGCACCCAGATTTGCACCCTAGTCTTAGAATAGATAAGATAACAGGTATATTTAATTGTTTTTCTTGTGCTTTTAAGGGTAATATTTTCTCATTTTTTGGGGAATCAGTTGATCAGTTACAATTAAAACGAGACTCTTTAAAGAAAAAAATTAAAAATAAAGTCGCAG
>Ga0105096_10000007_pt1 | contig 42795 bp, 72 predicted proteins | sample PPLLak3cmMay2015_FD_87036 | JGI IMG/M metagenome (GOLD analysis project Ga0105096, IMG submission 87036) | Freshwater sediment microbial communities from Prairie Pothole Lake near Jamestown, North Dakota, USA - PPLs Lake P7 Core (1) Depth... | ecosystem: Environmental > Aquatic > Freshwater >... | reverse complement strand
TTATCAGGGACTTCAATAACATCATCCTTTTTACAAGAAGTTATAAGTAAGGCAGAGAATAAGCCTAAAATTAAATAAAAATTTTTCATAAGTGTTTACTTGGTTTTCAAAATATACCAGGGGGGTATTTCTTTGGTTTTCTTTGGTAACGTTTTAAATGTTTGAGTATTTGGATAAGTGTAACTGTCAAATTCTATATTAACTGTTTTATCTTCGTTTACTTTGGAAATAGTACCTTTTTCCTTAACACCGAATAAATAAAACTCCACAGTTTGACCTTTTTTCATAACATAAATATAAAAGAGGGCTTGGCGTGAGCCAAACCCTCTATTATTAAATCTTTACTAAGATATTACTCTAATATTACTTTATAGCTGTTGGAGCCCATTGTGGATCATAATTATACACTTTATGAGCATAATCATTAACTATTGGCCTCCCAGTATTGTAACAGCCAAAGACCACCTTCCAATCTCCATACTTGTTTTTAAGTCTCCGCAACAGTTTCATTGATGTTTCAACATTCAACTCAATGTCTGATTTTAGAGTGGAGTTTGGAATTGGTCTTCCATTAATAAGTTTGGCTGTAGCAGGCATTATCTGCATCGGCCCCAAAGCCCCAGCGTAACTGGTTTGAGCATGGTTATATTTCCAATCAAATGGTCCACGATACCGGGTCTCAGCATAAGCAACTCCATATGCATATTTCCGGGGTATTTTATACTCTTCAGAATATTTTTCAATGTAATAATACATCTGAAGACATGGTGGATCATCTTCATTGATAGTAGGTAAACTACCTAAATTAGCTTCACTATTAGGAGCATTGAGGGTCATACTTAGTCCAAAAGTTAGGACAATAATAGCCACAGTTATGAATTTAATCTTAGTCATGGGCGTTAAGGTTGAGTGCTATAAATCCTGTTAGCGTACATCTTAAAGATAGTGATACCAACTGAATCTGAGAAGATTTGGTACTCACCTGTTTCCCTATTAATAATCAAAATTTGATTACTTTCATCAACTGCAATGGATACTTTATCTACACTTTGGACAGACAATGGATCCCTTTCTTCGGGTTTAAGTTCAACATAAGTTTTGCCTACAAAGAAACCTGCAGCCAGAACTAGGAGAAGAAAAACATAATTTACAACTTTCCTCATGAACGAGAGAAAGTTTTGGACTGATGTTTTAGAAACATCTACTAATTTGGAATTACTCATAATTATTTATTTTTGTTTACTTATTAAACATAACATACCACCATGTCCACTGGACAGTACTATATTATAAATATAGTAAAGTCTAAAAACCCTTAACCTCTATGTTCCTTAATATCAGAATTAGAGAAAATTAAAATTAACATATAAATGAAATACAACAACCCAACACTATTTTTAATCAATTCATCTTCAACCAACAATTGAGTGAGATTAAAACCCACCAATGAAATCATTGATTCTGTTACATGGTTTGGGTAAACAGCCTTAATTCGTTTATAAAATGTAGTGAAATTAATAACAATACCACTTGACATTAAAATAGCAAATAGTATCACTAAAGAATACCTTTCAGCAGCCATATTATACCCTAAGCCACCAGCATTAACCGTAATAACTACTAAACCTAGTAAATAACGGAGAATAAAATTAGTTCCGTTAATTGTGTCCCTAAATTGGAATAATTTAATCATATATTTTTTTAATTAGTCGGGGTAGCAGGACTCGAACCTGCGGCCTCTCGGTCCCAAACCGAGCGCTCTACCAACTGAGCTACACCCCGTAATAAGCATTAATTAGAATAACGAATAATTAGAAACAATAAAATAATCCAAAACCAAATATGAATGGGAATAGAAAATATAAATTTAAAGAACCATTTGATAATAAAGCCTATACCTAATAGAACAAAACTTACTACAAGAAATTTGGTGAACCAGCTTGTTTTACTACCACTCATAACCTTTTATTTAATAAATTAAATATAAGAAAATTCTCTTAGTTATCCAAATTTCTAAGATTTTTCTTTAAAAGAGTAATTAGTTCCTGGAGTTGTTCAATGTCGGTAAATCGGATGTCTCCTTCAAACAGTTCAACATACCAACCATTTTTCTCAGCATCATCACTATCATTAGTGATGAGACAAACACCCCCAATATCTAAAACATAATAATAGAAATCAGGAGTGTCATCATCGCTAGTGTCAAAACCATCTTCTTTGATAAATCCTAATTCTTCTAATAGTTGTTCATTCATAACATTTAAATCTTATAACCTAAATATATAAATCCTATTTCATGTAACAAAATTCTAAGTAAATTTTTTAGTTAGATAAAGGTGCTTTAATTGTTGGGTGTGATTGATAATCTTCCAACTTATAAACTAACTCAACAGGATCTAAACTACTATGTTCTAAGGTTAATTTAGGTAGTTGAAATGGTTCTCTACCAATTTGTTCTTTAGCTTGTTCAATATGGTTAGAATACAAGTGAACATCGCCTAAATTACCAATCAACTCATCAGGTACCATATTTACTTCCTTAGCAATGATTTCAAGTAATAGTCCGTAAGAAGCAATATTGAATGGTAAACCGAGGAACGTATCTACTGAACGTTGATTCCAAGCTAAACTTAAATAACGTTTACCTTCTTTTTCATGTGAATAACATTGAAATGAAAAATGACAAGGTGGAAGTACCATGTGTGGAATGTATGTACAATTCCAAGCATTAACCATCAATCGTCTTGAGTCAGGATTTGTTTTAAGGTCGTTAATTAGGTTTTGTATTTGGTCTATTTTCTCTCCTGTATCCTCATCCCAATCTCTCCACATTTGTCCGTATATTGGACCTAACTCACCCCACTTTTTAGCAAACTCATCATCAGTTTTGATTTTATTGATAAATTCTTCTTGTGTATAGTGTCTCCCGATAGAACCACCATTCTCCAATATCTCAACCTTAGACCACCTCGTTTCTGTCATATTATTATTCATATAAGTTTTGTAGTTCTTATACGCATCACCATCCCAAATATGACAATCATTATCAACAAGATATTTGATATTAGTATCACCTCTCAAAAACCATAACAACTCAGTTACCATAGTTTTGAATGCCATCTTCTTAGTTGTGAGAAGTGGAAATCCATCACTCATCTTATGACGGATTTGTCTACTGAAAACTGAAATAGTTCCTGTTCCTGTACGATCTTTTTTCTCTACTCCATTATTAATAATATCTTGAAGGAGGTTTTGGTATTGTTTATCTAAATTATTCATATTAAATCTTCAGGCATAGTATTGAGTGTACAATCAACGATTCTACACTCATACTTTCCTCCTCTATTCATTTCTTCAATATTAGATGCTTTTTCAGCATCATCAAAATTATCATATACCCCAACAACATAGGAGTGTTGATTTCCTTGATATAAGTTATGAGCTGTTACAACATAAACTGTCATTTCTCTTCTATGTTAAAAGTTTTGTTGCAGTAAATCTTAGTCATTAACAAGATCAAATTGGTCCCCGATCTCCCTTAATGCACCTCCTAAAATCTTTGCAAGATTTCGAACTGCATCAAGTTCAAGAGATTCTAACCATTTATCTTGTACTGCGACAGGGCAATCCTCAAAGCAAGTGGGTTGTTTTTTCTCTTCATCTTCAAACTTGTGCAAGATGTACACTCCACTAAGGTTTCTACGGTTCAATTCATTTAACTTTTGCATTGCTGTTCTTTGTTTTAATTCCTTCTACTACATAATCAGTTGAAAGAAGTGATTCTTGAATATTATATACTTGATTATTTTTCCAATCTTGAATGCATTGATTAATCCACGTGTCAGAGATTTGTGGATTACTCTCATACCAAGCAATAAGTAGATCAAGACGGGCTTGTAAGGTTTGGGTCCTATCTCGATAGAAGTCTCTCTCTTTTTTTAATCCGTTTAATCCTGAGGTGATATTTTCTTCGTGAGATAGTTTTATTTGGTTCATTATTCTCCAGTGTTATAGGTTTCGTTATAGTAATCTAATCCACTTTTACAATCCCAAAGACTGCTTTTGTAGTCTCTTTCTTCTCTTCCTCCATTAAATGCCTGTTCAATCTGCTCCTTCTCCACCTCAAGCAGTCGCAAGTTCTCAATCAGATTTAAAATAGACAGATTTGAGATTGGGGATTTGCTTATCTCATGAATCAAGGTTTGCATTGCTGTTCTTTGTTTCATTATTCTTCAATATCAAATTCGTTTGGAAAATTATCAGCTGATAATATAGGTTTAAGAGTTGCGTCACGCATTCTATCTAATAGAGTATGAATTTCTTCCATATCCTCTCTCTCAACCCAGACTGGGTTTACTGAGTATGAAATTGGATTATGATCTTCATCATAATACACAGTATGGATTGAGAATACATATCCCTTAATATACTCATGAGCTATTACTCTATAGTCATAACTCAGTCGAGTTTGGTTATCTAAAAACTCAGTAATCATTTTCTTTAATTTCAATATTAAATTTTCCTAATTTAAACTCACCATCTTCATAAATCAAATATTCACCAATACCTAAAGCATCAATAAAATAATAATTACCACCAGTTGCTTTACCTTTAATATCAATCATATTTACTTGAGTGTGGCCTACAATTTGAATGTATTTTTCCTTAAGGAATGTGTTACGATTTCCTCTCAATAAACTCAATGGGCGAATCCAAATTGGTGTTTGAGTTTGACTATCACCTGTTGGATCAAGACCAAAGAACATAAATGAATTAGGTCTATATTGCCAGATATGATTTACAAATTCATCAATTGGTTCATCACCATACCCATTTTGAATTACTAACCAATCATAACCAATACCAGCATGTGAACATAAAATATTATCCATCAAATAACACATTTGTAGATGGTGTTTATTTTCCTCTAACAATTGTCTATTTGCTGGAGCCGCTCCGCGTTGATAACCTGAATATTGTTCACCACCTGGGTAGTAATGGAAGTCATGGTTACCAACTAACATAATAACTTCATACTCACCCTTTTCTTTAAACTCAATAATTTCTTTAAAATTATATTGTTGTTCAGCTGGGCTAATATCAAAACTGTCAAAATAATCACCTATGAAGATGACTCGGTTAGGCTTCTCAACTTCAATGATATTTTTCCAAACATCACGCCCATGGATATCACCTATAAAGACTGTTTTCATTTTTTCTTATTTACCTAAATATAAAGAAAAAGGGCGCGAGAAACAAATTTCTCCGCCCTTTTCTTTTAACACAGTCTTCAGCGGCGTGGAGGTAGAAGGACTCGAACCTCCGAACCTATAAGGAGCTGATTTACAGTCAGCAGCAATTGCCACTATGCGATACCCCCATTTAATTTTTAGTAGTCAGGACAAGATTTGAACTTGTATCTCCCATATAAAATTATGGGGCGTTACCTTTTCAGCGATATTCATTTTCGCTTACGCCACCTGACTATTTTGAGCTTCCGACAGGAATCGAACCCGCAACCTACTGAGTACAAATCAGTTGCTCTACCAGTTGAGCTACAGAAGCATTAGCACGTCAGGCAGGACTCGAACCTGCAACATTTGGTTTTGGAGACCAACGCTCTACCAATTGAACTACTGACGCGTGTGAGCAGTAGGTGGGACTCGAACCCACAACAACCAGTTTGGAAGACTGGAACTCTACCGTTGAGCTACTACTGCAATTAGTTTCCCCATCAGGACTCGAACCTAAAACTACGGGACCAAAACCCGTTGTATTACCATTATACTATGGGGAAGTAGAGGTCGGAACTGGATTTGAACCAGTGTTAAATCGTTTGCAAAGATTCACCTAACCACTCGGACATCCGACCTTAAATGTGACCCCTGCGGGATTCGAACCCGCGACTCTCACATTAAAAGTGTGATACTCTAGCCAGCTGAGTTAAGAGGTCATAAAAGGATCAGATACCCAACACGTTTAAGGCTGGCTATGGGCGGCGCTACCTACGACCAAAGTATTTAACTTCATCTGATTCTTCATTATGTTTTTAGATCGTTTTCTGGGACACCACTGATTTTCTTTCGAATACCTTAATTGGCTTTAAACGAACAAACCCCCAGTAGGGGCGACAGGACTTGAACCTGTGACCTTGATGATATAAGCATCCTGCTCTAACCAACTGAGCTACGCCCCCAGTTAATCGCACCTGATAATTCGTAGAGGTGCAGAACGCGATAAATAAACTAATTAAAAACTTTTCCTAACCCAACCTTGTCTCTCAAGCAACTCAGCACGACGTTGCTCAAAATAAACATTATATTCAGCTGGGCCTTGCCAATCATCGGGATAACAGGAGCTTCTAACTTTAATTCCTTTTTCCCTCAAATAATTTTCAACTCGTTCAATGTTTGGATTCATTTTTTTATTTAATAATAATTTTTTAGTACGCTCAGATGGACTTGAACCATCGACCGACAGCTTAGAAGGCTGTTGCTCTATCCAACTGAGCTATGAGCGCATATTCATTACTTATGCCAATATGTCAAAGAACTGCTTGGTAGCCGGAGCGGGGGTCGAACCCGCACGAACCCTTCGGTTCAACAGATTTTAAGTCTGTCGTGTATACCAATTTCACCATCCGGCCATTTCATCTCTCAAATCTTATAAACTAAATATACGATCTTTTTATTTTAAAACCAAACTCCCTAAAAAACTTTTTTCTTTTATGCCTTTTACCTCTTAAACCTTATACCCTAAATATATGATCTTTTTATCCTAAAAACAAGCCTCTTAAAAAAGTCTTTTTAATCTTTATAAGGCACATAAACTGTTTTCTTACCCTTTTTAATAGCCCTCAAAACCTCCTTTTTATTATCTCCCTTAACATAAGAAACATGTACCCAGTCTGGGTTATTAGCATCTCCAAATTCCCAAATCAATTGTCTGAATTGGAGATTCTTTCTAATGTAATTAAAGATTTCCCAATTAGCTACATAGGAGGCAAAAGTAGACCCATCCATATCAATATCCAAAGCACATCCTTTACAATGGTCAGAAGTTTTACTTCCTCCAACTTTTTTATTCAATGCCTCAGACCTAAACCCACTTGATATTTTAATGGGCACATCAAAATGATCCCTAATCTTTTGAAACACCTCATTAGCTATAGTCTTCAAGTTCTCAAGCTGCTCAGCATTGGGCTCATTCTTAATACCAAGATTAATAGCTGTTCTAGACTTGGTAACTTCACTTAGTGTTAGGTTCTTACTTAAATTCATAATCAAAAATCTTTATATCGTTGTTTTTTTCTTTCATATTTTTCCTTCCAAATACCATATAGGTTCTTTATAACAAACTCCCCCCCTATTAGTAAACCAATTATAAAAATAACTTTAACTATAAAACTCATCATTAGTCCTCTACTGTTTTACCATTATCCTTATATCTAGGTAACTCATCAATATAGTCCTCATATGAGTCACCAAGCTCATCCTTATAGTCATTTACTAATGACGGTGTTTGTCCTTTCCTTATAAACGGGTCCGAAATATTCTTCATAAATTGGGTTTCTATTTTCATCATAATCTATTGTAATTCGACGTCTACCATTATAACTCCTAAACTCACCTGCTGTAACTCTGTACCACACCCCATTCAACTCTATTTCCAAACACTTTTGGACCGGGAATGGGTAAATTAACTTTACTGTAAGTCCTTTTTTCTCTCCCATTACACTTTCAAAACCTGTCCGTTTTTCATAACCACCCAGTCTCTCATAGTATTGGGTCGAGTGTGGTACTTACAAATTTTATATTTTTTAATCTCGTTATTTACACAATATATAAACGCATCTGAATATTGGTCAAACACTTTGACTTTCTTTTTGGAGGGCATCTTTCAATCCTTTAAGTTCATAGTAAGCCAAAGTAGCATTATCATAAGCATCGTAATCGGTATTCTCATTTGAAAGAATAGCCTTAAGCAATGCTTCCATCTCTTTGATGTGGGCTGAAATTTCTTTATTCATGACTTTTATTATTCCAAGATTAGTTCATTATTTTCCAAAAACACCCAAAACCGAGTCAACCACAAATCAACTTTAACACCTTCAATTGAATCATCATCTTTCAAATTATCAAGTTCTTTAAACTGAGCGATTCTCAATATGCCAAAATCAATCAAGTCTCGAGCTTCATCAAGATTACCTTGTTTTAGATTTTGTTTAGCTAGCTTGAATAGTTCTTTCAAGCCAATTTGAGGTTGGTTTGTTTTGATCATTTATCCTTTTTTCTTATTACCTAAATATAAGAAAATTTTTTATAAGGACCAACCCTCTTAATTTAGGGGTTTAATCAAACTGTGATGGTAGTATTTACCCTTCCTAAAGTCTACTTTTTGGATTCGTTGGGCTCCACCTTTACCTGTTTCTTGGACAAAATAAAATGGACCCTCACGTTCATCATTAAACAAGCTGCTAATTTGAGCTGTTACTACATACTCGGCTCCCGATTGTGGATTTGGGACGCTCACTTGAGAAAACATTTTCATTTTTTAATATATTTGTATATAAATATAAGAAGGGATGGGTGTGGGGCAAAGCTGCTTTATAAGATTGTTTTTAAAACTATCCTATTTCCATCTTCAAGTATTATTTCAACAACATATATCCCATGTTTACTTGCTACTTCAACTATGTTTACCTTTCTACCTACAATATCATAATAATTTACTTCTAAAATAGGTCTTGGTTCTTGAACTAATATAGCAGCTAATGTCTTATAAGGAATAGTTTGTTTTGGTTTTGAAGGTGGTTGTGGTAAACTAACATTATCTCCTTCTAACATTCCTATTCCATCTCCACAAATTTCACCCCAATTAGCTAATACCCAATTTAAATCATTAACAGTAACTCTATAGTCTAAAGTAGCATCACCTTGTGATGGACCACAACCTATACAACCATAATTAGATAGTATAACTAATAAATCAGCTGTTCCTATATTACCATCTCCATTAAAGTCTCCGGGGCAGAAAGGTGTAGCAGTATCATCACTAAACAATTCATATCTTTGATATTCAAGCATAGCGTGCATTCTATCTATTTGACCCTGTGTAAATTCGTCTCTACAGACTTGGGTGCCATAATCCATATGGTTACGGGCGTTAAAATAAGCCCCATCATATATTGTTGTGGGGCAATGGTAACCAAGTACTCCAGGGCACCCAGAACTTGCTTTAGTTGGGGGTGTGTCACAAACGTAATCTCCTTCATATTCACAAGGTATATCTGGGTCTTGTGTACCGCAGAATTGAGGGTAACCATGGAATGTATGGAATAAACCACAATAGTGGCCTATCTCATGAGTTAATGTTTCATTTTCATTTAATGATGGAGTTAAATGGGGCCAGTCTCCAACCCCAAATGATCTACTTAATACCCAAACACCATCATCAGCATTATCAGGACCATAACCAACATAAGCATATCCCAATATTGTATCATACATTTTAGGTATAACATAAACATTACAATATTCAGCTATATCCCAAGATATATCATTTGCTAATTCTGTTGCTTGAGTTTGATAACTAGGAAAGTGGACTTGTCCACTCACATAAGCATTATGCCATGAGTAGGTAGATAAATCAGTATAGTCATAAGCTACTAAATAAAAAGAAAGACCTGTTCCTGCAAAGTCAACATTTAATTGATCTATAGCAGGTTGTATAACTTCTTCTGGGATATAGGTGTTAGCTATAGCATCTGTGTAAACTATATGGACTACTATGGGGATTTCTTTAGGGGTGTTACTACGGTTTTTGTTTCTGTTTTTTAGGAATCCCATAGGTAACACATTGGTAGTATCACCTAGAATGGCACAACTCATAGGTTCTTGAGCTGGTAGGAGGATCACTAAGGAGAGAAAACTTAATAATAAAGCTAATTTTTTCATAATAAATTGTGATTCAGTTATAAATATGCCGGAATTTATTCACTGTAATAAGATAATAATATTAATAAATCATTTATATTGATTAAATTATTTTGGTCCAAGTCCCATTTAGCATATTTAGTTTGATATTGATAGGGAGAAGGAGTAGTTGGAATAGGGAAAACGTCCCAATAATTAGGACAGTCTTGACATTCACAAGCTAATGAGTCAGGGATAAAAAGATATTCAATATATGACCATTGTTCTTTTTCATATTCAGCTTCAGTAGCAGGATCAATGACTTTAAGTTTAATCATCATTAATCCTTCACATTCAAGTTGAGATGAGACCTCAACTAATGGTAGATTATAACCTACATAAATTAAATCACCATTAGAATACCACTCATAAATCCTTGTAGTATCTTCAGGAGTTGTTAAGTTATCTAATTTAGCTCCAACATGACCTGAGCCTATATCTTGATAATAGTTCATAAAGTCAGGAGCGACATCAGGTACAACAGTACCATAAACAGCTAAAAAATCTAATAAATCAGCTGATGTGTATGAAGTATCAGGTATAATAAAGAGAAAATTAGGTCCCTTAGTGGAACCTAATTTACTACCCTTAGTTTTAATATAAATTTCCTCAGTTATACTCGGTTCATACTCTTGTATAAGACTTAACTTATCATCTACAACAACCTCATCAGGTGGTTTATTGCAAGCAACTATAAATAAGCTAACTATTAAGGGCCAGAGCATTTTCATGCTCATACATATTATTCATTATTAGGTGCTTCATAAGTCCAGTTGACTTGATTTTTAGTACTCAAACTAAAGAACAATTTATTCATGTTACCACCTCGACGATTCTTACTAAATACAAGGTAACGTTCACTATCTTGAAACTTCATATGAGCCATTCCAGTAGTCATGTGTTTGATTCGATTACTACCAGCAAATGCTCCTGACTTAGTGACTTGTTGAATAATCAAAAACGCAGTATTAGTTTCAGTTTTATTTTTACCCAAGTTATGATCTTCCATCAAGGTCAATACTTTGCTAGTAGCTGATTTGTAAGTACCTTTTCCTTCAAAGTCTACAATAGAATTAGCTACCTCAGCCAAGCTATCAATCAAAACACAATCAAATCCTTCATTCAAAACAGCTGAAAGTACAACCATAGGATCTGAATCAGCGTATTCACCAAGGAATAAAATATCAACATTGGCAAATTTAGGGTAGCGTTTGCAGTAGCCAACCATATCAATGGCATTCATTTCACCACTAACAAACAATACCTTTTTTCCTTTCTTTTGTAAGTCAGCTAAAACGTCCAACAACACAGTTGTTTTACCTACACCTGGATCGCCAGTGATGACAAAGTTAGTACCAGGCATAACTCCACCATCAGAACTAAAGAAAGTGTCAATCCTAGTCCCAGTCTTCATAGGTGTAAACAACTTTGAGTCAAACTTGAAATTTGACATTTTCTTGATTTGAACCTTCATAACTTTTATTTTTTAAATTTATGAGCTAAATATAAGGATTTTTTTTACAGTAACAAAATTCTAGGCACCCTTTAAAGCCTTAATATGCTTACATTGACCATCCTTTGCCCTCCATTTACCTGGGCAGTTACAAGAATATTTTACTTCACCAGTTGGTAAGGTAGTTTTTGATGTTTGGTATTTGATTGAAGCATCACTTGAAGAAACAAATGTTTTAACTTCTTTTTTGACTTCTTTTTTAACTGGTGGCTCCCACCTAATGTCACATAATTGGGTAGCGGGGTGAACCTCAACCCAAGTTGGTACTATAAATTTTTTACCTTCTTGGTTGGTGTATAGCGCTGGAGGATATGTGTGGCGGTGGTAGTAAAGGATCCGCTGGGAAGCATGAAACCTACTTCCATCCATGACAAAATGATATTGACTAGACTCTTGAACCACTTCTTCATATTTTCCATCTGTCCAAATTCTGAATATAGGCATTTCTTTTTTTCTTATACCTTAAATATAAGAAAATATTTTTAGTTATTAAAATTCGAGATAGGCTTTCTCTCTTTTCTAAGCTGAAGCTCAAGAGACCAAAACATACACAAACTTTCTAAAATAGAAGGGTTTGATGAAATTATGAAGACCAACTCCTCATCAGGAGTGGTCTCCATAATCTCACTAACTGAAAATAGACTATTAACTTTCTTAGAAGCCATAATCTAAGTCATCATCCTCAAGATAATCTACATAAGATGGAGCCTTAGATTTTTGACGCCGGCGGGCAACCCGCTCAGGATGTTGACGGTCCATCCATTCAGCCCACTCTTGAGAGGCCATAACATTGGCCATGACACTGTTTTTACTCATCGTCCTTGTCCTTTATAAATTTTACGGTAATTTTTTGATTTTTTATTTCTACTAGTTTTTGTTTTAGCGTGAACATTTGGTCTTGAGACCTTTGAATCACCTGGCGCGTATGTGTAAGCGCTTGTTTGTTTAGCCATTTACTTTGTTTTTAAGGAATTTAATCGCATCAATTATTTTAGCACATTCCTCATAAAGTTCTTCTTTCTCATAGTGAGTTAAGTTTTTTTCTAGGGCATCAATAAAATTATTTCTATCAATAGTTAAATCATAAACCGATTCTTCTTCCTCAACTTCAATCTCAAAAACATGAATGTGTCTTTTCTTAGTTTCAAGATTAGTTAAAATAGCATCTACAATAGCTTTAGCTATGCTAATGTCTTTATAGCGGGCCATTGTTAGGAAATCGTCATATCTCTTTACTTTAAAATATGTCGGCATATAATTTTTATTTAAATATAATATATTTTACCCTAAAAGCCAAATTTCTTCTTTTAAAAAAGATCTAAGAACCTTCCTGAGGTTGGTTTGGTTTTTAATTTTTGGTTTTTCTCATCTTGGTCCAACATTTTTGAAGCTAATTTTTCTAAATGTTTAGCTTTTTGATTGTCATAGTCTTCAATTAATGCTTGGTGTTTTTTAGATTTTTTCATATTCTAGAAATATAATTAAACTCTTCTTCATCATCTTCTAAGCCTAATTCTTTTAAACGTTGAAGATGATATTCATCAATCTCCCAATCTACTTTACCTTCATTTACTGGTTTGAAATCTTCTATTTGTTGTATCTGTTTATTGGTAAATATATCACCAATTGTTAAAAAGTAACAATTGTAACAAAGAAGTTCTATATTATCTAATTTATAATTCTTTTTGTTATCATCTTTGAAATGCATAAGTAAGGGTACTTTATAATCAAGTACCCTTCTTTCATTAAAACCACAATGGCAACATTTATCCTCTATTAATCCATCATGGATTAATTTGTTTTTTATTTTATCAGGTGTGAAGTGTGAGGCGTCTACTCTTCCTTCAATTACCTCCAAGATACCCGGTGATTTTTTGCCAAAAGTTGAGAACTTAGGTATGCCTACACCCGCCTGATTAAGATGAGATTCAAACAGACTCTGCCCGGTATTTTCATCCATATAGAACTTAGCCCATCTTTTATAGTGAATGTAAGAAACACCTAAGTAACGAGCAGCAGCCTTATTAGACTTTGTTTTAGCCATAGCGGCTAAAACCATATCTTTAGACAGTGGTCTCGCCTTCGGCATCTCCTTCCTCTTCTAAATCAAGATATTCATCAGTTTGACCTGTTTGTTGAAGATATTTTTTATATTGATCCTCTTCTAAAATAACTAGGTCATTAAAAGTATCTTCACCTTCACCACTTGTTATTACAACTCCTCTTTTAGCTCCAACATTGGAACAATCAACACAGGTTTTAGTTCCTGGGAGGATTTTTAAACGGAGAGGATTTATTTCCTCATTACATGCTATACATTTCATTCTTCTTCATCCATTAATTTTTCAGCCACAACAAGCATATATTCCCATAAATCATCTATGTTTTCAAACTTATGATGTTTTCCTTGGGGGTCAGTGAATAATTGAATTTGACCATCTTCAGTTGTACGGGCGTAAATATAAAATAATATTGCCTCAGCCGCTTCAGCATCAAAGCAGAAATGAATTATGTCTTCAATTATTCTAAAGAACTTATCATCATAAGTTGATAAATCAACTTCATATTTTTCTAATTCAAGTTGTCTTTTCCAGACAAACTCAAGATTACTTATAATTCTATGGAAATCTATTTTTAATTTTTCCTCATCAGGATTAGGTAAAAACTTAAGGTCCAAAGGAGCCCCTAAGATTTTTTCAAGCATTTCCTGTATTTCCCTCTTCTGATTCAATAACATTATATATTTCTAATAATTGTTCGGGGTATAATTGTTTTTTGGTAGAAAAAATTGATATGGCTGAGGTTAGATCATCAGCTGGTATTGTATTAATTATTTCTCCATCTTTAAGTACTAAATGGTACTTCTTCATATTAAACTATTTTTTATTAATAAAATTTCAGAACATTTATCATAGTCCTCTTTTTTTTCATAAAATTTAAGGACAGTATCTAAAACTTCTTTAAAATTATTTTTATGTACTAAGACAGAACTACCTAAGTTTGAGATGTAAGCTATTTTAGCTTCACCTGATTCATTTTTGACAGCCTCAGATATTACTTTGAAAGCTTCATCTAATATAAGTTGATGAAAATCTTCATCTTCAAGTAATGTATCTAACTCTTCTTTGTACTCATATAAAATCTCTAATGATAGTATCTCTTTCTTTTCCATAATAATTGATTTAAGAGTTAGTGTTGAATATAAATATTAAAAAACTTCATACTCTATTTCAGTATTAGCTAACCCCCAGCTTTCATCATTTTGAGATTCTGTAAAATATTCAACCCATTCCCAGGGATCATTATAATATTGTTTAGTAGGATTAGTACCATCATTTCCCATTCCTTCATGAGACATATGGTATAAAGGAATATCATATATTGGTGTTAAATTGAAGCCATATAAAGTAGCCTTTTTCTGAATATTAGTGTCTGAAAAGCAAGCAGCTAACATTCCTTCTTCATATCCTTTTATAGTATGCCATACATTTTTATGAGCTAATTGGAAATCCCCACAACAATTAAATATACTCCATTCATCATTAGGTGTTACTTTAGTTGGGAAAAATCGAGGTTGGGTCGATTTTCCTAAAAATTCTCTATACTCTGTCAAATAATTTAAATTATCTATAATGTCTTGGTATTGAACATCTCTTCTACTTAAAGTATAGAAACTATTAGGATCTAATTTAGATATAAAAGAATTTAATTCATGTTTAAAAGGAGGAATAATATCTGTAGTAGAAATTGCTATCCAATCCGCCTCTGTTCTTCTTAGTCCTATATTAAAAGCTAAAACAGTACTACATTCTTGAGCTGTATGATCATGTTGGGTTAACATTTGAACATACTTAGGAGATATAACATAATGTTTAAGTCTACCTGTTTTTGGTATACTATCTATGACTTCATAAAGAAAGCTTTGTTTAGAAGAATTCCAATCAATATAAATAACCTCATCAAAAGTTTCTAACATAGTTGTAATATGAATTATAAACCTTTCTTTTTCTTTATATCCATCATTTCTTCCAAAAAGAATTACAGCTGTTTTCATTAGTTTATTTTAATGTTATATTTTTCTGAGATTGATTTAATAATTTCTAAGGTTTTGGCATAATTATTATTTTCAGGATGAATCACAATACAATCCTCACAGTTTCCTGTTCCAAATCTATAAATTTCATAATTCATAGCTTTAAGAAAATTTTTAGACTGAGTATCACATTCATCATTACTGATGGGATTTTCTAAGAGAATAATGGGTTTATAAGTTTGAAGAATATTTTGAGCTCCTAGAAAAGTTAAATACTCATATCCTTGAACATCTATTTTGATTAAATCACATTGAGTAATTTGAAGTGAGTCTAAAGGAATAATCTCTATAATATCATGTTCTCTAAACTTATTATTTGTAGCCCTTTCTCCCCCATAATTATCTTGAATGATTCCTCTTCCTCCCCAGTTATAAATTTCATTACCCACCCAATCTTCATGTTCAATATTCCAAAGTTGTTGTTTATCAAATTTATCTCCTAAAGCTAATCTATATGGGATTATAGTGTTATTTAAATCATTAAATAAAATATTGGCGCATAATTGATTATAAACCAAAGATTGAGGTTCAAAAGCATATACTTTTTTAGATAATTTACCAAATTGGATGGTGTGAAATCCTATATTAGCTCCAGCGTCAATGCAATGACTCTCAGGTGTTAATACTTGTGAATAAAATTCATATAAATGATACTCCCAAAAACGGTGATCTTTTATAAATTTTCCAATTAAGTCATATTCATTAACTAAAAAATTTCCAAATTGAGTTTCAATTATTTCAAATGATTTTTTCATATTATTTATATTGTTGATACCCCTAATTTTTGAACTACAGTTGTAGCACATTGTTGAGCAAAAATAATAGCCTTCTCTATATCTTTAGTTAAAATATATTCCACAACTAATCCTGAAAGGAAAGTATCTCCTGCTCCTGATACATCTTTAATAGAGACTTTTTTAACTGGGTATATTTTATTTTTATGCTGGCATCCTTTATTTGATAAAGTAATAATTAATTTATCTTCAATATCTAATTCGTGTATAGTATAGTCACTATGTTGATATTCAACATGGTTTATTTTGATAAAGGATGCTTGTGAACACCATTTCCCTAAAACTTTTTTAGTATCTATAAAAATATTTAAATTATTTTCACAAATAAATTTTATATCATCTTCTTCTAAAAATCCTTTATTATAATCACTAATTATAATGGCATCTATATTTACACCATTATAATAATTATTAGTTATTTCTTTTAAAATTAAAGGGTCTATTCTCTTAATTTGATCATTTATATCAACTCGGAGTAGTATTTGGCCTGATCTATCATCAACATATCGGGTTTTGGTAGGGGTAGGAGGAAGATTGTTTATAAAATATACATTAACTCCTAAAGCTTTTAAATTAGCTACCACATTCCCCGCCATTCCGGCATTTGTAGTTTTAGATAAAGGATTAAAAACAGGAACAGGAGCTTCAGGAGCTAGTCTAGTAACAGTTCCATATAGAAATTCATCAACCCCATCATCTCCTATCACCAATATATTAAAATGTTGAAACTCTTTCTTTTTTAAATTGTTCATCAAGTATAACTTTTATTTTTTCAAATCCTATTTTACAATTTTCTTTCCAATTATCATGATTTCCTTCATCAGAAATCCATTTATATGAACTAAATTTTAGATTAAACCTTTTACATACTTTAGCTAAAGCGAAACATTCCATATCAAATACATCACATTTTTTTATCATGTCTATATAATAAGAGGAGTATTTTGGTAATTGACTTTTATCAAAAAAGTAATCTGTGGTAAAACAAGTAGTTGGAGATTTTATATCTAAAACAATTTGTTTACTATTAGACTCAAAAGGAGTAGAACCATAATTATCTAAAGGAGTAGCATCTATATCCTGGAATGTTTGTCCTATTTTAATTATATCTCCAACAGAATGATTAAGGGAACCACAAGACCCAATATTAATAATTTCTTTATAACCAAAATTAAAAGCCATTGTCGCTGCTATAGTAGCATTTATTTTACCCACTCCACTAAATATAACAGGTATATCTAGTATTTTTCCTTGAATATCTACTTCATCAGCTACAGCCACTATAAATACTTTATTATTCATATTGAATTAAACTTTTAACATCAATAGGACCATGTAATGTTACTAAATCAATGAACACTAATTTTCCAACCACATTATATCCTGCTTTTTGACATAATTCTACAGCAGCGTTCATAGTACCTCCTGTAGCATAAACATCATCAACAATTACTACATTTCCAGTTCCAGGTTGAATTTCTAAAGTATCTTCTCCATATTCTAATTGGTATGATATGGATGAAACCGGAGGGGGAAGTTTATTTTTTTTTCGTATTAATTTAATACCACATTTAAGATAATTAGCTAAAGCTGTTGCAAATATAAAACCTCTAGATTCAATTCCAATATAATAATCTGGGGTCTTGGTTAATTTAGACATACTAAATATAGCATGGGGGAATAAAGTAGGATTTTCTAATATAGGTTGGATATCCTTAAATACAACACCAGGTTGGGGAAAATCTTGGATTGATTTAATATTATATTTTATTTGTTCTAAAAAATTCATAATGATTTAGCGTTTTGGTCTCGTAATGATAATATAGGAAATGTTATAGGCCAAGTTATATTTAATTTAGGATCATCCCATTTTAAACTAAATTGATCATCTACATCAGGATAATCTCCTTTATATGCCCATTTATAATAAAAAACAGCTTTGTCTGATAAAACAAGATGACCATTTCCTAATCCTGGGGGGGCTAGAACTGATAATTTATTTTGGTCATTTAATATTAAAGAAATATGTTCTAATGTTTTAGGATCCACAACTACTAAGAATATTTCTCCTAATAGACATGTTATTAATTTCCAAGATTTAAAGTCTCCATGTATTCCTCTTAAAACATGTTTTTTAGATACAGCTATTTTATCATGATTAAAATTTAATTTTGGACTAAATTCTTTTTTATTCCAAATAGTCCAAAGTTCACCTCTTTCATCTTTAAATGAGTCTGTCTCTAAAATTTTAACATCAGTTAGATTCATATCTTATTAAGAGTATTAATTAAAGTATCAATTTTTTCTTTTTCCAATGTGGGATAATTGCCTACATACCAACTAAAATGATGAACATGATCTATATTTTTAAAATCATCATAATTAATATTATAATTCTTTTTAAAATAAGGTTGTCTTAACTGGTTTCCTCCTCCAGATAATCCTCTTCTAAATTCAATTCCCTTTTCGTTGAGTGTTTTTTCTACTTTATCTCTCAATTCAAATGAAGGTTCTTTTAATATCACAATAAAAGCATAGTTACATTGTCCTTCTAACTCAATATCTGTGTGGTATTTATTTGAATCTAAACGTTCCATAAAATATTTAAAATTATTTACTCTATGAATATTATTTGAATCTAATTTTTTAATTTGGGATAGCCCAATAATAGCATTCAGTTCGGTGCTTCTAAAATTATGAGCAGGATGTAAGAAAATAAAGTCTGGGTTTAAATCTGGGTTTTCTTGGATTATTTTGTGTTTAAAATCTTCATTAGTTATTTCTCTAGTCATGCCATGGGAACGTAATGCTCTACAAACTTGGTAAAAATGTTCATCATTTGTACAAATCATACCTCCTTCAATTGTTGACATATGGTGTGCAAAATAAAAACTAAAATTAGAAGCAAATCCAATTGAACCTACTTTTTGTCCTTTAAAAGTTACACCATGAGACTCACAAACATCTTCAATAAGTAAAATATTATTATCTTCACATAACTGGGTTAATTCCTCTGTCAATCCGTTAATACCAAGTACATGGGTAAGGAATATTGCTTTAGTATTAGGTGTAATTGCCAATTTTAATTTGTCAATATCAAATGATAAGTTTTTTAAATTAATATCTACAAATACAGGTTTAAAACCAGCAAATAATACTGATGATACATCTGAGATCCAAGTTAATGGTGGGACTATAATTTCACCTTCACCATGGATATAATTTAAAGCCAACATTGTTAATTCGTTAGCAGATGCTCCTGAATTGAGCATTAGATTGTATTTGGTCCCCAACCACTCACCCCATGCTTTTTCAAATTCAACTACTTTAGGTCCGTTAGTTAATTTTGGGATTGGATTTTGATTTAAAAAATCAACAAGAGCATTAATATCTTCTCTATCAATATTATCACTCATTAATGGTAAATAAAAATTATTCATATTGCTTTTTTATTTATTTTTCTCCGTAATAATCTCCCCATTCAACTAAAATAGTAGAACGACCATCTGTTCTTTCATAAGCGTATTGGAAGGATTCAAAGATTTGATGTGGTTCATCTAATCGAATAATATCAACTGTATCACACATTGCTTTAAACCCAGCTGTAAAATCAGCAATATGTTGATGTTGTGGGTGAAGTGGACGTTGTGAGCCTATTGATGTTCTAATAATTACTTTAGGTTGAAACCCACCACCTGACATTATTTTAATTTTGTCTAAATGGTTAACTATCTGATTAGCGGCTAACAATAAAAAATTCCAACGTGGATAAATTGAAATAGGCACAGTACTATTCAAGGCCATTCCTAATGTCATTCCCATTTGCATATCCTCATTTACAGGCATTTCTATCATTTTAGATGGATTTACATCTTTAACAGTATTAGTCATAGCTGTACCCGCATATGTTACTGCTTGTCCTAAGAAGAATGTGTCTGGCTTTTCATTAAGCCAATCCATTGAACGTTTTAATTCATCAAAATATTTCATGATTAAAATTGGATTCGTTTACCTGCACCAGCGTGAGGATATTTGGTTTCATATTGATAATAAATTATTTTTCTTGTTTCATTTTTAAAATATAGATCATTATTCCATACTTCTTTAGTAATTGTACAAACAGATTTACTATTATCTTCAATTATATAAGTAATAGGCAAATCATGATTGATAGCGTATTTCCAATTTTCAAAAAAGGTACCTGTTTCAGATGTCATATCACCTACAAAGCACCAAACATGGTTAGATTGACCTTTACGTTTAATATCTAACGATGTACCAGTAGCGATAGGAATATTACCTGTTACAATAGCTGAGGAATATATATTATATTCAGGGTAACAAAGTGTAATTGATTTACCATCTAGTATATCTTTTTTTATTTGTTCTTGAGGTACACCTTTAAGCAAACACTGATAATGTGATCTCCAGGTACAAAATACCCAATCCTCAGGTTGTACTTTTTTAAATATATCAATCATTTGCTCTTCATTTCCATAATATAAATGGATAGGAGCTTTGATCATAGCATTATTAAAACAATCTGCTATGTCATCTTCAAAAGCAATCAGTTGCTCTTTAGTTAAAAGATTATTCATTTTCTAATATTTTTCTTTTTAATTTAACTTTTAACATTTCATTAATATTATCAATAGCTACCTGTCCAAATTTGTCTTTTACTTTTTTTAAAAATTTAGGATAAGAATGATAATCATCAAATGCTTTATCTCTAAATTCTAATATTTCAGCAGCAGTTAATGTTTCTGTTGGTAATGGTAATGTATCATAACCATGAAATGAATAACCTTCATATGTATCTGGTAATGGAGTTCCTTTCATTAGGGCTTCTTTATATAATTTACTGCCTGGTAGGGCCATCGTGGCATATGCATTCCATCCAAATGTACAAAGTTCTTTTGACAGATCCAAGGTTTTTTGCATACTTTCTTTAGTATCTCCAGGTAGGCCAAAAATATAATTTGCCATTACTTCAATATCAGCTTCATGTACTTGATCAATTACTTTATTAATATCAACATCTTCAAATCGACCTTTAGATACTTCTAATCGAACTGTTTTATCACCACTTTCAATACCTAAAGCTAACCATTTAATGCCTGCTTCTCTAACTAATTTAAGCAAATCAGGACGACGTACAGTATCTACTCTTGAATAAGCCCACATTCTTAGCTTGCCACCATACCCTCTATCTTTAAGCATTTCACATAATGGGACATAGTATTTACGATTTAGTAAAAACATTTCATCAGTAATTTTAATAGTATAAACTCCCATCTCAACTAATTTATCAAATTCTTTAATAATAAATTCAGGTGACCAATGACGCATTAAACTATAATTCCCAGCAACTCCTATCTCATCTTCATCATTTCGATTTAAAATATTGATCATACAAAAATCACACCCAAATTGACACCCTAATGATGTTTGAATAGCAGCGTAAGGAGAACGTTTTTCTTGGTCATATTCAGCATGCCACATAGGTGCTCGATACAGATCAAGAGGTTTTTCTTTTATTGGAAGTAAATCCCAAGCATATCCCGGGAGATCAAGATCCATTTTATCATTAGGGACTACTTTTTCAGATGGGTTAATTTTTGAGACACCATTTTCTCTCCAAACTAAACCTTTGATATGACCTAAATTATTAACATCTATATTAGGTTCAGCTAAAACATTTCTTAAAGCATATACTCCTTCATTCGTGAATCCAAAATCAATAGATGGTTCTTCATTTAATGTTTTAATAGGAACAGCTTGAATATATGAACCTAAGCAAGCTATTGGAGTTATAATACCCACTTGTTTCAAATGTTTGGATAAGTAAGTGGCCCCTCCCATATTAACAGTACCGGCGTTTACATTTTGCCCATAAACTACAAAACAGATTAAACGTGGATTTAATTCTTTTACTCTTTTTTCTATTTCCTCTTTATCTAATTGTTCTGCGTTGGCATCTATAAGAGCAACAGTATAACCTACTGATCTGCATGATTGAGCTAGTAATAGGGCCCAGGTTGGTGGCTCAATTGCTGCATAATCATCAGCTAAATTTTGATAAATGCCATTAGCATTACCTGGTGATATAAATAAAATATCTATCATATTGTTAATTTATAATTAATTGTTTTATAGTTAAATTCTTCATCTGAAAGATAAATGGCTTTCTTTAAAAAATCAAGTAGTTTTTCTGGGTTAGTATGGCTTTCATTTTCATCATACATAGATTCATCATGGATTAATAAACCTTTATGCTCTTCATATCCAAACCCACTCATTTTAGCTTCATCATTTAATAGTCGTTCTTCAGCTGGTATTTTAGATTTAAATAAATGTTTCCAAGCAATGTCATCATTATATTTTATTTCATCTATAAAGCCTACACTATGACCATCAGCAAATCCAATATGTTCTAGCATAATATTTTTATTATGTACAACATATTTTTTATTTAATGCCGCCGCTATATAACTGTAAGTTGTTTCGGTATAATGAGTAGCGAATATATCTGGGATTATTTTGTTATTAAATGTTTGGTAAATTATTTTATCAAATAGTATAACATGCATGTTAGCTGTTCTTCCTATATTGATACAGAAATGATCTGTTTCTAACATTTTATCTAGTTCATCCCAAACATCAGCATACCAACCATCTAAACCATGATCATTATCTACTAAAGCATAGGTCATAACACTATTACTATTTTGATGTAAATAAGTTAATTTTTTAATTATTTTAACATCATCACCAAATTTAACATCTGAAGCAATATAAAGATAACCATCAAATTCTCCTAACTGTTTGGTACATGTTTGAGCTGTATGATTAAAAGTTACATTAACAGGTAATTTATCTTCAATCCAATTAAAAATTATATTATTATATTTTTCTTTAAGTTTTTCTAATTCAACTTTACTTCTATTAGATATAATACATCCTGAGACGGCGACAATAAGGTTTGGGTATTCTTGGTTTAAGATATCTTGAAGATGGTTTTTCCACATCTCTAAGTTATCAAATTTAATCCCACAAATATTATATATTACTAATATTCTCATTATAAATTTGTAAAATCTTTATTTTTAAATTTTTGGATTAATTGATAACCTTGAATTAATTCTTGAATACCATTTTCTAATGTGAATGTAGGAAACCATCCTTGAGATTCCAATTTTTTATTAGAAACTATATAATTTCTTTGATCAAAGTCTTGTTTAAAATTATTTTCTACAATTACTAGATCAGGAATAAATTGTTTAATTTTGTTAGCTAGTTCTAATTTAGTACAATTAGCAGAAGTTAAACCAACATTAAACGCGTTATTATTGCATTTATCATAATTTTCAATCATAAATAAAAATGTGTTGGCAATATCTCTAACATGGATGTAATTACGAACAAAATGAGATTCAAATAATACTAAGTAGCCATCAGTTATTGCTTTGTATACAAAATCTTGAACTAATAAATCCATTCTCATTCTGTAGGACATACCAAATACTGTGGCTAATCTTAATACAATACCATTACCAGAATCTAACACTGCTTTTTCAGCGTTACATTTTGTCTCAGCGTATAATGAAAGTGGTTTAAATGGTGAATCTTCAGTTATAATTTCAGTTGAAGAACCATATTGACTATTTGTATTAGGAATAATAATTTTTTGCTCTTTAGTTATCCATTTAGTAATATTTTTAACTTGTTCATAATTAACTTTTATTGTTAATTCAGGTTGAGCTTTACAAGCTGGCATGCCTACAATAGCAGCTAGTGGGATAATAATGTCATGGGATTCAACTAATGACTTTAGAGTTGGTTCATTAGTCACATCACCTAAAATAAAATTAAAGTTTGGATGGTATGCAAATGGGGCAATTGATGTTTGTTTATAAATTAAATTATCTAGTACAGTCACATGATAATTTTTATTTAATAATACTTCTGTTAGAACTGACCCTAAATAGCCAGCTCCTCCGGTTATTAATACTTTTTTCATATATTATTTAATTTTATAATTTCTTTAAAAAATTCTTCTAATTTATCTTTTATTCTATGATATTTAATTATTTCACAATTATACTCCATATATGGTAATTTTTCATAATATATTTCTGGGGTTAGTGAGTTAACTATATCTACTAATTCTTTAGTAGAATTGAACCTAATAATACCTCTTTCATCATATCCTAAATCTTCTAGATTAGGACATCCCCAATATATAGGAAGAGTTTTAGTAGCAAAAGCATCTGTTATTTTTTCAGTATACCAATTATTATATTTAACATTTTCTACTCCAATATGAAACATTACATCAATATAACATATTTTTTTAGAGAGCCAATGATTATCAGGACGACCAATACCTCCTTTTTTAAATTCTTCTTTATTAAAGTCATTTAATGTATAAAACCATTTTTTAGGTATATTAATTTGATTTTCTAATTTATATATCTCTTGTCTTAATTTATGTCCTTGAACTAATGATTTAGCCCCACTTAAATAACTGATGTAAAATGACTTATTTGGATGTTCTTCATTAAATGTCTCTATATAATTATTTTCAACCATTCCACAACCTCCTTCTCCAATATGATGAAACAATATAGCATTTGAAAGCATATTTAATAATTCTTTATTCCATGTTAATATACCTGTAAACAAATGAGCATTTTGTTTAACCCAAGTGTGCATTCCAAAAAATTCATCAGGTTCATGAAGCATAATAAAATTATAAGGATTAATTTGAAGTTGCTCTAAATTTTGAGGAATATAATCATAAAAAAAAGTTATAGGTTTATTTAAAGCTTTTAACCCATCATAAACTAAACTATTCTCAGGTCTAAAATTAGAAAATATTTTCATTGAATAATTTTTTTATCAAATAATTGTTGAATACCTTTATTAATATATTGATCAAATTTAACTTCAAATGTGGTTCGTTGATTAGGAATAGTTTTAGTTACAATCATGTCTCTATAAACACTACTAACATTACGTTGTTTTAAAGGTCCAATTGGATATTCAAATATAAGTTCACCCTCTAAAATATACTGTTGGAAATCAGCACCTTTATTTTTAGCATATTCAGAAATAATCATTCCATAAGTGTCTCCAGGTCCATAACCATGCCAATCATCATGCACTGGGATCATTTCTTCATAGAATGCTTTATTATATAAGTCAAACCAGTTGCACCATTTACTTACTGGGGATGATTTAAGTTGTCTTTCTATATTTGCATTTTTAAAGTCCCATCTAATATCAAATAAATCAGCCTTATCCCATTGGTCATAAGGTATATTCATATGTCTATCAGCTACTAATACATCCCAAGTCCAATCCCACATTTTATATAACTGAGGTGTAATTGCAAAGTATTTGTTAGGTACTGTTTTAGCAGCTTCAATTAAAGAAACAAGTAAAGTTTCACTAAAATACATGTCAGGGCAAAGTTCAATATAATAATCTATCTCAGGGTCATAAGCCATTCTTTGTTTATCTAATATACCCCACAATTCATTTCCTTCATATATAAATGGAGTGTGTTCATAGTCACAAAGTAAATTAGTTAAATCATTATATTTTTGAATAAAAAATTCTTTGGGTAATTGGCTATTATCCCAATCAATTAAATAATTAGATAAATTAAGAAAAGAATCTATTTTAACCCTATCACCTTTTTGAAGATAATATTTTGATTTTTTAAATTGAGTAAATGACATTAACGCATAGTCAATTTCCCAAGGCATTAAATGGTATGTTATTTTTGTAACCATTATATCTTAAGTATTTCTAGTACTGTTTTTGCTTCTATTTTTTCACCTTTAATAATAAATATTCTTTTTAAATCATCATGGTAAATAAATTCTTTTATAGTTTCTACTACCTTATCTAAAGTAATCAATTCCATAATACCATATGGTTCAATTTCTTCAGCTTTTAATTTAGGTAATATTCCTTTACCTATAAATGTTGGAAATTTTAAGATAAGACAAGAATTATGATTAGTTAAAAGATAAGCTTCAGCTTGTTCTTTATAATAGGTATACCAACTATTACGTTGGGAGTTAGTTGATATAAATAATATTTTAGTGTTAGGATTTTTATTTGAGAATTCAACTAATTTATTATATTCATTAAGTTGTGTTATCTTATTATCAACATTTAAATTATCTAAGTATGTTACTTGCCAAGTATGATAAATAGAAATATCAGATATAATTTGAATATTGGTTAGATGTTGTAATCTTTCTCCTAGCTGACCTCTACCATTAATTAGTTTTACCATATAAATTTATCTTTATAATGTTCTACTATATTAGTTAACTCTTGATCAAATTGTTTTTTAGGTTGCCATCCTAATTTTTTTAATTTAGAATCATCTAAAGCGTATCTAACATCTTGACCTTTTCTACTAAAAGTTGTATCAATGTACTTAAGAAAATCTACATCTCCAAGATATTCTGTAATAACTTTTTTAGCTGTTATAATATTAGATTGTTCAAATCCCCCAGCTATATTGTATATCTCATTAGTTACCCTAGATTCAATTATAGTGATAATAGCATCCGCTGTATCTTGGGCATGTAGCCAATTTCTAATAGGCGTACCAGTATTATGTAAAGGGATTTTTTTACCTAAACCTAAATATTTACAAGCTTTAGGTATAAGTTTTTCAACATATTGACCTATACCATAATTATTAGTAGGACGAACTATAATATAAGGTAAATCATATGTTCTAGCCCAAGCTAATACTAATTGATCAGCTGCTGCTTTAGTAGCTGAGTAAGGGTTACTAGGATAAAGAAGATCAGTTTCAGTATGGGATCCTTTTTCAATGTCTCCATAAACTTCATCTGTACTGAAGTGCAAAAATATAGGTTTTCCTGAGTTTTCACCTCTATAATTTCTAATTAATTCTAAAAGATTATGAACTCCATTAATATTAGAATGAACAAAATCATCACTATTAGCTATACTATTACCTACATGAGTTTCAGCTGCTGTATTGATAACATAATCACAATCATATAAAAATTTTAAGTCATTTATGTCACAATGAACAAATGAAAAGTTTTTATACTTATTAAATTCTTTTAGTAAATGTTTGTTAGAGGCATAGGTCATTTTATCTACACCTTTAACATACCATCCCTTTTCTAAACAAGTTCTAGTTACATAAGATCCTATAAACCCTAAGCAACCTGTTACATAAACAGTTTTTATCATTTACTAAAAAATTCTTTAATTTTGTCACAAACATAATCAACATCTTCAATAGTCATGCCATGGTGAGCTCCTAATAAAAAACCATTTTTCATTATAGTATCTGAGTTGGGGAATTCTTGAAGATATTCTCTATAAACAGGATGTCGTGTAACATTACCAGCAAATGTGACTCTAGTTTGTATATTATTCTCTTCTAAGAAATGGAGTAATTCATATCGTTTTTCGGTTTGGAGTGGGATAGCTAACCAATTAGGCTTAATACTATCATCAGGTAATATAATGTCACCTACTCCTTGAAGATTTTCAATATAACGTTCAATGTTAGCTCGTCTAATTTGTTCAAATTGTTTAAATCTTTCAAGTTGAACTAAACCAAAAGCAGCATTCATTTCAGAAGATTTCATATTATAACCTAATACACCATATAAAAATTTATAATCATATGGAATACCATCTACATTATGATTAAATCTATCTGACATTTCTTCAGAGTTGTCACCTATCCTACCCCAATCTCTAAATTGTAATGATACATTTCTTAATTTTTCATCATTAAACATTACCATACCTCCAGCTCCACCAGCTGTAATAACATGGCTAGCATAGAAACTAGTTGTAGCTATATCCGTTTCTGGGGTGTGTGTTATTGTGTCAGCTGAGTCTTCAATTAAGATGATATCTTCTCTTCCTATAATTGCTAAACCATCTTTGATTGCTTTCCAATTAGGTTTATTACCTATTAAATTAGGTATCATAAGCACTTTTACCTCATCATCAATCGCGGCTAATACTTCCTTCACATTAGCACAATATGTGGTTAAATCTACATCTACAAATATAGGAATAAGTCCTAATTGGATTATAGGGGCTAATGTAGTAGAAAATGTACAAGCTGGTGTAATTACTTTAGTTCCTTTAGGAAGTTGTAAACTAGCTAAAGCTAACAAACAAGCTGATGAACCAGAATTAACAAAGACACCATATTTTTTACCAAAAAATTTAGCTATTTTTTCTTCAAATTCAATTGAACGAGGACCAAAACCAGCTAACCAACCATCTCTAAGACATTGTTCTACAGCTTTAATTTCTTCTCCCCCATAGGATTCAAATTTATTGGGAGCATACCATATTTTTTTCATAACTATATTTTTTATATCACCAACTAATTTCCCAGCCTTTAAATTCAGCCGCCAAACAATCAATTTTATAATCTTTACGACCACCCATTACTTCTTGAATTTGATTTTTCGCTGTGTTACGAATACCATTTAATCCATGTGTTAAAGCTAAAGCATTTGGTCCTGATTTTCCGCTTCTAACATTTGATTCATTATGCCAAATATGTAAATTCATTTGAGATAAAACTATAATAGCTCGAATTGTTTCAGCTGTAATTGGTTCTTTACATTCATCTAAATGTAATTGTATATCATGTACTATATCAGCAATTTCATTAGCATATTCTGTTTTATGATCTGTGATAAATACTTCTTTTAGTTGTATAATTGATAATCTGTCTATTAATTCACTTAATGTTGGTAGATACTTTCTATTTTCCATAATTTAAAATTTCAGTTGTTGATTTATTTTTTATTCTATCAAAATATATTATTTTATCTATATATTCTGATCCTATGATGGGTTTATCTTTATAATCACTTCCTATAACCATATAATTAGGTTGATATAATTGTATTAGATTAATTAATTCTTTATCTGAGTCAAATATATTTACTTTATTAACATATTTAATACTAGAAAGAAAATCAAGTCTATCTTGTTCTGAGTTAAAAGGTCTATTATTATCTTTTAGTTGTTTTATTCTTTTATCAGAATCTATACCAACAAAAACTTTTCCTAATGAAAAAGCATATTTTAATAGTTTTATATGTCCAATATGCAAAACATCAAAAGATCCATTTACCCATACTTTTTTCATAATGTACTATAGTAATTATTTTGTTTTTCTTGACGTTCTATAGTTTTGGGATGAAATAAAGCATAACTTTCATCATCAGGTAGAGAAGCATATGTTTTAAATCCTTCTAACCTCTCATGTATTTTATTAATCCATTTTATTTCAGGTTTATTCTTCCAAATTCTCCATTGATAATCAGGCCAATTTACTCTTTCTTTATTGTCAACATTCCATCCCCACTTTTGAATATGTTCTGATGTTATACCTTCCACAGTGTTAACTCTAGGAACTAAAAAAACTTCTAAGTCACTATTATTCTCTAAAAGCTCAGGGAGAGCATCTATTAAAACTTTATGAGGAATTTCATCAGCATCAATTTGGAAAATATAATCACCTGAGCATATTTGGGTTAGTTTATTTTTCCAATCAGCAAAATGTCCTTCAAAAGCATCCTCATATAATGAAATTTCTTTATTAGTACTATAATTCCATAAAGATTTTTGTATATGTTTTGTAGCCTTAGGTTTATCTAACAAAACACAAATCTCATCTTCATAACGTTTATTTTTAAGAAGAAAATCAATTAATCTAACAATTTCATCTTCTTCATCACATACAGTGATAGCATAACTAATTCTCATTATTATATGAATATAATAAAGTTAGGGTAGGAGGCCAATGTAACTTAATGCTTCCATAAAATCTTTTTCATCAAATTCTTTAGCTGTACTCATATCTATTTTATGAGTAGCATCTTTATTAATTTCAGAAAATTCTTCTTTTTCTTCCTCAGGTATTTCAATAGCTTTAACAGCTGTCCATTTCCAATTTTCAGTTGTTTTACCATTTATAAATATCATACCCTTATCATGAATATTAATAGTGGAAGGCATCCAATATTTGTTTTCATAGTCTTTATAAAGAAGATCTTTATACAGTTCAGGAAGAACTTCTATTTGCTCTTCTAAAAATTCACTATCATCTGTCATTAAACTATTAGTAGTAAAACCACACCCATAACAAGTATTAATAATATAGTCTGGGTTGAGGGTTTGTTCATAGCAAGCATCACTACCACATCTAAGACAGATCACTAAATTATCCTTCAACATTTTCTATTTTTTTAAATTTTGGTAATTCAATTTTCTTTAATTGGGGAAGTTTAAGTTGAACTTGTTTTGGAAATTCAGGAACATATTGAGTTAAATACCCATCTAATTGTTCAGCCATTTTTTCAAAACTAAATTCAGTTTTACTCCTAAATGCTTGTCTATTAGCTTTTTCTTTATGTTCCTTATAATCAGCAAATACATCTCTTAAAGCTATAAAAGCAGCACTATTATCAACTCCAAACCATTGGAATTCTTTCATTAGCATATCTTGAACTACAGAGCTATCATCTAAATTATGAAGTTCACCTGGGAGTAATGTCACAAAATCTTCTGATAGAAAATCTGTATGGCCTGACCAGTTTGTAGCAATGATTGGTTTTTTAGTTAAACTAAACTCTAGAAGTGGTCTACCAAATCCTTCACCTTTAGTTAAGCTAATCATAGCTTTAACTTTAGAATGGTTATATAGTTCATTCATTTCTTCATCAGTTAATTCACCATGGACTAAATAAACATTAGGTGTTGAACGAGCATCTACTGATTTACGGATCATATCAATTCGTCTAAGAATTTCATCTCGATCCATATAAGAAGCGCCTACACAAGTTGTTTTAAGAATAAGAGCTGGTGTATTTTTCTTATTTTTAAATGCTTCAAAGAATAATTTAATTAATAATCCAACATTTTTTCTATCATGACCTAAATTACCTTGCATCCAATGTCCTACAAATAGATAAGCAAATTCTTCTTTAATTTGAGATAAATCAAAATTAGATTTTTTAGGACTATACTTTTCAGTGTCAATTCCTTCAATTAATACTTCAATTGGTTTTTGTAAAGTATATTTACCTACTATTTGATTAGTTCTTTGATCTCTTTGTTCAAATTCAATTTTTTTAAACACTTCAGCACTATGAGTAGAAGAAGTCAAAACTAAATTCATTCTATTACATCCTTCAATCCAAGATGGATGACAACCTGTTGTTTCAATACCAGCTGTTAAACCGATATTAAATTTTCCAACTGATTGAAATTCATTTGGTACTGTAATTTGGCACCAAATTTCAGGTTGTTTAGGTAATTGATTACCTATAGGTAATAAATAAGACCTCAAAAAATGCCATTCAGAGTGATCTTCAATAAACCCCCAAGGTGTATTACCCCATCTTTGGGGCAATACTTTAACATCATATTTATCTAATTTAATAAGTGCTTTTACAAAATCACGAGCTCTAGCTCCATAACCGCTGTACGTATCAATTGGACAGCTTACAATAAACATTGGTTTCATTAATATACTAAATTATGAGGTACAACTTTTTTCTTAATAGGATCACATTTGATCACATTATAATTTTTTCTTGGTTTCCAATAACTAAATAATTTTTCTATATTAGCTATTATTCTATTAGCTTGATGAACTGAAGTAAATCCTGCTTCTTCCCCAATAGCCCATTCACGACCTAATAATCCTCTGGCTTTTCTTTCATCAGAACTTAAATTATATATTTCAAAAATTCTTTCAGCAGCATCACTTGGTTCACATCTATCATCAAAAATGTAAGGTGTAGGAACAGAACCTACAATTGAAATGCTAGTTGGGAATACTGGAAACGCCCACGGGCCACACTTTTTATAAGTGCCTCTATGATTTGAAGGGAATTGACCATCAAAGTCAATCCATAATCCTTTTTCATCTTCAAATCTCATTTGATCTTGCATTCCACCTGTAACATTAGCTATAATTGGATTTCCAACTAAAATAGCCTCAGTTAAACTTAATCCCCATCCTTCATTTGATGTTAATAGAATCTGGCAATCTGTACTATTGTACAACAAATTCATTCCGTATGGGTCCAATCTCTGTTCTGAGAAGATAATATTATATCTTTCATCATCTCCACACAACATGTCAATAACAGCTGGGAGGTCTGTTCCGTTTTCATCTACTTGTTGAGTGTGTAAAACTAAAGCACACTTTTTAGCTTCTTCTAAACTCAACTTATCTACAAACATTTTATAAGCCCAAATGGTGTCAGGTACTTGTTTACGTCTAATATTTCTAGAGTTAAATAAAACAGCAAATTCTATTTTTTTATCTCCATATAGATCTTTTTTAAACTCAACTAACTTTTCATCATCTTTATCTAATGGTTTAAAGATTTCATGATTCAAACCATGAGGAACATAGCAAATCATTTTATCTTTAACTTTCTCTCCTAACACTAAATGATTGATATTTACAGTTTGTTTTGAAATACCCATCAACAAATCACATGACTCATAAAAAGCCTCATTATACATTGGTGCCGGATAATCATCCCAGATATTCAAGTAAATAAGAGGAACTTTCTTTCTGATTTCGTTTTCCATCTGGAATAACCATGTCCAATATCTTGGGTCCGTAATTATAAAAATAGCATCTGGTTTTTCTATATCCATTAATTGTCTAACCATATCAGGATTTCCATACCCATTACTTGGATATAAAGTAACTGAGGTGTCATCAACTCCAACTAACTGGTTGGTATCAGGACTTAAATCAAATCTCTTACCAGCATCAGGATGATTGATAGCAGCCCCAACATTTACCCAATTAAGGCAATGGGCTGTATGGATTACAATTTCTTTAGCTATGGTGCCAATACCGGAATGTGTCCTAATGTCATCACACATTAGGAGAATTTTTTTACGTTTTTCTCTTGGAATGTAACCTGGTTTCATATTTCTAAATTATTATGATTGTGAACTTTTTTTCTAAAATCTTCATCCGTAAGATATAAATGAATACACCTATCGGCAAGCTTTTGTAGTGAGAACTTATGTCTCACGCAGGCTACTTTGAATTCCTCAAATAGCTCTGGTTGTATCTTAACACTTGTTAAAACTTTATCTGACATGACATTTATAATTTTTAATATTTGCGTATATAAATATATAGAGAAGTATTAAGAATGCTGTTTGTTACAAAGCTCTTTTTTATCATTAAATGGGCACCATTTACACATACTAGATACTATTTTAGCATGTTCTTTTACTAATGGTTTTCCCTTAGAATCAAAACATTCCTTAATAAAATTATCTAATATTTTTTGAGCTTTACTTAATTTATTACGGCCTGCCGAGGGTTTGTATAATTGTATGCGAGTGATATTATAGTCAGTATTTTCCCATATTTTACGGCGTAAAATAAAGAATTCCACCTCAATATTTTCAAGAGACACACCATATAATTCATTAAAAAATTTTTTATAAAAGACAAGTTGCATTTGTTTAGTCTCATCTTTTTTATCTTTATCACCCCATCCTTTAGTAGAAGTTTTTATATCATAAACATGAAATTTATCGTTCTTTTCATCATATAAAACTAAGTCAATATAACCTTTATACATTATATTGTTACCTAAATTTAATAAAATAGGTATTTCAACTCCTACTAAATGCCACTCCTTTTTCTTAAAGTATAAACTACGTTTCTTTTTTAGAAAGTCAAGAATAGCTACTCCATCTTCAAAGAATTCTCTTAACTCAGCTGGAGAAGAATAATGAGTGTCTAAGTTCTTTTTATATTCTTCTTGGTAGAGATTTATAAATTTACTTTGAAAAAGTTCCTCTAAATTAACACTATCAGCTTTAGCGGCTGATTCTTCATACATGATGGTAAGCCATTCCTGAATGGTTTCATGCATAGCAGTACCAAATGTAAAGTGAATAGAGGGAGAGTCATTGTAATGTCCATCTCTATACTGAAGTGCCCATTTGTGGGGACATCCTTGAAACATGGAGAACTGAGAATAAGAAATTACTTTATGGTAAGCATAATTTACCTCTGGTAATTGTTTATTTTTAATTTCAGTCAGTATCCTTGGTTTGGCTTTTTTCGCCATATAATTTTTCTATTTTTTCTAAGTAGATGATAGCATCCATTAGTTCTTGTTTCATATGAGTAATCCATTCAGGGAATGATAAATCATCCCTATCCATGTTAACTCCATATTTGGTTTCACCTACTTCAGCTCGAGTGGTAAATTGATTTATGATTGATTTTACTATACTATCCATTATTTAAACATTTTAACTATTTCTTTATCTTGATAACCTGCTCTATAAAGCACACTCTCTAAATCATCATTATCAATGGTAACTACAATATCAGAAGCTTCTCTTTTAGAACAATCATAAATTTTAGCAATAGCTTCTACAAGATCAGATGTTGGTTGTTTCATAGTTGATTTAATATATTTGAGCCAAACATTTTGTTTAGGTAATAACCCACAATATACTCTATAATATTTTTCTTTATCAGTATAGGGAATAGTTTGAACATAGTTAACTAACTCAATAAATGGTTCATGCATTGAAATAAAACGATTTACCATATACGGATTAAAGGATTCCCTCTCTTTATCAGAGAAGGAATCCCAATCACGTTTTTTACCAGTTAGTTCTTTTAACCAATCAAATAGTGTCATATTCTTCTCTCAAATCAATTGGAAGAGATTCTTTCAAAATCTTACCAGTTGTCCCATCATAAAATACAGGGATAGGGAGAATAGCATCTTCAGAGCTATTAGTGATAAAACGAGATACTCGTCTTAGAACAACACCTTGTTTCCAAATATCACTACCAGATTCAGTTTGGATAGCTACAGTGTTTTTAAGCTCAATCTGTGGTTGTTGAGCATTAAGATTTTCAGATTTCTTCATATTCTATTTCTTTAATTTCGTTACAAAAATAATAAATGTTTTCTTTTTTTAATACAGTATCACAATACCAATAATCTTTTAGGAGGTTAGGATCTAATTTTTCAAACTCTCTTATCGTACGATATAAAAGAAACTTTCGATCTCCAAACTCTATTATCTCTTTCATAAAACTTTTTTACCTGTTAAGGTTAGCAACTTAGCAATACAAGCCATAACATTAATTTCTTTATCAATTCTAAAATTAGAATGATACAAATATTCTTCAATAATGATTATAGCTTCAGCATCTTGAGTAGTGTATTCATCTACTCTTTCATATAATGCTTTATATAATGCCTCAAAATCTTCTACATTAGAATCCGCTATAACTTGTCGAATTTGTTTAAATGATTTGTTGTTAGGTAACAATTCAATAATTTGATCAATGTAATTACTTGATACTAAAGTTTGAGAATCAACAACTAACTCACCTTTTTTAGATGACATTTGACAGATGTTTAACATCTTTCGAACATCAGGATATTGTTTTTTAACAATGTTAACTACACTATCAGTGTCATAATTTACTTCTTCAGTGGCTAATATCTTACAAATATGACGAGCTACATCAGCCTTACTAGGAGGTACAATCTTAAGTGTTTGACAACGAGATTGAAGTGGATCAATAATACGTTCAATATAGTTACAGGTAAGAATAAACCTAGTACTTTTAGAAAATGTTTCAATAACATTTCGAAGTGAAGCTTGAGCTTGAATAGTCAAGAAATCAGCTTCATCCAAAATAACTACTTTAAGTGGTTTAAAAGACATTGTACTAGCAAATCCTGATACTTTATCTCTGATAGTTTCAATACCTCTTTCATCGGAGGCGTTAATGTAGAGAAAATCACATTCAATGTTTTTAACTAAGAGTTTAGCTAATGTAGTCTTTCCAGTGCCAGCTGGCCCATAGAAAATTAAATTTTGTATATCATTTTGTTCAATATACTTAGAAATGGTTTCCTTTAGATTTTCATTTCCAACATAATTTTCCAAAACATCAGGACGATATTTTTCAACCCAAAGTGTGTTATTGATAGCCATCTCCGTAAAAGTCAAATGTTTTAATTGGTTCAGGTTTAATTTCTATTTCTACTCTATTTACAGAATATAAAGCACCTCCTAAAGGATCAAGATAAAATGCTTTATTAAATTTAGTTTTTTGAAAATATTTTTCTAAAGTTTCTGTTAGTGTAGAATGTACAACTCCAGGTTCATCAACTAATTGCCAACGGTCCCCAGGGGGGACTCGTTGGGCAATAAGTTGTTTTTGTTCGACAGTTTCAAATCCAGACATAACTTAAATTTAGTACATTCCAGGCATTCCTCCAAATGACTCTTCAGTCTTTTCTTTTGGTTTTTCAACCAAAGTACATTCAGTCAATAGAATAGTACCAGCTATTGAAACTGCGTTTTCAAGAGCACATCTTGTAACTTTAGTTGGATCAATAATACCAGCTTCAAAGAAATCAATGTACTCACTTGTCTTAATATTATAACCTATATTTCTATCTTCTTGATCTAAGATAGAATGTTTAATAGAATGAACATCATCTTTCAACCCAGCGTTGACAAGAATCTGTTCAAATGGTTTCTGGAGAACTGATTGCATAATTCTACAACCTAATTCTTCATCATAATTTTTAAGTTCACAAGTTGTATCATAAGCTGAGTGAAGTAATGCTAATCCACCTCCAGGTACAATACCTTCTTCAATAGCGGCTTTAGTAGCTTGAAGAGCGTCATCTACCCGATCTTTCTTTTCTTTCATTTCGGTTTCAGTATTTCCACCTACATGAATTACAGCTACACCACCAACCAATTTAGCTAAACGTTCTTGAAGTTTTTCAGTTTCAAATGGTGAAGTAGAATTTTCAATTTGATTTTGGAGTGAAGAACATAATTCTTTAATTGTATCACTGTTACCTGCTCCATCTACAATAGTAGTTGATTCTTTAGTAATAGTAACTGTGCGACATTCACCCAACCAATTCAAATCAAACTTATCCAATTTCATACCTTTGTCTTTATCAACAACTTGACCACCAGTTAAAGTAGCCATATCATTCATAAGCAAAGTACGACGATCACCAAAATCAGGAGCTTTAACTGCACACACATTCAAAATACCTCTCATTTTATTAACAATAAGAGTAGCGAGTGCTTCACCATCAATATCTTCTGTTACAATCAAAAGTGGTTTACTTTGAGAGGACATATTTTCCAATAATGGAAGCAATTCTTTAATCTGGGTAAGTCTACCATTATAGAATAGGATAGATGGGTTTCTAAGAGTACTACTCATATCATCATTATTAGTCACAAAATAAGGTGACTTATAACCACGATCAAATTGAAGACCTTCTACTGTTTCAAGATAGGTTTCACCAGTACGAGATTCTTCAATAGTCACAATACCATCACGTCCTACTTTATTAATAGCAGTAGCAATCAATTCACCTACTTCTTCATCATTGTTAGCTGAGATGGTAGCTACTTGACGGAGTTGATCTTCACTTGAAATGTCTTGAGACATTTTACGAAGTGTTTCAACATGAGCCTTAGTACACTTATCAAGTCCTCGTTTAATGTCTACAATGTTATGTCCTTTGTCACTATAACGAGAAGCAGCATTTACAATTTCTCTTGCTAAAAGAGTTGATGTAGTTGTACCATCACCAGCTTGTTCAGCGGTTTTGATAGCTGCTTGCTTAAGCATTTGAGCACCCATATTTTGTACTGGGTCTTCAAGTTCAATTGCTTTAGCTACAGTTACTCCGTCCTTGGTACTTTGAGGAACACCATGTTCACTTTGAATAACAACATTTCGACCATTGGGTCCTAAAGTAGTTACAACAGCATTTGCTAGTTGTTCAATTCCTGCTGCTAGATTTTTTCTAGCTTCGTCTCCATAATTTATAACTTTTGCCATAATCTTTTAATTTTTAGAAAGGTAATTCTTCATCATTATCATGATTTAAAAATCTATCTGTTTCAACAGCTAGGATTTCATTTTCTCTGCAAACCAGATATTCAACTCCTTTATATTGGATTTTAGAAGGACCCATTTGAGGAAGATAAACAATATCACCAGGTTGTACTGTGGTATAGATAAAAGTACCATCACTGTTATAATAACCAGGTCCTACAACATACACTTCTCCTTTAAGAGAATTTTCTTTACCCATATCGGGTACAATAATACTACCATAAACAGATTCTTCATCTTCAATGGGTTTAACAATAACTGCGTTAAATAACGCTTGCAATTTTGAATTCATTTAATTTTTAGATTTTCAAATTTAACATAAATTTCATTTAATTCTTTAACATAACTTCTTAGCTCTTCTCTATCTTTTTCTTTGACCATACCATTAGCCATAGCAGCTAAAGCTTGAGCCATAGTAGGATAATGTCCTACTACACTAGTGTATTCTTGCTGTTTCTTTTCAGAAATTTTTGTCTTATAGACAGAGTAATTGTAGTCATCTACTTGGATAAAATGGTCTCCAAATAGTGGATCATTTATAACTTTCATTAATTAAATATAATAAAAAGACTTTAAAAAGCCAAATTTTTTAATTTATTTAAGTTTAAATAAACTTATTTAATAATTCCAGCTCTACGTTGCCATTGACGCTTAGCCCATTCATTCATCACATTGCTATCAACATCAGTTGGAAAGTCAGTCACATCAAATTCAAATTTAATGACAGGATACCAACTTCTTTCACCTGGTTCTTCGTCATAGTAATTAGTGTTTTGTGTGACTTCAAAACCTTTGTCCTTTACCCATTTTAAAGCCTCATTCCAGTCTTCATCTGGAAGTTCATTTCTATAGGTGAATGAAATCTGACCAAATCCTTTGCCTTTTAAAGGATCACTATCTGGTCTGTCACCAGAATATACTCCTAAACTAATGTTTGGTCTAAAATCTCCAAACATGCGATCAAGTTCTTGTTTAAATTCTTTTTCTTTAGAACGGTATTCACCATATTCATTTATTTGATCTTTTGGCTTCATTTCTGTCATATTAATAAATATTAATAATCTGCTTTTCTTACAACAAAATATGTAGTTTTTGTATTTTCTTCTTTAAATTCAAACTCTAATTTAAGTAATCCTTCTTGAGTAAATTTAATTGATGTAGAAGATGCACCTTTATTATTATGGAATATTTCTCTTAACATATTAGAATTGAATGGAATTTTATGTCCTTCAACAATAGAATGTTGAGCTTCAACAGTAAATGTAATTCTATTTGAAAATTCCATTTTTTCTCCAAAAATAAACTCTAAAATAGGATTACCATGAATACTTTCAGTTGCTTTAAGAGTAACTAATTCATTATTAGGTATAGCTGAGGCTGCTTTAGTAAAGGCTAAAACATCATTAGGTTCCATAGTAGCTGATATATCATATTTGTCTGGTTCGTTTATAGTACCAGGTGATTGAATCATTAATGGATCTGCTAATGAATATTCAACTGTAAAACTAACATCTTGAAGAGTTAATTTAGTGTATACTTTATTAGTTTTAATTGGAGATATTAGTAATTGACCTGAGGTAACACCTAATAGTTTGTTTAATTGGGTAGTGTTAAATATAGCTAATTCACAATCTTCAATAGGAAATTCATTACACTCAAGTTCTCCAATCATATCTTTATTTGGAGACATAAAAGCTATATTTAATGTATTATTTTGTATTTCCCACTTAACAGATTCAATTAAACCCCCAAGATAATATCTTGAGATAATTGATTGGAGATGATTTTTTTCTATCATTAGAAATTAAAAAATTTATTTTTATATGGATTCAAATTTAAATTCCAACCTAAATCATTATAGAATCCTTCTAATTTTGTTTGTAAAATGGTTTCAAATGATTTTTTACGGTCAGCATAATCATCCATAAATTTACATATCTTATCTGGGAGATCAAAATCTAAGAATGCAAGTGTTTCTATTTTATAAGGATTATCTTTTAAGTAAACCCATTTAATTTTATCACCTTGAACAATATAACTATGTTGTTTATCTAATTGCCAGAATCTAATTAAGTCATTATAACGAACAGCTGCTTTAACATTAGCAGGAGCGCCTTTAACTAACTCAGTTAATATTTCACTTGGTTTAGGTTTTCGAGCTACATAGTCATTTAAGGTTTTAACTGAGGTTGGATTACCTAATAATGTAATGTTGGTATCAAGTGACATCATTCTTTTTTGGAATTCAAGAATTTGTTTATCAATTTCACTCTGTTTAACCCCTTTCAGTACTTGTTTAAGAACACTATCAAAAAACTTTCCAAACACAGGAGGAAAATTAGCTTTCTTAAATTCAAGTCCTTTAATATCAAGTGATTCTTTAGATATACCTTCTTGTTTAGTAATCCATTGAGCATACCTACGAGTAGCTCTAAAATAAGCAGAACGAATAACACATTCTGTTTTCATTTCAAATCTATGAGTAGGTACATTGAAACATTCTTTAGCTAAAGTATTATAATATTCAGTAATAATATCTTGATATTTTAGAGCTACTTGTTCAAGTAAATTATCTTTTTCTTCATCACTTTTTTCTTCAAAGTCAGGGTAAAGATATTTTAATAAAGGTTCAGCATTAAAATAATTGGAGTCTGTGTCAACATAGGCACAAAAATTAAAATCATCTTTATCACATATCCACCATGGTGTTTCTTCTAAATGTATCATAACTTTATTTCACCTTTAATTACTTTGTTCATATGACGATTAGCACATAAAGCAGATTCTTGAATAATTCTTTGACCACTTAAAGTAATACTCTCACTTAAGATAACACTACCATATCTAAAACTACCAAGAGCAGTTGCACCATACAAACTATTTAACAAAATTTTCATTGTATGTTGTCTTTGATGCCAAAACGCACCTTTTTCTTTATCACCAGCTTTATAAGCTTTTTTCATATAACCTTTATATTCTACCCTTTCATCAAACCATTTAGCCAAAATAGTGGATAATACTGACTGTTTGTCAGTTCTATACATAACTCCATTAGCTGAGATAGCTAGATGGTTATCTTCGATTAAATTGATTAGTTTAGACACTTTAATGTATGTCTGTTTACGTTGGGAATTTTCAATAAGTAATTCTTCGTTTGGATTTTTAGTTTTTAAATCATTTAATCCTAAACGATTATTTCTATCATCATTATCTATAATACGAGCTATAAATGTTTCTTTACCAATATTAAGAGACATAATAATGGAAGGATATAGTGATGTTAAATCCTCATCAAACATATACTTGTATAAACCTGCAGCAGGACAAAATAAATAACCTCCAGCATAATTCTTTTTAGTGATGGGATTTCTATCTTTAGCTGGTGGTATGATGTTTTGATCTAATAGATATGCTGAAATAGCACCATCTTGAGTTTTAGTGTTGGCATATACTTCACCATAGTTATGTTTACCTTTATGAGACAAGTTTTTAACTAATCCAACATATTCAAATTTTTCATCTAATGCTTTTAGAATTTCAACATCTCGAAAGTTGTATTGGATAAACTTTTGAATATCTGTTTCAAACAATCTATCTAAATTACCGTCATATTCAACTTTACCTAACCCAACATATTTTTCTCCAATAGCGTCTAATCTCATAGATGGTTCATCTCTAAAACTAAACTTTTTATGAAGTTTCATATAGTCAAGAGATTCAACACCAGCTATATTTAACCATCCATCTCTGTTCCATTGACTTTCATCTCTAACAATATCAATTGGAGATAAAGCATTAGCAAATTCTTCACCTAATACATTACTAATCCTAAAATAAAGATATGGAATATCAAAATAATCACTATTCCATCCTACTAAGATATCCGGATTAATTTCTTTATATCTTTCAAGAAAAGTAGCTAATAATTCTCCTTCAGTTCTACAAGGAACAATTTCTTTATGTCCTTTAGTATGTCTAATTTGACCTTTTTTATCTAAAATAAGAATAACCCATTTATCAGGTGTTTTATCCCACCAAGCAATGGATGTTACAGGTTTAGGAGCAGCTTGAATATATTCTTCTGTAAGTGCTCCTCCCATTTCAATCTCAATATCAAAGAATACTTCACGATGTCCTTTAGATACTTCGTCATTAACTCCATATTTTTCAATAAGAAATTTTTGATATGGGGGCATATCATGAAAATGAACATCAGGAGTATTTTTATCCCAGTCATAAGTTTTTTTGAGCCATTCCCCATTTAGTCCCTGATAACTGGCTTCATGTTCAGGACATTCTATATAAGCGGGGTTACGCCAAGGAATTATTTCATAATCATTTTCAGTCCATAAATGTATCTTATATTGGTTTTTATCAATATATTCAGCATAACATTTTTT
>Ga0105096_10000006_pt1 | contig 44937 bp, 78 predicted proteins | sample PPLLak3cmMay2015_FD_87036 | JGI IMG/M metagenome (GOLD analysis project Ga0105096, IMG submission 87036) | Freshwater sediment microbial communities from Prairie Pothole Lake near Jamestown, North Dakota, USA - PPLs Lake P7 Core (1) Depth... | ecosystem: Environmental > Aquatic > Freshwater >... | reverse complement strand
TTCACTCCGACAGTCAGCGCCTTGTAAGACTCCAGCACCACTTCGGGCGTCGTTCTCAGCATCTCCATCACCAGACGCTCCGCCAGCTTCGGGTCAAGATTAGTACCAATCCTGTACGCCAGATCAATCGCATTAAACAATGTTCTTCTCCCTCAGATTAGCGTAGAAGCGGTCCTTGATCACTGCAACCGCGCCCTCAATGTCGTTCTCGACCTCAGTCGGTGTCTTGTCATAAACGAACGCGACGAATTGAAAGTCAACCCCCGCGTACTCGTTCATGCACCCACTCATGTATCGCCCGAAGATTCCCTCAGCGATCCAGGCCACCGTCTCTTTGTAATTCCTCATTCGTCGTCCTCTTTGCGCACCTGCGCGTTCAGGTAGTGCCGATTCTCGCGATTGACGAGGCGCTTGTTGCGCCGCTTCGCTTCAGGCGTCCAGATGCCGTCGTCAGTCCACCCCGTGTGCCGCGCTTCGCGCTTCAGGTGCTTCTCAAGCTTCAGCGCACCGTCACGGCCCTGAGTAACGCCGTTCTTCACAACGTCTGCCACGCGCCAAGACTTGTACTTGGCGGGATACTTGCGAAACGTATGCGACATATTACCTCTTCGGCGGAAACAACACTTCGAAAAATTCACTCGGGCCAAACGTCGAGTATGAGCGACACTGCCACGATCCCTTGTAGTCCCAGATCGCACACTCCACCCCGTTGATCGTGAACCCCCACGAATACTTCACCTTGTCGGGGTCATCAACAACGTTCGGCTTGAAGCCGAGGATCTTGTCAATCTCGTTCTTCGTGTAGCCCGTGATGTTGCCGGTGCGGTGCGCACCAGCCTTGTTAATCGGTTTAATCTTCATCGTCGCAGTTCCTAAGTGCTTGGCTGATATCGTACTCGGTGTAGCCCTTGCGCGCCGGCGCGTTCTCCTTGTGGCGGTTCTCGCGTTCGACCTTGCGCTTGTTGCGCTTCTTCGCTTCGGGCGTCCAGATGCCGTCGTCAGTCCAACCAACGTGACGATCAACACGCTTGAGGTGCTTCTCCAGACGGAGGGCCCCATCACGCCCTTCCGCGATGGGGTCAGCAGCCTTCACTCGCCACGCGCGAATCTTCGCGGGGTACTTGCGAACAGTATGTGACATTAGCGCCCTTTCAGGTATTCGAATTCCTCATACGGCAGGGGCTCGGGGTCCGAAAACACGCGAGCAACCAGCGTGAAGTCTTCCGCGCCGATCGACGGATCGTCGTCATCATCGAACGGCAGGTCGCGGTGAAACTCCATCCACTCCTTGACTTCGCTGCGCGTCACATGCCCGCGCGGGCGAAAGCCGTTGCGATCCTTGTACGCATCCGAGTAGAACCCGTACAGATCACAGTCCACATCCGCGCAATGCGCGGCGGCACCGAGAAGGACCTCAAGCGCCGCGACGGTCGCATCGTACATGCGGTTCGCCTCGTCACGCGCAGCGTCGTCGCCGCGCGAGAGGGCGTCATAGGCGGCAGAGCGGAACGCGCTCTGCTCGTCTTGCAACTTTTGAACCGCCGTCATCGTCGCATCCATCCGATTACCCCTTCGCGAGAGTCTTGGCAAACTTGTTGCGGAGATAGTCGGGCGCGTAACCGCGCTTGATCGACACCACCGTGACCTTACGCGCACGGTACAGCTCGCCCGTGAGACCCGTTTCCAGAACCTTCGCTTCGCGAAGCTCCTTCGCCGTCTGAAGCGCGGACGCACGCGACACGCACTGGATGAACTGCACCGACTTGCGACCAGCACCGAGACCAGTCAGCATTTCTTGTTCCCAAAGCACAGCAGCGGGCGACTTGGACATTAGCGTTCCTTTATGAATTACTCAATCGACACCGCTATCCTACGGCAATCGGTGAACCGTGTCAAGCCTTTTCTGAAAATTCTTTCCTCAATGGAATCAAGCACTTACAGAAACCCTATATAAATCAAGCACTTAGCTCGGAACCCGCGTCTGCCCCTGGGGTCAACGTAGCTGGCGGGGTCGCTCAGGCTCAGGAAGGGGCTATTCCTGCGTCGGAATCCGCCCCTTCTGTCTCCTGCTTCGTCGCGTAGACTGCTCCGCAGCCCGTAATCCCGAGCCTTTTACTCGGGCTTGTTCAACTTTTGCCCTTGTTCATGTAACGTGAACACCACATTTCGATGAACATCAAAATGACCCTAGCCCTGATCAGCACCCGCTTTCGCAGCACTTTTAGGCTCGGTCAGGAGACCAGGAAATGCCACGCGAACGAGTGCCTCGTCCACACCTGGATATTTCTCTGTCAACTGACCGTCCTTAATCGCGACCAGAAGGTCTGCGTCAGATTTATCTAGACTCTCCAGCAGATCAACGAACAGCATTTCCTTTCGAATACGCTTGATGTTCGTGTATGCCTTCTCGTAGAGATAGAAGGTCTTCGTCTGACCGCGAAGGTTGTTTCGTGCATACCCTTCAGGAACAGCCTCATTGCGCCGTGTCGGCGGATAGCCCGGTGGTAAGTCCCATGTAAAGTTGGGATCAAACGCAACGGCCAGCACCAGCTTGATGCCCGGGTCTTCGTACTTACGAAGCAACGCTACACGGTCCTCCGTTACAGGCGTGCCACTCAATTCACCTAGAATCTGTGGAATAGTCTTTTGCATTAGAAGTCTCCTACAACCTCAATCATGTTACGCATACGTTGCTTGATAAAGTAGTCAAGCAATCCCCGACGGCTATTAGTCTTGACTGCATGATATCTAGACATGATATCCTGCCGCACCTTTTCAGGGATGCATCGCAAGTCAATGAGATTCCTGTTGCGCTCAAACCATTGCAACTCTTCCGGAGTCTCGCAGAAATCTTTTGGATCTTTGTGAAGGTAGTTCGGCAGCTTCTTCTCCATGATCGCCTTCTGCCGCAGATCATCGACAAACGCATTGTCAGGGGAACGGAAATTAGGAACGCCGTCGCCCTTGTCTCCACGAATGATATGCTCGCGCAGCGACAGTTCCGGCCCGCCCTTACCCTTCACCCACTTCTTTAGGATCGGACTGTACTGCTTCACGTTGCTATACCGTTGAAGCTGGTGAAAGTCCTTGTCGCCCGACAGAATCAAGACTGGCTGCGGTTCGTTGTCGAACACATTGGCGCTGCTCAATTCATTCGTGGCGAAGTAGTCGCATAGCACGCCGATAATGTCGTCTGCCTCGGCCCCGGGCACAGACAGCACCTTGTACGGAAAGACCTCTTCCAACTCACGCTTGAGGTCATACAAGGAGTCGAAGATCAACGACCAGTTGGTGTCTGACTCGACACGATCACTATGGCGCTTCGCCTTGTAGTACGGAAAGTATCCCTTGCGCCACGACTTGTTGTCGGTGCAGATGATCATTTCACCGAACTCGTTATGGAACTTCATGCGATTGGCGCGCAACGAATTCAGGATGATGTGCTTCAACAGCGGCACATGCTCCTCGGCAAAGTGGGCCACCTCTTTTGGTCCCATCTGGGCCATGAGGCTGGATATTGCGATCTGATTAAAGTCAACTAGAATAGGAATTTTAGTCTCCGCTGCGTATTTTGGCCCACGCAAGTTTTGTGGATTGAGCCATCATCATGCTACCCTCAGAAGAATTGTATCTGCATTCACACGGCCGTTAGGCGTGTATTCAACCGCCTTTACGTCATCCAGCAACTTACGCAAAGACACCTTTCCACCCTCTGCAACCTTCGTCAGCACCTGCTCAGGCTTGCGAAGTCGCTTTTGCTTTGACAGTTCGGTGTCAAAGTTGATAATCTTGGTACCCTTCACTCCGAGACCCTGCGACCCCGTAGCACGATACACCGCCAAGACGCGAGTCTTGGTGTTGAACGTCCAGAGTTGATCCGCACCGATGATATCAGGTGCAGCAACGGACTTCACCTTGAACGCATCGTCAGATTGCTTGTACTTCATCTTCGCAACCTGCACAGATGCGGGCTTCGCCTTACGCTTGCGCGGCGCCCGGTTCACCTTCTTGAAGGTGCCGTAGTCCACTGCCTGATTCTTGATCGCAGCAAGCCACTTCACCAACTCACCAATCTGCTTCTTGGTAAAGTTGCCGTAGCCGTCCTTAAGCTCGACATCCTTGGTGATCAGGACGGTACCGAACTCCTTGATCTTCTCGTCGCACCACGCAACGATAAACGGGATGTAGGCCTGCGGCAGTTCCTTGCCGCGAAGGTAGTTGTAGAACTCCTTATCGCTAGTCCACTTGCCCTTGCCGTAGATGTAGTTGTCAAGCTCGCCCTCAAAGTCACCGAGCATGGACTGCACCTTCTCGCGCATGAAGTCTTGAACCGACTTCACTGGCGCCGCAGCAGCAGTCTTGGAAGACGCCGCCGCCTTCGCCACAACATCCTTGCCATCAATGGTAGCCTTCAGCTTCGTAAGACGATCTTCGACCGCCGCAGCGTGACCAGCAGACAACGTTGCACCATGCACCAGAAGCCGCGCACACCACGCGATGGTCTTTGGTACCTCGTCGTTGTCGAGCGCCTGAATGCCAGCAATGTATCGCTTGTCGAGGTGTTGCTTCTTGCCAAACTCCACGAGGTACTTGCGAGCGTCCTTGATATCGCAGTTCATGCCATACCAATGAAACGCTCGGAGCAGCTTGCTCTGGTAGTCAGCGGCCTCAGCCTTGATGCTGGGCGCGTTCGGTTCCTTACCACCAACCAGATCACTTACAACACTAGCAGTCTTTGCAATGCGTGCCATGTCTATGCCTTTTCAAAGCCAATCACAGAGTTCCACTTGAACGAGCGCCATGCCTTCTTGTCCAGATCAAAGACGGCACATGCCTTTTCTGCCCGTGCCTTCGCCGCATCTTCGGCGAAAGGACGGTCATCCATCACGCGCAACCGCTCATCCGATGATGGCATGTACTTTTCGATGACATCCGGATCACGGGTGCATAGCATATCGCGAATCGATTTATCCGCCTTGACAAATCGAACGCGGAAAAGACCGCGCGAAAGCAGGTGCGCGAAAGCATCCTTATCTTGTTGCGTTGTAAGATTCAGAACACTCACCGTCACATACGCTACTTCTTCCATTGCCGCAATCTCCGATTGTGGTTGATTCCACGTGAATGCAAAAGGCTGCATCGTTACAAAACGAGTAAGCATGATTATACACTAAAAAGGAAAAGACCGCAACTAGTCGCGGCCTTAGCTGGGCTTGTGTCAAACCTCGTTGATTAGTGCGTCAAGGTCCATCCACGGGGAGCCAGTTTCCCGCACAAGAGGCGACTCATGGATCTTCTGCGCTTGTTTTCGACTGATAGCTTCGACACTCAGGACAACCTCTCCCAAATACATCTGGTCAAACTCAGTCACAGCCACAGAACCATCATCTACCTTATTGGCTTTTGCAAACCACTCCACAGCCTCCTTTTCACTCTTGGCCTCAACCAAATAGCGAGACTTAAACTGTGACAAACCTTCAATCATTACCAGCATAACAAAGTCCTAAGTTGGAGCGGGATGCGGGAATCGAACCCGCGACCGAACCTTGGCAAGGTCCTGAGTTACCACTACACCAATCCCGCTTTGTCTCTAGAAGAAACTCGGCCGCATGGCGCGAACGAAATCCTCAAACGCTTCGCGCAGGGCGACTTCGTTGAAGTCGGTTTCCTCAACCTCCACCGCCTTGTCAAAGCTGCGACGAGTACGGCTGTCATCCTCTTCACTTCGCGTAAGATCACCCACCGAAAAATTCACGAACACTCTCATGGTATTGCTCCTTTATTTAGTCCCATTTCGTTATGTCGCCGTGCTTTTCGTCGGTCCATTCTGCAACCGCAAAAGCAACGTTGACGATCCACCACACCACCAGACAAAAGCCGACCAGCTTGGCCAATAGCAGCCCGCCCGCGGCAATGAAGGCCAGAATCTTGAGGTCCATGAATGCACCCACAAGGGCCAGGACCAGAAAGCCAAACCACGCGAGAACGGCGACGACTAAAATCCGCAATGTCTTGACTGCACTCATTTGTTTGGCTCTGCTACAAACGTATCCTCGGCCATTAGCTTGAATACGCGAGGATCGGCAGGAGTAGCAGGCTGATTCCAGACAGTAATGAACCGCTTCCCGTCGATCACTTTTGTTTGTACGAAATTGGAGGTGAAAACGACCTCACCAGTCCTGACATTCCGTAGCTTTCGAATTAGTTCTTTCATACCTCACCTCACGCAAACACCTTCACTCTCCAGTCCGAACCATGCTTCGCAGCGAGCCATTTGAGGGCCGTCACCTGATGCTTGCACTTGCGGCGGAAGCCGTACCCCACGCAGTCGCACTCCACCAGTCCCGACGAATGCACCGACAGACGATGCTCGCCCTTTTCTCCGCGCACGATGATATACTTAGTGCCGTAGATAGAAGGCGAACCACGAACCTTGCCGAGCACCTCGGACGCCACGACGTTCTTGAGGGCGATCACCGAGACTGGATACTCCGGACGACCCGTCAACAGGTTGAACGTATCCTTCGGCTCCCATCCCGTCCCACGAACGATGGTGCCTTCGTAGACAGCATCGCGGAACGGTGTGGTGGCATGGATGTAGTCATCCGGATGCCGCACCGTCACTCGGACCCGCTCGCCAATGTTCATGCATCACTCCTAATGTCGCGGCCAACACGCAAGTCCCACATTTCTTCCTGAGCCTGCGTCATCGCTTGATCGAACCCATCCGAAAAGGCCTGAATGAAGGCCTGGTCGACCTTCTCCATAATCAGACCAATGTCAACGCCATCAAGAATCATGGTCTGAATGTCAAGTGCAGTCACATGCGTCATACGTTTTGCTCATCCTTAAGGCGATCGGCCAAGACCGCCTCTCTCTGATCTTCGAACAGACCCTTCATTTCTGGATGAACCGACTGCCAGCAAGCATTGTCATATCCTGCCCGGGCACCTTCTTCGAAGATATCGTCCATCATGGCCAATATTTCGCGCCGCGCCATTACAGGCGTCAATTGACCAGTATACACTTGGCCCAAAAGACTTGTAAGACTAGGCTTTTTCATACACAGTACCCCTCATTGCGAAGATATTGCCGAACGAGTTCCTCAAGCGGCTCACCACGATACAACGCCTGCATCATCTTCTCCTGCAGGTCAGTCCTTTTGGGCCAACCAGCATGTCGCTCGTTCAACTCCTCAATCAAATCCTCGTCATCGAAGTCACTAAGATCAATTTCAACTTCGGTGTAGATTGTTCTAGACATTAGTCCCACCCTCGCCCACGAAAGAAATCGAACCAAGCACGCAGCCACTCGACTGCATTCTCAAACTTCTCCTTCATCTTTCTCAGCACGGAACTGCTCCTTGTAAATGTCCATCAGACGATTAGTGATCCAAGCCTCAGGGTTCGCCTGGCCCGACTGCACATTGAAGGGCATTTCACCGGCTTCACGAAAGTGGTGAAACAGTTCCTCCAAATGTGCCTTTACAATGCCGCGATCCCATTGAAGCATGGCCGCGTAAAAACGGAGGTGTTGAAGCGGAATCATTCGACGTCCTCGTTGGGACCAACATCGGGATCGTAATTGACGCGACCCATCGTGCCACAATGGTAACAAGCGTGCTGCACCTCGCGGCCATCCTCTTCAATGAGAATGTACCCATACCCGTCACATTGCGGGCATTCCCACGTGCGCGGACGTTCAGTCATGCAGAAACCTCTTCACTGGAAAGAACCGCTATTATACGGCAAACGGCGAAGCCTGTCAAGCGGCAACCCATTGATTTGTAAGGAGAAAATTCTCCTTTAGAATCAACGACTTACTATGACGCCTCTTGTATGACGAGGACTTGGGGGTTCTGCCCCGTCATGTCAAGGAGCGTGATCAGAGCATTCGGAAATGACGCGATTGCCCAATCGACTGCCATGCCGCGCGGCATGCCACCGTAAAATTGGTGACCGTTCGAATACAGCTCAACATTATCACCGTTTAGATTTGAAACAATGGCGACCCGGCCGACATGGAATGTTTTCATTCTCTCTCCCCATATGGAGTCAACTTCGGTTGATCTTCTGGAACCACCACGCCAGGCGACCTCGCCTGGGCCTTATAATACTTATCGTTCGGCACGGCCACGATCATCACCGAATCTATTGTTTGCTTGAATGCATCGATGTTCGGTTGGCTATACTTGATGATCGCACAGGTAGTATCTTCGCCATTCTCCAGACGATCAAGCTTCGACAGCAACGTTTCAAGGTTGCGCCGAGACAGATAGATAGTTTCCATTACAACTTTTCTCCCTTTGAAAACCCACGAAAACACTTGAACACAGGAAAGCGCAGACTGTAGGTGTCGCTATTCTTGGACTTGGTGATCGCGTCAGACTGCACCTCGACCAACTGCCCAATCACAGCACTCGGGTCTGCCCAAATGTCCTTACGCAGTTCGTCACTAAGGCCACCGCCTACACTCACGACGATCTTCTTACCATCCTCAACCCCCTCACACAACAGCGCGCCGAGGCTGCCCTTGTTCTTGGAGTCGGCATCACCTTCCTTGACTCCGACCACCTTCAGCGTCACTTCGATGAAGGGCTTGACCTTGAGCCACGCGGCGCCACGCTTGCACTCGTACGGGGCCTTCGGATCCTTGATCATAATCCCCTCAAACTTGCCAACAATCGCTTCTGCATTGATGCGACGAAACTCCTTTTGACCTCGCTTAGTGCTAAGGTCAATCTTCTCGTATGCAAGCACGTTCACGTTCGGTAGATTCACACCGACACGCTCCTGCCACATTTGCAGCGCGACTCGCCGAGCCAGTTGCGGAACCTTGTAGAACCCCGCCATGAAGTCCCTCAGCGGAATCATATCGAACAGGTTCAGAGCGGAATCGTCCGCATTCACGTTCGTCTTGCGACGGACCTGACGCATGAGGTCCTGAAACGACGCAGACTTGACCTCGCCATCGAACACGAACGGCTCCTTCAGACCTGTTGCAACAGAAGCAAACTGCTCCTTGATCTTGGTGAAGTTGTGCAGTTCCTTACCATTGCGGGAATACTGCACCACGTTGCCATTAGGGTAGACGACAGTCAGAACACGCACGCCGTCCACCTTAACGTCGATCAACACTTCACCCGTAATGCTAGGAAGCAGGACACCGTTTTCGTCAGTACCATCCTTCGCAAGCTGGCAAGTAAACGACTGGACGACTTCGACGCCGTGCAGTCGCTTGTATACCGTGTTGATCGTGCTGTCCGTCACACCGCACTTAAAGTCTTTGCGGAGAATGCGGCGATACCAGTTGTTCCACTGTTCGGGGAACGACTTGTTCATCAACGCTTCGATTGCTTCCTTCGCCGCATTGCCTGTAAGCTTACGCTGGTATAGCATGATAGCGAGAGCCTGAAACGCCCCCCACTTAATGCCCTGCGGCTTGACCGCGTAGACGCGCTTCGGCATGACCGGGACCTGCTTCACCCCGAAGGTGATCAGGGAGTCATACGCATACTTCGCGCCAAAGAAGAATTCCTCGTCGGCTTGTTCAATGAGGCGCTCCTTGTCCTTACGGCCAGGAGTGGCTTCAAGCTTGACGATCAGTTCCCACGGTTTCATTCTCGGTTTGCCTTCCAAAGCTCTTCATCCAGACGTTGGGGAAAGGTGTCATCACCATCATCCCCACTTATCAACCAATCGATACGGTGGGCGTAAACAAACGCCTCGTTCAACGTAAAGATTGCCCTTTCGAAACGAGAAACAACAGCATCAGGTAGTTGTGACCGATTTTCGTAGAGATACTCCTTGATATCGTCGGCGATGCGCTTAATCTCGTATTGCTTGTAGTCGAAATGTCCACCACTCATTTTCTTCTCCTCACTTCTTCCTATAGGCAACGACTCGCCCGCTCTCGCAGAACACGCGGGCATACACCTCGCCCTTCCCCACAAACATCGCGACATGCTCGGCCGGGTTCTCGCCATAAATCTCAGGCTTTTCGGTCCCTCGACCATCCGCCGGCCACCAACGATTACCGCAGTGGTCACAATCCACTCCGGTTTCCACGCCGTCGAAATACACACCCAGCCCTTCGGCTACAGTATCCGCCTCAGCCACGTTATTCGCCTCAACGATAACGTATTGGCAAACACGGTCGTTCGTTACGAACGAACCACCCGAGTTGTTTTGAGAGTAGGTAAAGAACGGCACGATTATCTCCTAGAATCATTTCGTCGCATCGATGCCCAGCGTAGCCATGTACGCAATGAGCTTGTCGCGTTGCTGTTCCAGTGCCGGCACTATGAACGAGCGGTCGATCTGGGTTTCGATCTTCTCGCCATTGAGACCTTGAAAGATGACATACGCAGGCCCAGGGAGCGGCTTAGCATATATGTCGATCAGATGATCCAGCCGCTCAAGGCCCTCAATCGTGTACTGCATGTTGACCAACGACGTACGGTGCTTCGAAAGCTCAATCATGGAATCATCCTCTTTGTATCAAAGATAAAAGTTTCGACGCGCTGGCGAAACTTCTCTGTAATGAGAAGCTTCCCGCTCATCGTAGCCTTGGCCAACTCAACCACCGCAAGCGCCTCTGCCAACTGTCTCTTGAGATTAGCCACCACAAGCGCATCTTCTGCATCTTGCACCCTGTAAGCCCGCGAGAACCAGTCATTCTCGGCGCGCAGACGAATCAGTTCCTCATGTGGGGTTTCTGTCATCTTCGTCCTCGTTTTTCGTGAGCGCAGCTTCGAACGCCTGCATCGTATTGAGCCGATCAGCACGAATGAGATCCATCACCTCATCAAACTTGGTCCATCCGTCAAGGGGCATAAAGATCGCGCCGGGGTCGCCATATAGGTCGTCAAATACACCAAGGGCCTTTTTGAGCTTGGCAGTGATTGCATCATGCTCCACCGCCAGCTTGGCCAACGTCTCCTTCTTTCCCACGATCAGGCCTCCGCCCATGCACGCACGAACGGGGCGAGATCCGTCTCCAGCCACTTCGCGAACTTCGCCGCTTCCTTCTTCGTCATGACGCCGTAGCTATTGCCGAAAGGCGAGTAGTAAAGCACTTCGTCGCCCACCATGTTTTTCAGGATCTTGAATTGCAGATTCCGATCTTGCAATTTGCGCTTCATCGTCTACGCTCCTTGAAGGACGTACCATACACAAAAACTAGGGAAGCGAATCATCGCCTCCCCAAGAGTCTCGACACGAACATAGACCCACTCGGTCATGTCGCGATTGCACATTGCCACTAGCATGCCTTGCACCTATTGACGATAGTTTCTGCCCGACCTTTGAAGTAGGTGTGATCCTTGACGGTCGCCTTGACCTTGATCACCTCGCCCTTCGCGACGTCCGCACCGAACCCGCCGAACATCTTGACGGTGTTCCCCGCAGCGTCGTGCGCGACGACCAGCCACGACTCACAGCCCACGTTGTATGCGACTTGCTTCCAGCCGAGATTCTTGACGAAATCGACCGTCAGCTCAAACACCTCACGCTTGCCCTTGCGACCAACGTGATTGCCAACCTCGAACGGCATCGCCGCCAACTCAGCGACCCGTGCCTTTTCGGTGGCGAGGGCAGCAGCCAACTCGGCAGGGACGACTGCATCCGCCGCACGTTCGAATTCGACCTGGGTCTTCGCGGCATTGATACTGGACGCCGTACCACTCGCGTTGTACAGGCGGTGCAGCTTGTACTTGCGGACGACACCGAGGGCGTCAACAACAAACGCCCATTCGACCTCACGCCGGGCGCGAGTACCAGCCGCCCAGCGCATCGTCGCCGTCACCATGTAGAGCCGCATCCCAACAGGAACGTCAACCCCGAAGAAGTCCTTCGCCTTCTGGGAGTCGGCTTCATTCACGCCGGCGTACTCGCCGCGTTGCGTGACGCACGGGTCCATGCCCCACGGGGTCATCATGGACTTCGTGAAGATGAACCACCGTTGCTTGGTGGAACGGAAGAACCCACCGTTCTTGTTGCACAGACCCGTCAGACTGCGATACAGGTCCGAGTCAGCTTCGGAAAGGAAGGAGAATCCGTACGTCATCGTGGTATCCTTAGGACTTGTTACGACCGTAGACCGCAGCAAGCGCGAGCATTGTGCTAATGCTACAGTGACCAGCAGCATTCTCCATCAACTTCTTCGCGGCTGATTCCTTCACGCCCTGCTTCTTCAACGACTGCGCCTGCTTGACGAGTTTCGAATACAGATCCACAGTATCTCCTTAGAACGTATTGAGGGTCGGGTTCAGAGTCTTGATCAGCTCGCGTTCGCGTTGATGCGCCGCCTTACGACCACGCACAACTTCAAGCACGCGAGGTTCGAAGCACTCAGCACCCCACTCGCGAATCGCGCGGCAGAACGACCAGTCCTTCGACTCCTGCTTCGCACGCGAGACATGCTTTTGAAAACGAACCTTGACAGCACGCTTGACAGCAGCGCCTTGCGTCACGGTAATACCGATGTAGCAGTCACCCGTCAGGATGTTGACGACGGCGTAGACTGCGTGCTTTCGATCAGAGCGGCGTTTGCGAATCATACCGCTATTGTACGGGAATCGGCGAATCGTGTCAAGAACTTTCTTCCTCAATGGAATCAATGACTTAGCGTAGCTCCTATATGAATCAATGGGTTACGAATCCTAATGGAATCAAGCACTTACAAAACCATTAGAAATCAATGGGTTGCGCCAACTCTCGTTTCCGCTGGAGGAAACGAGCCACCCCCACGTAGAGCAACAGCCCAGCGGAGATGACCCCGAAGATGACAGCCGCCCAGAACAGGACGATAAGGGCATACAGCATATAGAGCAGGTCCATCTGTTACTCCTTATTTCGTTGTGCCAACTTTTCAGCCGCCTGCATTGCCGCAGTAATGTTGGCCCTGCCAACAGGATTTGCAGAATGCACATGCCATTTTGGCATGTCGATCTTTCCCTTATGCACCAGCCATTCGATCACACAAGCAACTTCATAGCCAGTCTTTTGCCCCTCGCCCAAATCATGGTCGAACGAAATTTCTTCTACGATCCCAAACTCAAGCATTACAATGGCTAGTTTTGGGTCCCGCACTACCGTCCAATTCGCATCGGGGGCTGGGCGCACATCATCAAGAAACACTCTAAGCTTATTCATTAGGCTCCTTTAGCGCGGCGTCATCGGCAGGTTGAGCGCCGGGATATTTGCCCATGCTCTGCAACAGGCGCAGGGCGCTTTCGCACCCCTCGCAGCGGTGATACAGGCGCAGCGGGCCAATGGGGTTGCCTTGCTCGTCAAGCCGCCCCGCCAGCATCAGCGACAGCCCATGCTCGGCGGCGGTGAGCAGCGCGTCGCGCTCGGCCTGTAGCAGCTCGATCTCATTGGCGGCGTCATCCAAGTCTTTGCGGTATGTGGGGATGCTAGGCATTCGCAGCCGTTTCACAAGGTCGCTCATCCCTCCCCCTTCGCCGGCGCGGCTACGCCAAGCTCTTTGAGCTTTCTAATCTCAACAAGCTTCGCAACATGGTTTCGCCATTGCTCCGCATCTTCACGCAGCGCGTCGCGCTCGGCCTCGGCTTTCACGGCTCGCTCCTGATATGGCAGCAGGTCGCGCACAAGACACGCCTTGAAATGTAGCTCGTCCCGTAGCCGCTCGATCTCGTCTGCGGCTAGGTAGCCGACGCGCAACGGTTCGGCCCGCAGCGCTTCGCGCTCGGCCTCGGCACGCTCCTGATCTGCGCGTGCCTTCGCATACCACTCTAGACGCAATGCGGCGAGGGCCTCGGCACGCTTCAATCGCTCGGCCATGCAGTCGCAAATGTGATGCGTGATGCACTCGCGCGTCATTTCCCCTCCCCCTTCGCCGCGAGCGCGTATATCGCCCTTGCCACCGCAAGCCGTCGCTCTTTGGGGATGGGGAACGACCCACGTATGTCGAGCAGTTCCTCCGCCAGCGCGTCGCGCTCGGCCCGTAGCTCAATACACTCGTGCTGCAAATCCTCGTACAGCGATCCCATGTCGTCGCTCATCCCTCCCCCTTCGCCAGCGCAGCGTCGGCGAACAGTAGGCGCATCCCGCTCGGCCTCCGCGAACTCGGCACGGCGCCGCCAAACAGCAATCACACCTTCGTTTTCGCGTAGTTCGTCCTCCAACTCGACCACGCGCCGCGCGAGCCGCACAATCCCTTCACTCAGCTCTTGCGCGACGGGTTCTTCCACCGCAATGAAAACCGCCTTCGCGGCTTTCGGCGCCCATTCCACAATTCCATTTTTAGGCGCCGTCATTGCCAAAAGCCTCTAAGTATGTCTCGTTTGTCGTTTCGAGGGCCACAAACTCACCGAAATACTTTTCGAATGTGCGGAGAAGGTTGATGTAATCGCCTGACCGCATTTCTTCAAGAATGGTTGCCGTGGGCAGGCCGAGTTGCTTCGAATACCTAGTGGCATACCCCATCAACGCATATGCGTTCCCATCAGGGCCGTCAATGTCGATGGTGGTGGGTCTAAGGGCGGGTCTGCTAATTGCCATGTTATAGCTCCTGTTTGATGTAGGTGAGAAGGTCGTCAACGGCGGTGGCGCCCTTGAAGACCTGCGACTGCCGGGCCGGGTCCCTGCTGTGACGTAGCATAACCCATTGCGGGCTATAGACGCGAACCTCTGCGTCGAGATAGCGGGCGCGGCCGAACGTCACGTTGTACGAACGCGAGTCTGCGGACTTGCCCTCAAGAACCCCGTAAGGGGCGTTGAATTCAGGGTGTTCATGCAGCCATGCGACGACTCGCATGGCTGCTTCTTCACGGGGCTTCATATTCCAAAGACTCCTGGATTCACATTTTCGGTACAGTACACGACACACACGCGCAGTTTCAACTTGTGCGCCTGCTTGATCATGTTCGCAGTACCGCGACTACCTGGGTACAGAAACGCCACCAGTGCGTCTGCGTTTTCGGCCATTTGTTTGTTGCGAATCGGGCCGGCTGCGCGGCCCAACTTCTTCCAATCAGCAGGAAAGTATGAGACAGGAATGCCTTTAATTTGCGCCCACTCCGAGCCTAACGTATCTGCGCCAGGCGCGCATCCGCACACGACCTCAGTTATCTCCCACGGCACCGCTTGCATACGCTCGTTGAGGAAAGCGTAGTCAGTCATGTGCCGCGAACCCGCGACAATGGTTTTCATCTGACTACGCCCGCCTCTTGGCTTTCTTCGCCTTCGCCGCTGCAAGGGCTTTGATGGCCTGATACTCAAGGTCTTCTTCCATCTCCTTACGAGCGAGGAGACGCGACGCCGCCCACACCTTCAGGTTGTAGGAGCCGACGCCCGGTGGCATCACGAAATTGCTGTTCGAATCGACAGCCGCCTTCGTGCCGAGAGCCTCACGCGCAGCGCGGAGCTTCAGCATCGTTGGATTGTCTTCCTTATGGGGAAGCGCCTCGGCAATGTCTTTGACTGTGATCTGCGACAACGGGTACTGGTCAAACATTATTGCTCCTTGGTAACTTCGGCCTCAAGCCGATCGATTGCGTACTGTGGTACGCCGAACCCCTGTGCCTGCAAACGACGCATCCTATGCAGCGCCTCTTTCGCAGTCTTGACAGAGAAATTCAACCCCTCAGGATGCGTGCGGGTTGCACCAACGTGGAACTGATACACTCCACCATAGTACATATAGACCCTGCACCCGTCAGTCCTGCGACAGTAAGCCATACAACCTCCATATTCAGACCGCTATCCTACGCGAATCAGGAGATTCTGTCAAGAACTATTTTTCCTTAATGGAATCAGTTACTTAGCCGCACAAAAGCGAAAACCCCTTAAACTTCAAGGGGTTATCTGGGTCATGTGATAGGGATCAGTCTTCGTCCTCTACGGCTTGCAAGTCAAACTCCTTGACGGCGGCCTGTGTCAGCCATCCGCTTGCGTGCAACGCCTGCAGCATCTTTTCTGCTCCGGTAGAGAATCCACTTCGGAACACGAAAAAGACGAGTGCCGGCACGAATACTAATAGGGCCGCAATTTCTGTTGCCGTCATGCTTCCTCCCAAGAATATGTTATTGGTCTTTTGACTTGGACTTTCGGCAGCCAGATGAACAGTTTCTTGTATAGCCTCTTCATCGCTGGATGCGAAGTATCACAGTTGAACGCCTTCATGTAGTTATTCAATGTGGGAAGATCCGCATCTCCATGCATATACTCCCTCAATATCTCATTCACAGGCAGTTCAGGATAGTGATACTTTATCTCCATTGCTAAGTCATGGGCCTGAGTTTCGATTTCGTCATAGTCGCTATAGTAATGTTGCTTCTTGCTTGCCGCCTTGTACATGCGCGAACTATGAACATCAGGATCCCTTTGCAACCATTGATATTTATGAATCAGCTCATGCTGAACCGTAGTGTTGAGTTCAAAAAGATAGAGGCTGCAATGAACCTCGTCCCGGAACTCGTATTTGCGTTTGGTGTCTCTGCAACCCATGACGAGCAATATGTCGTCACGATTCGGATCGTAGAATCCCGTCAACGACCAAGTATCATGCGGACGAGAGGCTTTTCGAAACTTCGCACCGAACTCTGCCAGAACAGGGGCAAGTACCTCCACCTGCTCATTCACGACAGATGTTGTGATCAGGTCTTTTCTTACGGCCCAAAGACCATCTTCGATTGCCTCTTGAAGGTACATATCATACCTTCAAACCCGAAAGCTTATCGTTCTTGTTATCGCGCCAGCCAGTCTTGGGCGACCCAGACTTGAAGAAGTCTCGGGCGACCGACTCTACGGACTTTTCTTTCTCTGCGATCATTACGGCGCTAGTTCCTTGTAGTTGAGCGTTGTCTTCCACATCATAGTATCGTTGCTTGTCTTGATCGACACCCACAACAAATCGCTTCTTTCTGTTCGGGTTGCCGTAACGACTCTTGAGTTGCTTCACCATTTGCTGATTCAACTTAACCAATTCCTCAGACGAAATCAGCGCAATGAAGAAGTCAGCAGTAGATGGCAGACCCCAAGACTCTGAGGTGTCATCCAGATCCATGTCAGTATTCGAATACCCTGACCGATTCACCTGCGTAGCTGACACGACTGGCAGATTATGAACAACAGCAAAGCCGCGCAACTCCTCTGCGATAGCCTTGACATATGTATAGCTATCCGTACCGACCTTGAATCTCTGCGACTGCATGATATTTAGATAGTCAACGAAAACGATATCTGGAACGAAGTTCTGCTTGATCTTCAGTTCGTTCATCAGGGCATGAAGATGCCCAACGTGCGCCGTAGCAGTAGCGTACTCCTTGATGATCAGACGACCGTGCGTCTTTTCGTTCAGCTTGCCCATCCGACCTTCGTAGATCGGCTTGCCGTAGTCCCTCAATTCGTCAATGGTGACATTGAGCAGGTTCGCGTCTATGCGATTCGCAATCTCCTCTTCTGCCATTTCAGCCGAGACATACAGGACATTCAACCCCTGCATGACCAACCACGCAGCCCAGTCGCACATGAACATCGACTTGCCAACGTTGGTTCCTGCCATGATGATGTTCAAGGTCTTACGCTTTATACCACCCTTCGTCACCTCGTTCAGTAGCTTTAACTTGAACGCGATCCGAGCCTCGTCTGAATGCAACAAATCAAACCGCTTACCGATATCCGCAAAGTAGTCATGCCCAACGTCATTGTCGAACCCAACCGCCAGCGCATCTTGAAGCAACTGCGGAAGTGCATCCTTGTTGTACTTCTTGTCCTTGCCCTCTAGAATCTCAATCGACTGTAGAATTGCATTGTAGACGGCCCTATCCTTGCAAAAGGTCTCCGTCTGATCTACCATCCACTCCTCGTTCACGCCTTCTACTGGGTCTAGCCCGCCAACAATCTCCTTGATCGTCGGATACAAGTTTTCGGGAATCGACTTGTCAGAAGCAATGGCAACCGACAGAGCTTCCTTTGTCGGTGTGGTGTTGTACCTTTCGAAGAATCCATTGATCGCCTTGTAGACGATCTGATCCGCCGGGTTCTCAAAATACTGCGGGCGCAGATGTGGAAACACCTTGCGCCCGTAGTGTTCGTTTGTCGTCAGACCACGAAGGATTACTCGTTCAATTCTTTCTTCGGCCATTCAATCCTCGCAACTTCGATCAAGATGTTGAGCAAAATGTTGCCCATCATGCTCATCATTTCCAGTTTAGTGTCTGCGTCAGTAGGTTCTTCTCGACTGCTCGTTGGCAGAATGTTGTATTTGAAATTCAGCTTGTGCTTCTTTTCAAATGTTATCGGATCAACGACTTCTTCAATCTTCCAATGTGGGTACTCATACTTCATGCCTTCAAACTTTCCATCGGTAATCTCGACGGCCCAGAGTTCCTTCGTAGTGTCTCTGGAGCCGTCTGGCCCGATAGGAGAGTAAGGCACATATTTGTACCCGCACTCGACTAATGGTCCTTTAGACTTCATCCTCTACCTCCTCATCAATCCCAGAGTCTAGCATAGCATGAGCTTCAAGTCTATACTTGTCCTCAATCTTCTTCTGGAAAGACCTGTTCGTGAGGATTGGTTCCCAAAACTCCTTGCAGTCTGTTTCGCTCTCGCGATACATCTTGCCAACAAGCTCGCCCGTTTCGGTATCAACAACCTGATACCACCCGTTCTTCGGCTTCTGTACAAAGCCAAGTTCTTGCGCCACTTCAAGAAGGCCAGACCAGCTTGAAATGCCATTGTCGAAACCGACATTGACAAGAATCTTGCTCTTCTCCTTCACGAAGCGAGACTTCTCGACGTTGATGACGAAGTTGTAACCGACGGTCTCCGTACCTTCCTTGTCTTGTTGACGACCCAAGAACCACACAGTATCAGCAGAAAGCATTGGCCCAGTACCGCCACCCATGATTGGCTTCGGGAACATCCCGATTTCCATATACACATGGTTGACAATGAACATCGGAATATTCTTGAGTACCAGATGCGGGGTCACCATTCTGAATAGCGACTTCAATTGTTTTGCGCGAGTCATGTCCGCAACCGACTTACCTTCTAGCGCATCCTCGACTTCCTTCTTTGAGGCGAGGTTGCCGATGGAATCGACCACGATGATGACATGCTCATCCCGACCGATGTTGTCCAACTGCGTCATGATATCGTGCTTCAATTCTTCGATGTTTGTGATCGGAGAATGCACGACTCGTTCCATATCAATTCCGAAACTCTGGAAATACCCTTGCGGTGTACCAAACTCAGAGTCATAGAACAGACAGATTGCATCTGGGTATTTCTTGAAGTACGCCGACACAAACAACAAGGCAAAGCCCGTCTTGAAATGCTTAGACGGGCCAGCGAGTGCGGTAAGACCTGGTGTGAATCCACCACCTAGCTTTCCAGACAACGCGACGTTGATCATTGGGATTGCGGTGGGGATCATGTCCCTGTCAGAAAACAACTTGGACTCTGAAAGGGTTGCGGTGTGTGCGAGTGTCGAATTCTTCTTTAGCTTGTCCAAAAGGCTGGAGGAATAAGTCTGTTTCTTTGCCATATGAATCTCCTTGTAACTCGTATTATAGTCTTATGTGAATAGATCGTCAATCGTATTGACCTTACTATGTGTCCACCCGATACATGACAAAATGCTTGCTAACGGTTCGAGGAATGTCTTTTCGAACATCACCTCGTAATCTATGTATGCATGAAGCCCCAATTCCTTAGGCATCGATGACGAAAAAGCTATCGTGTTTTCCTTGATGGTGTTGGGCTCCTTCAAGTAAAGGAACTTGATCTTGTCACCTTCTTGGATCAGCCGATACTTCTTGGTCAGCTTGTTCTTTTCCAGAAGATGATTGTAGACCAGCGCGGCGCGCACCTGCATCGGTGTGCCCTTCTCGTAGACCATGCTCGCAGACCGATACTTGTCCATTCCATTGACAGACCGTGGGAACGCGATATCTTCTGGACGACACTTGAGGAACTCGTCCTTCTTCGCCGCAACGTAGTCCCATAATGCAGTCTGTTTGCCATCCATCAACACCTTGATTGCACCACGAAGCATTTCTCGCACGACTGCCGGCGTAGATGACCGCACAACCTCAAGACCTGTGACCTTGATTTCAGGTTCGTGATAGCGCACGCCCTCATTGTCATACACACGCAATGCATACCGCTTCTTCGCAGTCCAAAAGCCATAGTCCGAAATCGACTCACGCTTGAACGAAATCGCATTCTTGAATGCGTTCGTATAGACTGCCATCCGATAACACGCCTCGTCTAACAACGGCGACAGTTTCTCCTTGCACACTCTGTCAAGGAAATTGACAATCTTGTTTGTGTCAGTTGTGTCGCCCATTACCTTTTGCACTAGATCATCGAGGGTAATGTACACCGAGTCTGTATCGCACGCAATGACGTATGGCTTGGCAGTCTCGTTCTTGAGCACCTTGTTCAGATACTCATTGACTGTGTTCTCCATTACCTGAATCATCATCTGACCAGATAGCGTAATTGCCTCTGCGATTCTGATAGAGAAGAACCTGAAGTAGCCAGAGCCCGCTGCGCCATATAGCGAGTTGAGCGAAATCTTGCGAGCCATCTGATAGACGTTGTAACGGGACATATCTTCCTGATACTTCGGATCATGTGTCTCCTCAAACATCTTCTTCGCTTCAAGGTACTTACGCTTGTATGTCTGCCTGTCTTGGAAGAACTTGTCCACCAACTCAGGAAAAAAGCCAAGCTTTTCGTTGCTGAAATGGACTCCATTCGCCGTCATACCCCAATCATGCTCGCGCAGATTGTGCAGACCCATACGTTGAAACTCAGCGCCACCTTGATGGTCAATCAACGATTCGATGTTGGCTTGGACGTCAGTCTCAGGCCGCGCAATCGTATCTGGAGAAATGTTGTACTGCAAGATCAACGAAGGGTACAGAGAGGTCGCGTCGAACGACACCACCCACTTGTATGCACCAACCTTCGGATCCTTCACATACGCACCCGCATATGCCTCTGAACGAGTTCCTGCTGGACGCGGCGGGAGAGCAATCTTCTTTGTCAGAAGGTGGTTGTAGATGATCGTGTCCCAGAACCGTACCTGTGAGTACACCTCCTCATAGTTGATTTTCGCGTCATATGCCATCGTGACGCATAGCTCAATCATGCGTAGTTTCTTCTCCAAACGATACACCAGCCATACGTCGCGGTTATTGTACTCCATGTACTTCTGGAAGTTTTCGCGATACAGATGATGTAGAGAGTCATACTCCTCGTATGACAGCTTCTCCTCACCTAGCTCAATCGAACAAATATGGTTCAGCGTGTACGATTCTTGGGCGCTATAGGTGAACTTACGATACAGTTCCTGATAGTCAAGAATCGCAATACCACCTAGCTCAAAGAAGGACCGCTTCTGTCCAAACTTCTCAGTCTCGCGTTGCTTGACATACCACAGCCCGAGCTTCTTGGCAGTCTCGTCCCCAAACACACGCGCAAGACGATTGACAAGATAGGGAATGTCGAAGTATTTGACATACCAACCTGTGACGATATCAGGATAGTTGCTAGTCCAATGCGTCAGAAACTCCATCAACAACTGTCGTTCTGTTTCGCACTTGACGTATCGGATGTTGTCATGGTGCGGTGTATAGTCGCCACAACCGAACGAGACAATCTCCTTCGTCGCACGATCCATAACCGTAATGGCGGTAACTTCCTCTGCTGCCTGCTGGGCATTAGGGAAGCCGTTATCAGACTTGACCTCAATGTCAAGTGTGCTGATTCGAATCTGATCTATGTTCCACGCTACGGCGTCCGTGAACTTCTCGGAGATATAGCCATGGGTATAGTTAGTCTGCCCGTAGATTCGGAAGTTGTCAACCTCGGCATATTGCTCAACGAAGTCGCGAGCTTCTACAATAGACTCAAAGTTGATGGGCGAAAGTTGGGCCCCTAGGTGGGACTTCCACTCGCTAGGTTTGTCGGATTCGACAAACAAGGTAGGCTTGAAGTTTTCGCGTCGGTTGAACGTCTGACCGTTCTCATATCCCCGCGCGTAAATCTTCGTCTTATACTGCGCTACGTTCGTATAGAACTTCACAAAAACCTCTCACGAAAAACATCATTCTACAGCATGGAACAACTCGCGTCAAGTAATCTTCTTATAGGGCACACCGAACATTGCCTTCGTGTGCCATTGTCCACCAATCTGTCGTTGGTAGAAATGATCCTTTAGCTCTGGATGTTTGAGAATTTCTGGATCATCTTCTGGCGGTCGCCGCACATCGTCGCCATTTGCCTTCGAAATCTTCTTCACATGCTCGTAAGGAATAGCATATTGCTGAACGAATCCTGGTGGAGTGTGTTTCTTCATGAACGCAAGTGCAGGACCAGATTTCTCTCCATAGCTTCGATGCATATCATGCGTCATGATTTCAGCCATGCGCTTTTTGCCTTCTACGGTACCATCAGTACCAGCAGCAACGGATTTGCGGCCCTCTTTGTCTTTGTACAAGACCACCGAGTTGACGCGACCGCCCGTCTTGCCGATCTTCCACATCGGTATCTTCGCGATCATGTCCTCTTTAGACGAGAAGCCAGATCCATGAATGCCACCGATCTTTGCATACGAATGTTGCAGCATGTCCCAGACCGCATCAACGTGCTTGCGCTTTAGCTCGCCATGATGGGGCAAGAGGTTTGTGAACCCCTCCTGCAACTCCTCCAGATCGTCTTTGTAGTCTAGGAATTTCTTCATTGCGGTGGATTTTTGAATACGTGGCACTGCTCGTTAATTGGTGGCAGATTCAGAGTATCCTGATACACCTTAATCTTCTTGTCCGTCGAATCACACTTCACCACATGAATCGGTGGGCCAGAGTTACTGTCTAACCGCACAGCCCGCATCATTGCTTCTGGAAGATCCATACCCATAGACAGAAATGCCAGGGCAAAATCGCCGCCAGTACCATCCGACCACCATGCAGTTTCAATAGGGAACGGATTGAGATCCTCGGTGATCATGTACGGGCCGTTCCACCAAACGAAGGCACTAAACTCCTCGTCCAACTTCGGTTTGTCTGGAATGAAATATAGGTCGTGAATGGAATTGAGTTTCTGAAGCTTGTACCTGATCCATTCACCAGAACCACCATCGCCTGCTGTAGCAATGATCACATTCTTTTTGGGGAACAGTATTTTTGACCCAAAGCCGTGATAGCCGTTAAACCCAACCCGGGTATCGGCAGCCAATTGCTTTGTTCGATTGCAATAGACTATCGTAGTCATAATCAATCCCCTGCGCTATCTTTGTCCCCTGACTTTCGGCGCAGCATTTGTTGATGTTGAAAGTTATAGGTTTTAACCGCGTCCCACATTATAGGCTTGTACGCCTTGCTGGCTGCTGGATCCATTAAGGCGAGGATTCGCTTGATACTCTTAGGCATCTGCATCACCGGCTTCTTGCCACTGCCGTCTACCTTTTTCTCACTCATAACTCCCCCATTACTTGATACGATGGATTGTCGCGCCCGGCGGTGGAACTTCTCCCGGCTTTGCGATCACCAACCCACTACCGAACAACTTCTGATACTGATTCAGCAGATCCACTATAGGCTCTGTTATGTATACCATATGCGACCGTGACACCTTCAGCTTGTTTGTTTCAGAGAAAGGGCACCACGGCCTCAACTGCACACCAACGCGCTCGGCATTTTCGGCGCTTTGGACCAACGAAATCGTACACGGGTTCGTTACCGTAATGTTCCCGAAATCTTCAAGGAGGTCTTCTGGTTCCTTAAGGTCTCCGATAACCATTTCACCATTCAAGAAGTACATCACCTTTACGTTGCTCATGTTTTCTCCGTCGAAGATTTCACAAACGACTAGGGGCCTTTCGGCCCCAGTTTCTAGTCAATCAAAGTCTGCTTTGTGGAAACTGGTTCCTCATCCGAGATTTCAATCTTCTTTGTCTCGTCCTGCGTAACCATTCTCTCCAAATAGACGCGCAGCATACCATTGAAATACGATGCGTTTTGAACCACCATAGAGTCCTCAATCTTGAAGTCTCTACGGAACCCACGCTTGGCAATTGAATTGTATTGGTAGAATTCATTGCCTTCCTGATTGTCAACCTTGACTCTGCCAGTGATCGACAACGAGTCCTTGTTCAGGGTGACCTCCAGTTCATTCTTGCCGAAGCCAGCAACAGCCAACTCAATGACATACTTGTTTGGCGCCACCTTACGGATATCGCATGGCGGCCATGTCGGCACCTTTCGATCTGCAAACTCACGAAACACATCCTCGAACAACTTATCAAACCCAACCAACCAACCACGATAGTCATTAGGAAGTAGTCCTGTCATTTTTCTCTCCTCTGTTGAGCAAGTTACAACAAACGCGGCCCCTTAGGCACCGCACGATGATCTACTCGTCAGAACCCGAGTAGATTCCCTTCTTACCTATTGTGTACTTAGACTGCAAATTCCAACTCGCTTTGTCCTTGTGAGATATAACCTTAATCAGACGCATAGGAGCAACGTCATTGAAATACGCATCAGAGTCCAACACCTGAACCAACCCCCAATCAGACAGCAGTTTGGCAATAGTGTTTCGACGCTGCAAATCTTTCTCGTCCATGTTTGAGTGCTTCCCATCAAGAGCAAACAACTCCTTGAAATGGACGATGTAGTATTTACCTTGCTTGTGCAGGATGTGGCAGGACTGAAAGAGCGTATTGCTGCGCTCTGATGCAATGCCAATCCGGGTAAGTGTCTCGCGCACCTTTAAGAAGTCATCAGGCGATGACAAGGTGATTTCTAGGGGCTGATATTGTGGAACCCCTTCAAATTCCAATCCCAAAACGTTATGCTTCATTCTTTCCACCCCGATATAGTCTTGTTCTTATGTGGGCTATCTGTTCGGGTGTTAGAAGGTCCAGAATTTCTTCTGCTCGTCGGTCGCTATAACCATAGTATGCTTTGACCACTTCCAAGTCACCCACTTTCTCCTTTTTAAACCATTTGGAGAACCGCTTCTTGGCGGCTACACTATTTAGTAGAAAGGCAAATTGAAGCTTGCTGTCAAGCATGTGGAATCGGTTCATTTCATTGGCTTGAAATACCGTATCCCTGAAGTAACTCAGCCCACGATTAACCATATAGGCGTTGTATTGTTTCTCGCTTAGATCATCAGTTATCAGGTCCTCTTTGGTGTGATTGATCGCATTGAGGTTATCGAAGAAATTGCCCATGGCTAGTCCTTGAACTGTACATTCGCCATGATTTCCGTCAGCATTGCGACCATGTTCAACTCTTGATCTGCGACAAACGGCACCTTGAATTGATATTCAGCAAGGATCAGCACAAGCTTCGGAATGTCCGAAGACTCGACCGACTTGGACGCAGAGTCATAGATTAGCCGAATCAATCGCGTAGGGTCATTGTCGCCATTGTGCGCGACCCACTTACGCATTTCAGACCACTCTTTCTCCTTGAGGTGCTTGCATAGTGCCTTGAAATTGTCCTCTGACAGATCAACCAGGATCCCCTCGTCAATCTTGCCGCTAGCCGAATAACGTTGCAGTTCATTCAGCACCCGACGATAGTCGGGGAAATGCTTCATTAACAGATGCACGACGGCATCGCGGCTGAACTCTACTCCTTCTGCCCCGAGAATCATCTTGATCCGCTTCATGAACTGCGCCAGCATGTGCGGCTTGTCTTCCTTCGATAAGGTGAATTCAATCACCGTACAACGCGAATGCAGAGGCTCAATGATACGATTCTTGAAGTTGCAAGTCAGAATGAACCTGCAATTGTTCGCGAACTCCTCAATGAATCCACGCAGCGCAGGTTGTGTTGACTGCGGTTGCAGATAATCCGCCTCGTCAAGAATCACGACCTTCGTACCACCGCCCAACGACACCGTAGAGGCGAAGTTGCGGATCTTGTCGCGAAGGACCTGAATGCCCGAGTCCTCAGACGCATTGATCAGCAGATAGTCGCTGCCCAATTGCTCGCACAACGCACGCGCGACTGTCGTCTTTCCAACACCCGCCGTTCCAGCCAGGATCATATTGGGCAACTGACCCTTCTCCAGAAACTCCCTGAACGTGCCCTTCAACGACTCAGGAAGGACACAATCATCGATGGTGCGGGGGCGATACTTCTCAACCCAAAGAAACTGCTCACGTTCGTTCATATTGTATTAGACCTTGCTGTCAGTCTCTACCGTCATGATGTATGACAAAGGTGTAGTCTGATTCTCCCAGCGCACGACGCCTGCCGTTCCCTTCTTGGCGATCACTCCGACATAATCACCAGGCAACAGCTTGAACGCCTCTACGCGCAGGCGAGCATCAAACTCCTTGTCGCACTTGCCGAGTTCCTTCACATACGAATGCGAGGTTACGTTCTTAGGATCTGATACAGTCAACACAGCAGACCCATTCTTACTCACGACAGAGATAGTCGGGGCTGCGAGAACCGCAGACACCTTCGTGATCATGTTCACATCGTCCGCCGAAAGCTTGAACGAAAAGAGTTCCTCGTTGAACACGATCTCCTTATTCGGAGCCGCTTGCACAATCGAAGGATCAGAGTAGTAGTATTTGATCGTTGCCCCACCCGCCTTGACGACAAGGAACTTCTCCTCGAAATCAATATCAACGTCATCGAACAGCGTGACAGTTGACAGGAACGAAGTCAAGTCATAGATAGGAACCTGACGAGGAAACTCGTCGGTAATGTCCGCCTTCGCAAAGATATTCCTGCTCGGGCCTAGTGTCCGCAAAACCTTACCCGGCTCAATGACGATGTTGACATTGATCACCGAAAAGTTTTTCAGCACCGCAAGCGTATTCGCCGATAGTTTCATTCACCTTCTCCATTATCTTGTTCGTGGTCCAAATACACTAAGAGTATAGCATAGTGTAGGGCCTTTAACAAGTCTTGCTTGTTGGTGCCCTTCTTCTTACCGTATCGCAAAAGGTACTTGATGGCGTTCCACTTCCAAAACCCACGCGCCTCTGTGCGATCACCAGACAACACCAAATCATTTGCCTGAATGTTATTCTTGCCAACGTAGTGTTGGCCGTATGTGCCAATTAGGTACTCGCGCAGCTCGTCAAGGATTTCGCCTTCGCGATACTTGAACGGCTCTGCCTTACTCGGCTCTTCGATTTGAAGTAGCGTTGACACTTGCAAGTCCATATTCACCTCCACATTACAAAGGGAACGGGGGCACCCCGCAGGACGCCCCCGTTTTCACTTCGCCGATCCTTAGCGGAACAGAGCCGATCCGACTGCGTGGTAGGCAGCCGAAATCATCTGACGCGACGGCGTACCAAGACGGTAACCATTGTCGTTCAGATAGATCGGGTAGCCGGCTTGACGCAGTTCGGCAATACGCCCGGACAGACGGCGCGCCTTGAACAAGCGGAAGGCTTGCTTCTCGGTCAGCGTGTTGCCTGTTTGCAGATAATTGAGGATCTTCGTTTGCTGTGTAGTCAATTGCATTATGTAATTCTCCTGTTCCTTGCGCTACAAATGGCGGTAGCCCGGCGCGCAAGGATCGCCGGGCCTACCGTTTAGAAAACTAGATTAGAACGTCGTTGTAGCACTCCCATCTTCTTCCGGGATAGTCTTGGTTTCTGCCGCAGCGGGGTTATCCTCCCCGATTGCGATTTTGGAATACAACTCAATGAACGAGTCGCGGGTCTGACGGTCAAAACGAGTCACGCACTTCTCCACCGCCTTCTCCTTGTCACCGAACACCGAGAACGCACGCACGATGTGGACAAGACGGCGCGTCGAAATAACGTCCTCAATCGCGTTCGCTTCGAACGAGCGTCGAATGACTTCGGCCCACTTCACCAGATTCGTTGCAAACGCCTCGTCGGGACGACCGAGACTCGACAGTTCCTTTTCGAGGATCTTCAGCTCGGTCTTCATCGTCGGATAGTCTTGTTCAAGGCAGATGCCAAAACGTTCAAGCAGCGCCTCGTTGAGGATCTGGGTGTTCACAAAACGCCCACCGTTCTCCTCGGCACCACGACCCTTCGTGTTCGCAGTCGCGAGGATGTTGAACCCAGGCGTCAGCGGAACGAAGCGGTTCACCTTCTTGAGGTGAATGCCCTTGCCTTCAAGAATGGCCTGCAAGCAAGAAATCTTGCCCGTACCGTAGTCGATTTCATCGACCAGACAGATCGCACCGCGAATCGCGGCAATCGTCACCGGGCCGTCGAACCAGACAGTCTCGCCGTCGATCAGACGGAAGCCACCGATCAGATCGTCCTCGTCCGTCTCGGGCGTCACTTGCACGCGGATCATTTCACGACCCAGCACCGCACACGCCTGCTCGACCATCAGAGTCTTGCCGTTGCCCGACAGACCCGTAATAAACACCGGGTAGAAGAGCCGCGACTTGATGACGCGGTAAACGTCATCGTAGTTACCGAATGGAACGAAGTTGGCGAACTTGTCTGGGACAAACGATTCTTCACTCTGCCCACCGATCGAAATCGCCGCATTCTTGCGGGCGGGCTTCGCCATCGGGATAACGTTCTGCACTTCAACTGCCGAGTCCGCTTCGACCACACCAGCGAACGCCTCGCCGACCGGGTTCGCAGACTTCGGGAACGGCGGGAACGGCTTCGACGGATCCAGCTTGCTGTCACTCGACGCCGCCGCACCGATGGTCGTGTACATACCACGACCCACGGCGAAGTCCTTCGTCATCAGCCAACGCGGCAGAATGCCGTGATTCTTGCCCTTCGCGTAGTAGTCCATCAACTGACCACGCGAAACAACCGGCCCGAAGACCGAGTTCAGGTGCTGGAGAATGTCGTGTTGCTGCGAGGTGAGACCAATCATGTAGTATCCTCTTGGTGGCAGGATGTCAGTTAAGAACCGTCATCCTACAGGAAAACGGAACTGCTGTCAAGCGGCTAAGCCATTGATTCTTAAAGGAAAAGCCAAATAGTTTTCCTATTGGAATCAATGACTTAGAGAGCCCACTCTAGGCGATCAGATCCATGAACTTCGAAAGGAAGACCCGATTCACCTGCCGCGATTGCTGCATTGCATTGAACACCGAAGTCGCACGCCGCACAGTCATCTCCGAATCGACCGCAGCCAGCGTCTTGTCTTCCTGATTCAGCGCCTTGTCCCACATGATGAAGTATTGCGCGTAACCGAAATCGTCAATCGCCATCATCTTGTTGTTACGAAAGTCCATCTTCATGTCGTCGGCCGACCTCTTGTAGAAGCCGCGATACTCATACAGCATCCCAGCCGCCATGCGACCCGGCACAACATGATAGCCAACGATGGTAGCGTTCGCAGCATCAGCCGCCATCTTGATGTACGTCTTAGTGAAGCACAGATCATCGTAGTGTGGACGAGTCCTATAATCCACTGCGGACTGATCAACCGCCATCACTTCGAACGCCTTGCGATTCCACGGCGAAGTCAGAATGACACGATGACGCGCCGAGTCAAGCCCCCTACCGCTGAAATTCGAACAGTCCGAACTACCGTCAGTCAGCACGACCACCGACACCTTGTCCACCTTGGTTTCTTCGCGCAGGTTCTTAACCATCGACGGGATGGTGAGAATCGCGTCGTTCAACGGCGTGGACGACATAGCGATCTTGCGACCACCATACCGATTGCTGACAGCCGAAATGTAGTAGAACAGCGCCTTGTTGAAATCGCGCAGCGTCATGCGATCCGAGAAAAGCTCCATCAGAGCATACTGCTCTTGCTGAATCTCGCAACCGTCCCCCATAGCATCAACCAGACTGCGGTCGTACTTGTTGACGCGAGGCTTGATCCTCGGCTGCTTAAAGCCGTACATTCTCTCAATTTCCGTAAAGCCTGGGTTGGTGAATGCATACACCCGGAACGGAATCTGCACTCGGCGGCAGAACATCGACAGCACCGCCGCCTGCTCTAGCACGTTCTCAATCGAATTCGCCATCGAACCAGACGCATCCACGATCATGATCATGCCATGATTCTTGCCCTTCGGCACAACCGACACCTTTTTGAACAGGTCGTCGTTGAACTTGTATTGATGCATCTTGTTCAGGTTCAACGTCCCACCACGCGCCTCACGCGAGCGCGAAGTCGTCCACGCATTGCGCTTCAATTCGAATTCGCGGGCAAGGTGGGTGATGTAACGTTCGTGGCGCTTGCGAAACTCTGCATGAAACTTGCGCTCTTCTTCCGCAATCCATGCCGTACGGCGGGCCTCATCGAAACCACGATACTGATTCAGTTCGTAGTTAATGGAGTTGCTGAACGAATCCTCACACGCCCGGAGCATGTTCTTGTACGGAATCTTCACATCCTTTTCCGTCAGCGGATTGTTCAACGTCGCGTAGATGATATCGCGGCACGCCGGATCCAGCAGTTCGGATTCCTTCTGACGGAAGATACGATCAGTTTCCGCAAACTCAGGTGCATCGTCGCGATCCGCAGCAGCATCGCCGCCAGCACCGTCACCGAAACGAGTTTCCTCGTCGTCATCGTCGTCAGACCCTTCGCCGTCATCGTCGTCAGACCCTTCGCCGTCATCGTCGCCAATCGACGCATCACCTTCGCCGTCATCGCCAGTTTCTTCGTCGTCAACCGGGGTCAGGTCTTGATTGTCGCCCTCATCGTCCATGTCAGACAGATCGTCCTCATTGTCGTCAGACTTCGGAGCGTCGTTCCTGTCGTCGCGATCAAGCGAGTCAATACCATCGTCGTCGTTGTCATCATTAGCTTCAGGTTGGTGATATTCACCACCAGCGTCCGGAGCCGACTTCGCCTGTTCGCGACGGTCCTTACGGAATTGCTTATCGTACTCCCAGACCAGATCAGTCACGCGGAGAACGTCGTTGAACGTATCAGTCTCGCCGACCTGCTCAACGAGGTCAAGCTCGTCTTGCGTGAACAGGATGTTCGGAACGTGGGGACCAACCTTGTAGTAGAGGTTGATACGGTCAGCCAGCGAGACACCGCGCGGGTTGCGTAGAACGCTGCGAAGGTCGCCGAAGAAGCCCTTATCAAGCAGCTCGCGATAGCCGAAGAAAAAGTCCCGATTGACGCCCGGGTACTTGATCTTAATCTTGCGCTCAATGCGTGCGTCCTCGCAGACGTTCAGATAGCCCTTATAGACCATGCCACGCGACGACACAGTACCGTGCCAACCTTCGGCAGGCGTCCACAAGGCATGACCCACTTCGTGGGCCACAAGCATCTGCACCAACTCCTTCGACAGGGTCGAGGTGAAGATGGGGATGATCAGCACGCGAGTCTTGACGTTGAACGACGCCGTGGGCGCCTTTCGAAACGCAACGTGGATGTTCTCCGACGCAAGCAAGCGTGCCAGATTCGACATGACCGCCTGCTCACGCTGTTCAGCCGCGAGCGTGTTCTGCGTGTTCAAGTCTTTGATATTGGAGAGAGTTTGCATGGCTAGGTGTCGTTGACTAGACCGCTATTTTACGCGAACCCGTCTCCTGTGTCAAGAACTTTCTTTCCTTTTAGAATCAACGACTTAGCACACTTTGCACTTCTCCAATAGAATCAACGACTTAGCCAAATATGTCCTCGCAAGTCCTTGATTCAACAGGAGAAGGAACGGTGTTGTTTGTCGTCAACCATGTGCGGCTGGGTGCATGAACGAGACCGAACCCATCTGGTCCGCACGCCTTATAGCAGACTTCCAGATCCTCAACACTCGCAAAGCGTTGCAAACTGTCTATATGATCATCGTACCAAATGTCATCCTTTTTCGACACCTCACTTCGATTCTTTGGGCTACCTATGATCTTGTGGTCTGTAACAAAGTTCCACCACCTGGAGACCGCAACATCATGGTAAATTTTGACCTTGCGCGGTGCGAGAGGGTCTGGTTCTGTGGCATAAAGTTTCTTGACAAGAGCCGCCGCACCTGCCTTGAACACTCTATGCACGTTAGGATAGTGCGAAAACTCTACTGACCAATCGTATTCGGAGAGAGCAACCACATGCGCGTGCCCCAACACTTCAATCATCGTGTAACAGAAGGCCTCTTTCAACGCAGGGTTATAGAACACCCGCGCAGACTTAATGAAGTCCACCTTTTCTTTAGGCCCAAGCTCTTGTGCAATATGGTAATCGGTGATGCCCATCTTCTTGAATGCTGATTCGAACTTGCCGCCGCCTGTACGATTGGTCATGACCTTTGCAGGCAATCCAGTCTCTTTGATAATACGCAGGTACTCTAGCGGATTCTTTCTCTCTTCCCAGCGCCCGATGTACAACACACCAGTCTTGATGTGGTCTGTTGAAGGCGCTTGTAGCGTCGGCTCAGAAAGCGGCATGGGAAGGACCTGCGCCTCCACACCCATATACTCCAAGCGTTGAGCATTGGACTGCGACTGCGTTGCCACAAAGATGCCAGGCAGCGTGAACATACGCTTGAACACTTCGACGTATTCCTTGCTGTACGGCCCGACCCCATCCTCACCCAGCCCGATCATTGATTCATTGTGGGTGTAGAAGATTGTCGGAATGTACCGATATAGCCCAGTCGAGTAGACTGGAATATAGGTCTCAGGCACATTGCACACGATCAGATCATACATAACGTCCTGACACGCGAGCATGAACGCATTACGGAAATTCAGTTGCTTTTCGAAGTTGACCGAATCTGTGAACGCGAACGTTTCGGAATGACTGCTATACGGTAACGAAACCGTCGGCGCCACGATACGATCAATGCAATCCCTGAACTGGGCAATGAAGTCCTCTGATCTAGGCTTCTTGTCTAGAATCAGATCAACCGCCCAGCCCAAGTCTTTCGCCATTAAGGCAAATGCTTTGGTGAACTGTCCAATTCCACCATTCTGAATTAGACTCTGGTCTGATATGAGGAAAGCAACCCGCTTACTGAACGTCTGAACTGGCGAGCCTTTTGCCATCACGAACCTTCTTTCTCAAAGTATCCAACGCACGCTTCTGTTTCAGCGGGCTGGCAAGCATCATAAAGTTGCGACCTTCCATATGATCGTACTCATGCTGGAAGACTCGCGCTCCAATTCCTTCTAGCTCCTTGACCACTGCTGTGCCATTCTCGTCTTGATACGAAACGGCTACTGCTGCGGGTCTGCTCAATGCAACGACGACACCAGGAAGCGAAAGACAGCCTTCTTTGATAATGGTCTTTTCTTTCGACGCACCGATGATCTTCGGATTGAAGCACGCAAAGTAGTTGCCAGGCAACCCCATCACGAACACGCGGAATGGCAGACCCACTTGATTAGCAGACAAGCCCACCCCTTTCAGTTGCTCCATCTTTTCGATCAATGCAGCTTTCAACGCTACAGGATCTTCAGGGGGATTTGAGAAGTCAAAGTCGGGGATGGGCTTGTATAGCGATGGATCCATGAAGTTGATCAGTTCAAGCCTAGTCAGATCCATGTTAACCTCTTGTCAGTTTCAATACTGTCTCAATGAACGCCTCAACTTGGGGCTTGCGATTAGGCCACTTGATGTGTTCCTTCTCGGGATTCTTCATGAGGTTGACTAGCAAAGGCATGACGAGCTTTTCCAGCTTGTCCAACCTATCGTGCAAGTCCTCGACCTCACTCAGGGCTTGATCCTTTTCTTTGATCGGATCGTCCGTCGCCGTGAATCCGAAATCGTTGTCGGCGTCCAGATACTCTTTTGGAATGTTTGCCATTATCGCTCCACTACGTTAAGAATCGAATACCCGTTGACCTTCTGCACCTTGACCACTCTATCAAACTTGTCAACGAATAGATCCGATTTGTGTGTGATCACAAAGATGTTATGATCTTGTCCAATCTCTCGCACCAGATTCAAGAAATACTCTACGGCCGTTGCATCCAAGGATCCGTCAAGGATTTCGTCAAAGAGTAGCAGATTTGTGTTTGTTGTGTTGCGTACAGAAGCCACAGCGCGCCAGGCAAATAGAAGAGCCAAGTTAATTCGTTGCTTCTCTCCTTCGCTGAAGGATGCATAGGTGAATTCATCGCGGTGCCTCGACTTGATCGTTTCGTTAAAGGATTCGTCCAGTTCAAAGTTGACGAACAGGTCCATTGCCTGCAGGTATTTATTGACCAACCGATTGATGATCGGCAGGTACTGGCGAATGATCTTCGTCTTGATACCTGTATCCTTCAACAGCATCGTGGCGACGTTGAAATACTGCCTGTCCTCGTTCAACGTGGATCGCTTGTTCATCAGATCGACCACGACCTGCGAACCATCCCGAAGCTTGCGTTTCTCCTCTTCGATGTTGTCTGTCGTCTTGCCTAACTCAACGTTTTCTCGTTGCAGCTTTTCCACAAACTGCTGACCAGCCTGAATCTGGGTGGTGACCTCCATAACAGTAGAGGCACACTTAGCCACCTCAGCACGAAACTGATCGATTTCATCCTTACGCACATTCAGCTTTGCCATTTGCGCTTCAATCTCGGCAACCTCCTGGGCCCACGAAACTTTTGACTTCTCGCGCTCCTCTAGAACGAGTTGCTTGTAATCCGACGCAATACTCTGATTGCAAGTAGGACAGTTGTCATTCTTCTTGTAGAAACTGATTTGCTTGTCTAGTTGGGAGAGCCTATCCTGTGCCTTAGACAAGCCAGAATCTAACGCGACAGACAAGGACTTTACCTCAGCTTCGTCTGCCATGTGAGACTTCAAGTGGTCTATAAAGGCACGAATGTTTTTCAACTCCTCCTCATACTTCCCAATGTCGGCTAATGTAGCTTCAATTGCCTTCTGATTCTCAGCAACCTTCTGCTGACGATCAAGCCGTAGGTTGTCTACATACGCCTTCTGCACCATTACCTTCTGCTTTTGCAGATCAAGGTCCCGTTCTAGGTTCATCAGGTCAGCCGACAACTGCCCGAAGCGTTCCTTCAGCACCTTGTTCATAGCCGAGAAGATTCGGGCATCTAGCAGGTCTTCGATGATTTCGCGCCTGTGTGCGCTAGGCAACTGCATGAACGGAGTAAAGGATGCTGAACCAAGAATGACAATCTGCGTAAATGACTTGTAGGTAAAATTGAGGACTTGATCCTCTAAGATGGATTGGTAGTCTTTTACGGATGCATCTTGGTTCAGCAAGGTCCCGTCTTTGTGAATCTCAAAGAGGTTGGGCCGCATGCCACGAATGACTTTGTAGTTGTGCGACCCAACCTTAAACTCAACCTCAACGAGGGTTTGTTTCTGATTGATGGAATTTAGGAGTTGTCCTTTGTTGACGTTTCTGAACGGCTTACCGAACAGGCCGAAGCAAAGGGCGTCTAGCAGGGTGCTTTTACCAGAACCGTTGTCACCAACGATCAGGGTAGTGCTTGCCCCATCTAGACATATCTCATTCCAGGCATTACCTGTCGAGAGGAAATTCTTCCAGCGAATGAACGAAAATCGAACCATCAGGTATTAGCTTCCTCTTGGGCCAGTGCCTCAACATACAACGACTTCAAGAACGTCTTTAGCCGTGTTTTGTCTAGGTCTGTTTCTGTCGCATCAACATAGTGATCCAACAGCGTTGGTGTATCTTCAACGTCAATCTGACCGTCATCAACTGCCGATTCATCATAGTCTACAACGTTCTCCAGAATCTTTAATTCTGCTGGGCCTGCGTTGTACATCCTATCGGCGAACTTATCGAACGCGAGTTGATCAGTCTTGTTCACCACGATCAACTTGACGAACCGATCCTTGTAGTCCTTTACAGGGACTTTTGAATAGTCTGATGACCGATCATCGTAGTGGATCTTGAAAAACATCCTGTATGGGTTCTCTATGAAATGCAGCTCGCGCGTGCATGTGTCATAGATGTGGAACCCACGTGGGTCATCGAAGTCAGACCACGTTAGCTCATACGGATTGCCGAGATAGCTAATGTTGCCCTTCGATGATCTGTGGTGGAAATGTCCCGAAAACACCTGATCGAATTTCTTGAATGTGTCTGGACGATCACCACCGATGTTAGGCTGACCACGATACATTTCGAACCCATCAACCTCTAGATGGCCCATGACAACTTCGGCAGATGTATCTGCAATCTTGTTCATAGTGTGTTCACGATTGTCGTCGCAGATCCACGGGATGAACAGAATCTTGAGGTTCTCAAACGTAACCTCTTCTGCGTTCTCAATGACGCGGATGTTGGCATAGTCACCGAGCAAAAGCTTGGGACTGTTTACCGCATTCGTGTTCTTGTAGAACGTGCAGTGGTTACCCACCAGGAGATGTACGTTGATACTCCTATTTCGAAGCTGGTCGAAATAGTAGTTTCGCGCATTGTTGAGCGTGAGGAAGTTGATGAACTTTCTCCGATCGAAGGTGTCCCCTAGATCAACGACCTGTTCGATGCCCAATTCGTCAAGTACAGGAAAGAAGACCTTCTCGTAGAACTTTTGGAAGAAGCCATCGAAAATTTGATGGTCGCCTCTTGCTCCGAAAGTGCTGGTCGGTGATTAGTGCTAATTTCATACCGAACCCTCCATTTGTTTGTGGTCACATCGATCAAAATGCCAGCGCCTCATAGCTATTCCATTTCCAACCTTAAAGCAATGCGGACATTGTTTGTGGTTTTGTAAACGATGATCATAATTCATAGGATGCGTGGCACTTTGCTGTTTCTTCGATCACTACTTTATATAGCACTACGCCAGTGCCTTCCAGCATTGCAGGGCCAATCTCCTCTACAAGAAACTCTGCCATGTTCTCGGCAGTCGGATTGAACGGAACAGGAACAACATCAGGGTCTAGCTCCATCATCGCCATGATGTTTGGATCTTGATCCCACAAGACCATTTTGTGGTCCCAATTGAATTCTACCCACATGCACAACTTCTCTTTGATGACACCGAAATCGATCACACGGCCGATCTCGTCCTTTTCACCGACGCAATGGAACCAAATACGATAGTTGTGGCCGTGAAAATGCTTGCACTTGCTTTCGTGGTTGACCACTCGATGACCAGTGCTAATGTCATGATACCTAAATGCGACTGTCTTACCCATTCGTATTCTCTCTTCCGTAATCGTCTTGTAGACGCTCAATGTCTTTTTCGTCGCAGTCCATACCAGCCTGAATCTCAACAATTTCAAGTGGCCAGTAACTAGTATTCTCTACACGATGTACCTTGCCTGCAGGAATGAAAATAGGCACCCCCGCAGTCAACACGACCGCTTTGCCTTCAAGGTCAGTAAGCGTGCCTTGCCCTTGCGTGACAACCCAGAACTCATCCCGCTTCGCATGGCGTTGCAATGACAAACGTTTGCCTGGATTGACAAGGATCTTCTTAACCTTCCACTTGTACCCGAACCCAGACTCCCCATCCATTATGTCGATGAAGAATCCCCATGGCTTATGGACGAACATACGTTTCCCCTAAGATTGCTCTCCACATTGGATCGGAGGTCAGATACTTTTGTGTCAATCGCCCACGTAGGCTGTCTAGCTTGTAAGTCCACGGAAACTGATTCGGGTCCTCAGCCATCCACTTCGCTAGTGTCGCGTCCAGACCCACATAATCAACTTGACTCTTGAGGTTCCATTCTGAAGGATACAGCCACTCGGCTTCGAAAATCTCTTTGTACGAAAGACGATTCGGCATCAGCGGAAATGCGTTTGCCAATACTGCTTCCATCTGTGAAATGCCCAGCATTTCGTGCTGTGCCGCAGAGAATACTACCTTGGCCCGCAACAGCAATTCGTAGTATGCATCTTTTGACAGATTCATGTCTTGCGTTCGCGCAAACACCCATTCAGGATGATACTTCGCCAACTGATCGAAAATCTCTGGTTGCTTCTCGACGCACAAACGATGCGGGAAGACGACCAAGTTTTCCTTAGCTGGAAGATCCTTCTTTCGACGTTGCTTGAACCACTCAATGATTTCGTAGTGCGGTTGACCCGACACCATCATCTTAGGGTCTTTCGACCAGTCTGGCGGAAGACCCAGGCAATGCTCATAGAAGAAGTCAGCATGGAACTTCGTTGCAAACAGATTCACATCTGACGCATGGTAAAAGGACCGTTCAGCCGCAATTGACCAAGAACGATCCTTAATCGTATAGCCCAACGTATCCCACGTATCATAGCTGCCCGCGTGCCAATACGAAACAATTCGGGCAGGAATTTTCAGCAAGTCAATCATATACTTGACATGCAGTATAGCAGGATTCCAAGCGTCTGTAAAGAGGAAAACGTCGCCAGGTTGAATGTAGCCTTTGCTAAACAGGTGCGAAAGCTGCACGACCTGAGAAGCCTTCCATGCGTTCGTGGCGGCGAAATTCAAAAATCCACCAGCCGTTACGTCTGCGGGAATCGATTCACCGAGCAGATCAACCATTGTCCATTCTGCGTCTGAATACTCTTTTGCGTATTTGGTGAATTCCCTATTGATGCAGTTCAGCCATTGCTCGCTATAACGCGCAGGGATCGGTTCTAGCGCAACATGCCAACAAGTATGCCTCATAGCTTTACTCCTGCTATTGGGTTTCGTCCTTCTAGAACGTAAAGGACCGCCCCGTTCTCACCGTCTTCCGATACCTCCACCGTCATTGCCCGATTCGGGTATTTTCGACATATGGTGTTGAGCAATTCTTCTGCCAGCATTTCGCAGGACTTGTAGTCGATTTCCATCGCTCCCTCACCGAACCCGTCGAATAGACTTTCAAGCCAACGCTTGAATTGGATGAATTCGATATCTCGGTCGTTGTGGGATACTTGAATGGATACCTTGAAGTGGAAAATGTGTCTGTGCGGATGACCGAGAAACGATACATCTGCAAGTTCAGGATCAGTCAGAGCGCGGGGATAGCAATGAATCCCTTCCTTCTGAAACGTCACCCAAATGGCTCTGTGAATGCTAGTGAGCGGAATGTATTCTGGAGTGTTTGTCATGTTAGTCGAATAGAGAGTCGATGGTGGTCGTGGGTTTGATGCGAACAGGGTTAGACGGAAGGCCCCTTGATGCCTCTGCTACCCAATGTCTGAAATCTGATTCAGTCTTTACTGAATAGAGGGAGTTCAATGCGGCTCGTTGGAGTCCGTCAACACTATCCAAGAGTTTCGTTTTGGATTCGGCAACAGCGTTTGCGTGCCTGATAAAGTTAGCCACCGACGCGGCAAAAAGTACCACAAATGCCTGAACGGCTTCCTTAGTAGAACCAAACTTGTTCTGGGCATTAACGTACCCTCCACAAGTAAGTGCGTCGTGGAGTCGATCCACACCGAAGTCAAGAACATCTCCGAAGTTGCTTCGGATATCTTCATATATGATATCGTAGATATTTGTACGGGCCTTACCAAAATTGATCGTCTTTTCTCCCAAATAGTAACGACCCATTTCTGGACCCGACGTATGAGTGCTGGAGTCATATGATATCCAAAGATCCTCTACATAAAGACCGTTCTGTGCAAAAATCAACGACGGCAATAGTCTGGAAACGGAACCAACACCTAGTAGGTGCAGGTGGCTGTGGTCGACAGGCAGTTGAGAAAAATAAAATGCCCGTTTGATATCCTCAAGCATTGCATTACCCAAAGCTGCGCCGCCCATAGCGACACCCCCAATGTTATCATGTAGAGAATGCGGTACTCTTTCCAATGCGATTTCAGTCCATCGAATGTACGTTTCAAGATCATTCCCCTGTGCAATAAAGAGTGGCTTCGTAGGCGACTTGTGCTTCTCAAAGTAGATCAACTGTTCTGCCAGATTGTCACCCGTGACCTTCGCAGTCTCCTCAAACTTCGACGGATCGAAGAATCGATTCTTCATGTCCAAACGCAAGGAACGAGCCCCCGCAATGTGGATAGGTATCTCGTCAAACGACATAGCAATGTCTGAATCTCTTGCCTGCGATTCGTACACCTCAACCTTCAACTGTGGTGTAGGTGTCTGCCCGCGTGTCACCATCTGCAAACCACCAGAATCTGCATGGATCGTATGCAACCAGGGGCGATAGTATTTCTTGAATGCCACTCCAAAATGCTTCTCGGTATAGGCATTGTAGAGCAACGAAAACTTGTGATTTTCCTTGCCATCAATCTTTTGAAGGGCTTCAAAGACGGCTTGAATCATCCTCAAGTTGTCGGGCAATTCATAAGCACCTGGATTGGGCAAGCGGGTATAGTTACAGCCACTCGCAACATACTCAAGCTTCGGGATCTTTACCATACTCTAGCTTCCAACCTTCCAATTTCTCGTCCCATGTCCAAAGACTAACGTGCTCCAAATCCTTACCCAACCTCAACGTTATCTCATCCAAGTCTTTGGCAAGAAACGATCCCGCAATGAGCGGTTTCTGATACTTGTTTGGAAGCCAATGATACCTCGTCAGTTTCATTTGCTAATCAGCGCCATGAATTCTGCACGCACGCGCGGGTCAGTCTTGAACCCACCACCCAGTTTTGAGGTGATCGTCTTGGACGTTTGATCTTCGACTCCACGCTGCGCGACACAGTAATGTCTGCCCTCTGCTACAACGGCAATGTCTTCTGTCTCAAGGATGAACTCTAGTGCATGATACACTTGTTCGACAAACCGTTCTTGAATCTGCGGGCGTTGTGCAAAATACTTGGCGATGCGGTTCAGTTTCGACAAGCCAAGAACCTTCTTCTTCGGCACATACGCGATATGGCATACTTGATCGATAGTGACGAAGTGGTGTTCACAGGCAGAGATACAGGTGATATTCTTCTCAATCACCATTTCGTCATAGCCCATCTTGTTCTCGACTGCCGTACACTTCGGAAAAGCGTGATAGCTAAGGCCTGAGAAGATTTCGTTGACATACATCTTTGCCACACGCTTTGGTGTGTCTGCTAATGAGTCATCGCGAAGGTCGAGATTCAACACACGCATAATGGTCGTGAAGGCTTCCTCGATCTTTAGAATCTGATGTTCGGGCGCAAGTCCGCCCGAGCCCACACCACCGTAGTCAACCATAGGGGTTTCTACGCCCTTGCTGATAAGGTGATCGCGAACTGCCTTGCCAAGTAGTGGATCAGTCTTCATTACGTTCCCCATGCATTCTTCCATAGATCCACTTGTAGGCGTGGACTATACCTGTACCCATACTTCATCGCTAACTCTGCAACCTTGACGTTGTTGACATAGTAAAGATCACCCGTTCCACCAACTGGCATCAGATAGACAGGACAATGCGGCCCAAGCACCCGCGAATACTCGCGCATGACTTCATTGACTTCATGCACATGCTCCTCTGTCTCAACGACAAACTTGAAGTAGAGTTGAGAGGAGCGGCTCGTTCGACCAGCGCAAGCTACCATATAATAGTCATCAACGGCATCTAGATTGATCGCCTCTTTGATATCTTCGCCCGATGCAGATAGTTTTGGGCTTACGCTGAAGGTAACTTCAAGACAACTTGCGTAGTCAGAAAACCAATCGTTGAGTTCCTCTGTAAGACGTTGGGTCCCGTTCGTTTCAAACGTCAGATGTGTTAGCCCTTCTTCCACAAGGATTTCTAGCAGGTCTGGATACTGTTTCTGCCATCCAGGCAGCAACGGCTCACCACCCGTAATGACAAGGTGCACGGGTCCCCAACTGTTCATGCCCATCAATTCTGTGCAACGCGCAGAGATTTCTTCAACAGTCATGAACGGCGACAGATGTTTGAACCTCGGATCCCAAGAGGCGTAGGAGTCGCAACCCGTCTTTACGAGCGGAAGTTGCTTGTAGTCCGTATACTTCGTTGGGTCTACTGCTAGACGTTCCTCTGACTTCTCGCCTTTAGGCATGCCAAAACCGCTACAGGTGAAGTTGCAGCCGAACGTGCGTAGAAAAATGGAGGGGACGCCTTGATATCGTCCCTCGCCTTGCAAGCTATAGAAAAGCTCCGAAACCTTCAGTTTAGACATTCACCTTCTCCACAGAATAATGGTATAGTATATAGGAATTTCAGGTGTTCGTCAATGCTGGCTTGAACTTTCCTTTCTCGTCCAATACGCCGTATGTGACTCCACCCAGATGCCTGAACCGTTTCTCAATGTACGCCTCATCGACCTCTGAAGGAATGTCCACCGAATGGACCATGGTTACATGGCGGGCAAAGGTCTCCACAAGGTTCACCTCATTGCAATATGGACAGATGATGGCTTTCATAGCTCATCAATCGTTGCAATTCGTTTCTTGGTTTTCTTTGCCACTTTCTTGATGGGAATGTCGCGCTTCGATGCATCGACCTGATCTAGATGCTCTTTCAGATAGGCCAGGAACTCATTCTGAAATTGACCGTCGTCATGGCCCTGTGTGATCATGTCAGACAGATCAAGGCTCTCAATGTACTTGTATTTCTTCGCAAGCTCTTTCTTCTCGCCCTGAATGCGCCGAATGAAGGCGAAGTAGATGATCTGCGTGAAGTACGCGAAGGGATTCTTGTATTTGTGCGGGTCGAAATTGTCGATGTATCTGAGGCAATTTTCGATGCCGTCAGAAATCATTTCGTCGCGATAGGAGTAGTTAATGAAGTTGCCCTTGAAGGCCAGGTGCTTTGCGATCTTGACAATGCATTCACCTATATACTCTGTGACCTTAGGCCACTTCGGGTCTGACTTCTTTAGACCTTTTGCCTTTGCTTCATCCACTAGCGCAATGTACTCCTTCATTGCCTCGTAGAACTTTGTATTGTCCACATAATGATGCGGTTGTGCTTTGCTCATAACGAAAATCCTTTTGAATCAGTAATTTAAGGCTTGACAAGAATTGAAAAACCGATTATAATGCCCTTGTCAGCGAAAAGACGCGGAGCCGTAGATGTGCTGCAATACATGGTAACGGTCTAATGGTAGGTGACATTCCCAACGCGATAGTGTGGTTCTTCATCGTGGACCTCTTCGGGGAGTTCTTCTATATCCCCATTCATTTCAGCTTCCATCATCGATTCTCTTGAAAGCAATTCTGGCTTTCGAGGATCTTGGGCTGGAATCTCAACAGTCAGGCGCTTAGAGTCAGCAGTCTTGTTGGCTCGCGCCACCGCTGCCTCTGCTCGGGCCTTGGCTTCATGATCTGCCGAAGCATCCTTAAGCGACGTTGCGACAACGTAGTTCTGGTATTTACGGGCAATCTGTTCTTTCACCGTTGCGATCACAATGATCGTATCGGCTGGAATAGAAACGACCGTAGACAGGTCACATGCGTCTAGCCACGGGGCCAGCGTCATGACCTCCGAAACAGAGCCATTTTCGCTCTGCAATATTCTGAGCGCGGTCTTCATTACATCGAATACCTCTACCTGACCACTTTCGGTAATGGTTTCAGGCGGATCCATCGACTTTCCGATCAAGGAATCGCCGTTAATCAACTTGATGTAGTAGATGTAATCACTATCGCGGAATAGCGTTTTTAGATCCATTTTAGTCCTAGGCTAGCGGCACTTCGATGATGTTGTAGTCAAACCCCTCTTGATTGTAAATCTCAATGCGGTACATCAAATGCTGCAATGAGAAGTTCACCTTCGTCTTGGTTTGCAAGTCATCAGATATGTCAAAGAGAGTACACTCCTCTTTGCCCTCTGTCAATCTAAGACCTCGTCCGATTGACTGAAGGTTGCGAATGCGGCCTTTAGCTCCATGAGCCATGATGATTCTGTGTAGGTTCCGTATATTTATGCCTGTAGAAAAGGTCCCAAACGACGCGATAATGATTGCGTTGTTTTCGGCTTCCACAATATGGCGGATCTTCTCTCGCTCGACAGCGGCTACATCGCCGTAGACGAAAAAGACCTTGCGGCCCTCTTCGGCCTTCTCGCGAATCATCTGCTCCAGAACCCTGCCATGATCCTCTACGCGGGTAAACAAGACTAGCGTGTTAGACGTTTGAGACAAAGCCAAATTACGGATGAACTTGTTTCGCCGCTCATGCTTGATCAGGAATTTGACCTCTTTCTCATAGGCCTCTGTCTTTGAAGAGGACTTGATGGCACGACGATCAGCTTCAGGGTACTTCAGCACAATACACTTGATCTTCAGTTTTGCGACTGTTCCAGCATCCATCAACTCTCTAGTGGTAGAGACTTGCTGAACAGAACCAAACAGCCCTTCAAGGACAAGCTTGTTCGTTTGAAGGTCGTCTAGTGTTCCTGTAGTGCCAATTCGCCACTCCGCTTCTGTGGCTTTGGTCATGATGCTGACGAGAGACTTCGCCTTGTATTGGTGTGCTTCGTCACCAATGACCACCCTATAGCGAGCAAAGAATGCTTTGGGCATCTTGTAGATGCCTTGCCACGTTGCGATCACGATAGGCGTAGGCGGGTCTTTTGGAAGACCTGCATAGACCTTTGAGCAAAGCTGTTCAACTGGCCATTTGTTTTCTGATGAGTAGTTCTTGAAGTCGCTATACATCTGCTCGACCAACCCTGTTGTAGGCACGATCAGAAGGATCGAACTATCATCTTCTTGACTCTTGAATAGCACACGCAGGTAGCGGATAATCAGATAGATGATCAGAGACTTTCCTGAAGCAGTAGGCGAAAGCAAAAGCTTTCCTTTGTGACGAATAGCCTTGTAGAATGCTTCCATCTGGAAGTCTCTGGGAACGATTCTCTGGAATCCAGGTTCGTTGGCCACCAGCCGCGGCTGGTCGTCATCGCCCTTCTCAATACGCGCGGCGTCTACGGGGATTGTTAGCTTTAGTGCTTCTGCGAACTGTTCAAGCGTTTCAAGCCTGACTGGATGAATGTCTAACGGAGACCCGTAAAGACCTTCTTCCTTGACGAGATCATATGATCTCTCCTTGCAGAATTGGTGCAAGTAGAGATACAGTCCGACATACATTTCGCGAGACATGAGCCCGAACAGACGAATCTTGCCATCCCATATGCGCGACTTGTATAGAGGTGAGAAGCGAGCGCCTGGTGCTTCGAAGGCGAAATACTCGTTCAGTTCCATCGCGATGGAAGGAGAACACATGACCTTCATG
>Ga0105096_10000004_pt1 | contig 54514 bp, 51 predicted proteins | sample PPLLak3cmMay2015_FD_87036 | JGI IMG/M metagenome (GOLD analysis project Ga0105096, IMG submission 87036) | Freshwater sediment microbial communities from Prairie Pothole Lake near Jamestown, North Dakota, USA - PPLs Lake P7 Core (1) Depth... | ecosystem: Environmental > Aquatic > Freshwater >... | reverse complement strand
GTATTAGTTAATGATGGTAAATTTTACTTAATGTATGATGGAACTGATGAAGGTAAAGGTCTCTTCACAGCTCAAGTAGAAGGTAAAAAATATTATTTAGAATCATTAGTTGACCAACAAAGAGCTTCTGAAGCTTTATCTAGGGTTTTAAGATATACTAAACCTGAAGCTACAGAAGAAAAAACTGAAGTCACCCCACCGGAATCTCCAGCAGCTGAAGAATCACCAGCAGCTGAAACACCCACTACTCCTGAAGAACCTGAATTAGAAACTCCACCTGAAAGCCCCGCAGCCTAATGGATATTATAGAAAAGTTTTTAAGACAAATTTCATATAAATTCCCTAAAGGATATCCTGACATCAATGATGATCAGGATAAAAAAATGTTATTTCAGTTAGTTAATGAAACTATTAAAGCTGATAATATGTTAATTGAAACTACTGATTCTTACGATGAACGTATAAAATCAGTCTTAAAAGTTACTGAAATACCTAAATGTAAGACTCCATTATCTGTAGGTAAAAATTTTAATTTAAGGGGAAAAGATGAGGAAATTTGGAGTTTGCTATATCCTATAAAACCCTTAAAAACAGATGGTCAAACTCCAACAGCAGGATCAGGTAATGGTGAGATAGCTACTTATTGGGCTTATCAACATAATGTAAAGCCTATAGATACTGTAGATGGTAGAACAGGAGAATCTCCTGACTTAATTATTGGAGGAATTGGAGTAGAAGTAAAAGCATATGAAACTAAAACAATTACTTTAGGGAAATTTGCAGGTGATACAGAAAATAATGTGTTGTTAAACACTGTGTTTGGTACATTAGCTACATTCACAGATAAAGATATTAAAGCTAGTACAGCTAACTTTAACCCTCAAAACTTATTAGAAGGATTTAAAGTTATATCTGAAATTTATACTAATAAAGAACTAAGAGAATTACCAGTGACAGCTCCATTTTTTAATAAAATGAAAATTTTATATGATTTGTTAGGTTTGGATAGCAATTCTACAGCTGAAAAAGCTACAGTAACTTTATTACGTAGAATATTATGGACCAAATTAAACAAAAAACCAAACTTAGGTAAAGAAGTTGGATATATACTAAATGTAGACAATTCAGGTAATGGGGATTATTACAAAATTACTAAAGAATTAATAGATAATATCCCTGATGAAAATATCCTAAATAATGGGGTATATGTTAAATCTGCTGAGATAGGTATGAATTTTGGTAAATTATTTAAATAATATTTATTAATATGAGTAAAGTACAAGAACTCTTAAAAGAAATCCTAAAAGAACACAACATTTCAAACAAAAAATCTTGTTCTTGTGGTTGTAATACATGTGATGATAAGAAAAATAAAACTTCTTTAACTGAAACTAAATCTCCTATTTCTGAAAATTTAAAATTTCATTTAAATAAAGGAATTCAAATTTCTGAAAATGTCTTTAGAATAGGATCTAAATCATATTTAGGTTTATTTAATGAAGCTCGTTTATTAAATGATTGGGGTTATATCCAACTATCTGAATCCGATAAACATCTAATTGAAACCACTGATATAGGTAAATTTGGAATTTATGAAGGACAAAAAGTTCCTTTAGATATACCTATGGTTGAGTTTATAAATGAAGCTGAATATCAAGGTAAAGATGTTCAATTAGGTAAACCTAAAAGAGGTGGCTCTAAAAAGTTTTATGTTTATGTTATGGACCCTAAAACTAAAAGAGTTAAAAAAGTATCTTTTGGAGCGGCAGGAGGTGGTCAAAATTTAAGAGTTAAATTTAGAGACCCAAAAGCTAGAAAAGCATTTGCTGATCGTCAAAATTGTGATAAGAAAAAAGACAGAACAACACCTGGATATTGGTCTTGTAACCTTCCTAGATATGCTAAAGCTCTCGGCTTAGGCTCTAACATGAACTCATTTTGGTAATGATTAAATTAACAGACATATTAAACGAAGCAAAAAAACTCAAAGAAACTTTTGAAGAATTTGCTAATATTAGAGGTAAAGGAGCAGCTAAAATAGCTGAAACAGCTGAAAAAAAAGGTGGTTTAGCTCTTTTAACTTGGCATCATTTTAAAGTTAAAGCTCCTTATTATAAGAAAGCAAATGAGGGTAAATTAGATTTTGAACAAGCTAAAAAAGAATTTGAACAAACCTACAAAAAAATTTCTTTAGAAATGTCTCAAATTGAATTTCAACGTGAAGTTGGACGTTTAGAAGTATTAGGTGAGTTATTAATTAGGAATAAAAAATAATGTTAAACGCTAACATTCCAAGTTTTAAAGCCTTAGTTCGTAAATCATACTTTACTAAAAACCCCAAAGACTCAGATGAATTTTACAATGTATATGTCTTTGGCATCCAATCCTATTCAGGAGTTATATTAACCTTCCATGTTATGACAGACAACGGAATGATCCGTTCCAGAGTTCCTCTTTCAGAGATATACACAAAAATTCCTACAAATGATATACCATTTAATTTTAAACAATTATGGGACTGTTTTAGTGAGAATGTTTCTGTCATAGAATATAATTTTTTAGCTTATCATAGAGCGCAAATTATCTTAAGAGATAGTAGTAAAGTTTGGGGAACTTATCTTTTTACAATAGATTGGTTTAATAACCCATATAGTGATGAACCTACTGACTATAAATGTGGTCATGTTTTTGAATCAGATGATGGGTATCTATTATGTATGCCTAATAATAGAATTTTTTGGAAAGATTCAAATTGGGTAACAAAATCTCTTCCTGAAGATCTAAAGCAATTTAAAGTAGACACTGAACTTCCTTCTGTTGAAAATCAATCTGATAGATGGGTTACTGAAGATGGAAATTCATTTTATTATGATATGAATGAGACCATACATTAATATAGAAACTATAGATAATTATATTATCCGTGAATTTTCTCAAGACATAGACGAATTAGACTTAATTTGGCATATGGATGATGAAGATCGTACCATTATAGCCATAGAAGAAACAGATTGGATGTTCCAATTTGATGATGAATTACCTGTTTCTCTAAATTCACCTATATTTATACCTCAACATAAAATACATCGTGTCATAAAAGGAACCAACAATCTAAAAATTAGAATTATAAAACATATTCTTTAAACTTTTATTATATGTATAATCATGGCACATATAACTAATCTTAGTCTTAAAGATGAACTAAAAGATACTCTTAATGGAGACGCTAACTATAAAAGAGCAGCCCAAGCAGCTAATATAGATCTTGTTGATAGTGTTTATAATACTGAAGTAACTTCTTTAACATTTACTAGTGGAAGTGGTACCCAAACCTTTCCAGCCTTAGCTGTACCGGCTAATTCAATTATAAGAGAATATGGTATTATAATTACATCCCAATCTGGTAGAGACACTAGTACTTTAGGGTTTAAAATAGGAACCACAGCTGGAGGAACTGATTTAGTTACAACTTCTACTAATGGTTTACAAGGATCTGCCACTAGTATTGGGGCAGGAACTGGATCTTTTACAGTCGCGGCGTTAACTACCGCATCTAATGGTGCTGGTAGTATCATAATAACCCCGGGTACTATTTATAGACCAGCCAATACTGAAATTTACGTCCAAATCTCAGCTAGCACTGGTAACTTTACTTCAGGCCAAGCATCAGCTTATGTTAGTTATAAAAAATTATAATATTAAATACAGACTGATTCATAGCCAGTCGATATAAATTTAGAATTTGGAGCTGTGGCCCACCCTTAAGGTGGGCCACCTTAGTCTAAAAGTTTGGTTTAATAGATAAAATTTGTTAACTTTTAAAAGTATGAATATTTTCTATATTAACGAAGATCCTATTATAGCCGCTCAAGAGTTGGCTGATGATCATATTCGTAAAATGCAAATTGAAAGTGCCCAAATGTGTTGTACAGCTCATTGGGAAACAGAAGGAACCGCTCCATACAAACGAGCCCATAAAAATCATCCCTCAACAATTTGGACAAGACAATCCATACAACATTATAGATGGCTTGTAAAACATGGCCTTGAAATATGTAGTGAATTTACAAAACGTTATGGTAAATATCATAAAACTCAAGAAGTTTTAGAATGGTGTCAAATCAATGAACCTAATATCCCTGATAATGGATTTGTAACTCCACCTCAATGCATGCCTGAGGAGTTTAAAAGACCTAATACTATAGAGGCTTATAAGAATTTTTATGTTTATGATAAAATCGCTGTTAAAGGTTTAGGTTGGAAAAAAATTCCAAATAATAAGCCTTTATGGGTCTCAACATATTTATAATAAATTTATTATTTAAACCTTATAAAATGGCGAAACAAATATTAAGCGAAGAATTTCGCAGAATGCAAAAATTAGCAGGTATAGTCACTGAAAATAATTTAGGAGAACTTTTTAACTTTTCAAAACCCAAACCAACCCCAGATCCTCACTCTAAAGAAGAACATGATAGACTTGCTTCTTATATAACTTATGGGATGGAAGATAAAATAATCCCTGGGTCTAACGGATACACTTATGGACCTGATGAAAAAATGGGTTATCGTTATGAGTATAAATTAGCTCTTGACGCTGATGATCTTCATTATGGTAATACTCCCGAAGAAGAAGCCATTTATCTCCAAAATGATATGAACCCCAGACGTCCTTCAGCAGCTGATCCTAATACAGCTAAAGTAACTTATGAAGGTGAAGAAAATAGAAAATATATTTTCCATGTTATTATAACTAACAATATCTAAAAAAATACAGACTGATTCATAGCCAGTCGCTCTAACAAGGGATAAAATATGGTAGCTGTGGCACCCCTAAAAAGGTGCCACTTTTATTTTGGCTTTTAAAACAAAATTAATTATATTATTACGATATGGAAAAAAAGAAAATTGTAATTGTAGGAGCAGGGGTTGCTGGTGTTAATGCCGCCACTAAACTTGTAGACAATGGTTATCCTGGTGAACTAATCACTATTATTGATATGGGTAGTGATCCTTATAAACGTAAACCAGAAGAAGTAATGACTGGGTTTTTAGGAGCAGGAGGGTGGAGTGATGGTAAACTAACCTATCACACAGCTATTGGAGGACAACTTTCTAAATATTGTGGTGAAGAAAAAGCAATGGAGTTGATGGATCAAGTTATTAATAATTTTAAACGTTTCCATCCTAAACCTGAAGAAGTACAATGTTCAAATCCTGAAGCTGAACCAGATTTTATTAAACCATATTTTGGTCTACGTTTATTTCCTGTATGGCATGTTGGCACAGATTATCTTCATGAAATTGGTAAAAATTGGTATGACTATTTAATGTCTAAGGGTGTTATTTTTAAATGGGAAACTAAAATAGAAGATATTGACTTTAATAACAATATAGCCTATACTCATAACACTCATATAGAATATGATGAGCTTATATTTGCTGTAGGTAAATCAGGTATCGACTTCGCTCAAGAATTAGCCAACCAATATAACCTCCCAGATGAACCAAAATCTGTTCAAATTGGAGTAAGATTTGAAGCACCACAACATCACTTTCAAAAACTAATTGATATTAGTTATGACTTTAAGTTGTATAGAAAGTATGAAGATGAAGGTGTATCACTTCGTTCATTCTGTACTAATAATAATGCTGCTTATGTAGCTGTAGAAGAAACATATGGAGATCATAGCTATAATGGCCATGCTAAAAAAGATATGCGTTATAGAAATGATATGACTAATTTTGGCATTTTGATGGAAATTCAAGGTATTGAAAATCCATTTGAATGGTCTCGTAATGTAGTTAAAAAACTACAGAAAAATGGAACTGGGTTATATTATAGTCCAACTCGTAAACCATCTACAACTTCTGAAGGTGGAGATGTCACTGTAACTATAGTAGATGATTTGACAGATTTTTATGAAGCTATGGGTGACTATGCTAAATATATTATGGATTTTATTGGAGATATGAAAAAGATATTTCCAACTCTTGGTAGTGATTGGGGAATTTATATACCGGAAGTGAAATATCTCTCACCAGAACCATTAGTAAACTATAATAATTTATCACTTACTACATATTCTAATGTCCATTTTGTAGGAGATGCTTTATCTGCTCGTGGAATTACAGTAAGTGGAGCTCAAGGAATTTATGTAGCCGAAGATTTGTTAGAGAAATAAAAATAACTTTTTAAGGCTTAAAAGTTTGGCCTAATTAAATTTTTTTGCTATATTTAAACATAATTAAAAATTAGTTATGTTAAATATTTATGAAGATTTATCAAAGATTGGTAAACAATTAATGATATCTGAACCTTTTTATGGTATTTTTATGTCAACTTTAAATAAAGTTGTAAGAAAAGATCTACCAACTGCGGGAGTTTCTAAACATAACGTTAATTACCAATTAGCTATTAATGAAGAATTTTGGAATTCATTGGATAATGATAAAAAGAAAATAGGTTTATTAAAACATGAACTACTTCATATTTGTTTTAACCACTTAGAAGACCGAGAATGGTATTCCAACCATAATTTACATAATATAGCCGCCGACTTAGAAATTAACCAATATATCAACCCAGAATATTACCCAACTCCAGATCTTATTTTACTATCATCTTTCCCAGAACTATCATTACCTGAAAAAGCTGGTACAAAAGTATATTATGGGTTATTAGAACAAGCTTTAAAAGATGGAACAAGTCCTTCATTAGAAGAACTAATGGATACTTTAGGAGATAATGGACTACATCCCACTTGGGTTGAATTTGATGGAATGAGTGAAGCTGAAGCTAAATTAGCTAAAGCTCAAATTAAACATCAAATTGAAAATATTATTAATGAAAATAAAGGTCGAAATAGAGATTTTATACCATCTGAGTTAGAAGTTTGGATTAGTTCTATGTTTGATGAACTTCCACCAACTTATGATTGGAAGTCTTATTTTAGAAGATTTTTTAGTTCATCATCTAAAATTTATACTAAAAAAACAAGACGTAAACTGAATAAACGATTTTCTGAAAATCCTGCCCTAAAAATTAAACCTAAAAAGAATGTTTTAGTAGGAATTGACACCTCAGGTTCAATTAAAGATGAAGATTTAATTGAATTTTTTAGTGAAGTACAACATATGTTTAAAACTGGAGTAAATATTACTATAGCTGAAGGTGATGCTGCTGTTCATAAGGTTTATGAATATAATGGTAAAATACCTGACACTGTAACAGGAGGAGGAGGAACTGATATGAATATGTTTATAGAATTTTTTAATAAAAATAAAGAATATAATAGTCTTATTATATTAACTGATGGACATATTGGTCAAAATGAGATTAAATCATTTAAACCTGTGTTAATGGTTATATCATCAAATGGTGATAGTGTAGAGAGTGTAAAAAACAACGGATGGGGCAATACCATCAAAATTAATTAAATCTATTTTTATGGCTAAAAAACAAACTTTAACCTCATCTAATGAGGTATCTCTTAACATTAAAGAGACTAAACAATTTCTTAAACATATTGTTGATAACAATAGATTTCTTCAAAGTCAAGGTAAACCACCAGTTGCTGTTGAAGTAGTAGGTGATTCTGGTATTGGTAAAACTTCTACTATTGTACAGTTAGCTAAAGAGTTAGATTTAAATTTTGTAAAATTAAATTTAGCTCAAATTGAAGAATTAGGTGACTTAGTTGGATTTCCAATTCGACAATTTGAAGTTTGCAAAACAGAAAATAATTGTTTGTGGATTGATGAACATGCTGTAACTGAGTATACTAAACAAGGTTACCAATTTACAGGTAAAAATAGAATGAGTTACTGTCCACCTGAATGGATTAGTAACAAAACTACAGGTGGTATTTTGTTATTGGATGACTGGAATAGAGCTGATATAAGGTTTATTCAAGCTGTTATGGAACTTATTGATAGACAGCAATATATTAGCTGGACTCTACCAAAAGATTGGCATATTATACTTACCAGTAACCCAGATAATGGAGAATATTTAGTTAATAGTATTGATAACGCCCAAAAAACACGTTTTATTTCAGTTAAGTTAAAATTTGATATTAATTGTTGGAGTGAATGGGCTGAAAATAATACTATTGATAATAGGTGTATTAACTTCTTACTCAAACACCCAGAATTAGTATCTACTAATACTAACTCCAGAAGTATTACAACATTCTTTAATTCAATTTCATCATTAAAATCATTTAATGACGAGTTGCCTTTAATTCAAATGATTGGAGAGGGTAGTGTAGGTTCTGAATTTACAACACTATTTACAATTTTTATTAATAATAAACTTGATAAAATTGTTTCACCTGATGTGATTATGAATCATGAAAGTGAAGAATATATTTTAAATACATTAAAAGGTATTATTGGTAAAAAGAATGGAAATGAATATAGAGCTGATTTGGCTTCTATCATATCAACTCGTATTATTAACTTTAGTTTGTTCTATAGTAAAGAAAATAAAATTGAATCTGATTATATTAATCGTTTAGCCTTTTTGATGAATGAAGAAGTATTTGCTGATGATTTAAAATATAAAATTGTAAAATCAATTTATAATGGCAACCCATCAGCGTTTAAAACATTAACTTTAAATAAAACCTTAATCAAGTTTTTGACTAAATAATTGCTAAATGATATTACTCCCTATTTATCATACCCCACCTGGTAAATTTTTCTTTTCAGGTCTTGATGATTCAAGTCTATCAACTAAAATCATTCCCCAAGAAACTAAAGAAATTTTACAAAACCTTTTTCAGGAATCTAAAAATAATAAAATTAAAAATAATTCAACACTTTGGTTAACTTCTTTATCTGAGTTGCCTAACTATAAGTTGAAAAATTATATTAAAGAGAATAAACTTAATATTTCAACAGCTCGTAAATTTAGCCAATTAGATAATGTTATTATTAGTGATTCTTTTATTGAAAGAGAATATCTAACATCTAACTATGATGAGTATATTATCTTTAATTCTCCTATAGCAAAAAATATAATTTTAGAAAACCTTACCTTTAATTCTTATAAAGATAACCTACTTGACCCAAACTTTTATTTATTTATAACTTCTGAGAATTATAACTCTATAACCCAAACCCACCCAGACTTTAAAGCAGTTTTAGAAGATAAAGCAACTAAAATTATTAAAGGATATGCCTTAAAAAGACGACATGGGAGTGTAAAAGCTTATGATAAATTTGATTTCTTAATAGATTTAATAGATAATATTAAAAAATATAATATTAAAGTTGTATTAGATTCTTCATTACAAGAAGATATCAATAAAGGATTAACAATTGATTATGATGTTTTTGAAACATTATATGGAATGTTAAAAAATAATGATATGGGATCTTGGGAATTAGCTAAAGAAATTATATCTAATAATGAATATGAATCTTCTAAACCTTATTTAATATTTCTTTATTGTGTTTTTCCTGAGTTAAGAAAAAGTTCTATGAATAATAATTATACTTTCTTTAGAAAGAATCTAAATAAAATATATGTTGAAAAACTTTTTCCAAAACAATATTCTAAACTTAATTTTCCAATAGAAAAATTAATAGCTGCCTTAGTAAACACTTATCCTCAATACTCTATTGAGTTTAGTAAATGCTTAGTATACCATCTTAATCAATTAAGTGAAAAAACCATTATTAAAGATATAACTTTGATTTAATTTTAAATAAAAATGACAAAACAAAAATTTGACAAACCTCGTCGGCTTATTAAGCCTGAAGATGGTACCATTGCCTACACCTGGGAAGGTAAACTTCATAACTGGGATGGCCCCGCTCTTATCCCTGAGGGTAACAACCGAAAAAGAGAATACTACATCCATGGCATTCAGTACACTGAAGAAAAATGGAATGAACTTAAAAGTGATCGCCAAGGATTACCTTGGTTTAAAAACCCAGCATATAAGGAGAGGAGCTAATATGTATAACATATGGCTCGTACAGTAGTACTTTTAAGTTGTGTTGCCCAAAAATTAAGCGAACCCGCTAAGGCCAGAGACTTATATCAATCAGACCTATTTAAAAAAAGCTTAGGATATGGTGAAAGTCTTAAACCAAATGCTATGTTTATTTTGTCTGCTAAACATCATTTATTACCTTTAAATAAAGTTATTGATCCTTATAATAAAACATTAAAAGACATGAATGCCGAAGATAGGCAAAAATGGGCTGATGTTGTTTTATCTCAACTAAAAAATAAAGGATATGATTTAGATAAAGATAATTTTGTGATTTTAGCAGGCAGTACATATAGTAAGGATTTAATTCCTCATATGAAAAACTATGAATTACCCCTTAAAGGTAAAAGAATAGGCGAACAAAAATCTTGGCTTAAAAAACAATTAGAAAAACTTAAAGAAACTGTAATAAAATTAACCCACTTACTTTATGAAGCTATCAAAGGAAAATCTTCCAGATTTAATTGAATCTTATCTTCAGGATATTGAAGATTTTGGTGATGAAACCATCTATACCCCAGAATATACATTAGTGTGTGAATCTATTCTTAAAGATACTAAGAAATTAATTTTGGAATCTAAGAATTTTTCATTATCTTCACTAAGAGAAAATGTTAAAAATGGTACTCGTCTTCAAAAAGAAGTAATGGAAGATTTTATTTTATATATTAAAAGTTTTGATTAAAAATGAAAATAGGGTTTTGTGGAACAATGAGTGTAGGAAAAACTACACTGGTTAACGCTTTAAAAAATGTACCTGAATTTAAGGATTATAATTTTGCTACTGAACGTAGCAAATATCTTAATTCATTAGGTATTCCTTTAAATACTGATTCTACACTTAAAGGTCAAAATATATTTTTGGCTGAAAGGTGTACTGAATTAATGGTTGAAAATATTATAACAGATAGGACTATAGTTGATGTTATAGCATTTACTAAACTAGCTAAATCTATTAGTTATATTGATGGAGATGCTTTTGAAGAATATGCTAAACGTTTTATTAGAGAATATGATTATATTTTTTATGTTTCTCCTGAAGGAATTGAAATTGAAGATAATGGAGTTAGAGAAACAGATATTGAATATAGAGATGAAATTGATAAAACTATTAGAATATTACTTGCTAAACATAAGCCCTGGCATCATGAACTTAAGGGTTCAACTAAAGAACGTGTAAAACAAGTACTAAAAGTTTGTTTTGATATTTATTAATGTATGAAAAATCAACTTTTATTAACAGTTTTACTAACCAGTTTATTTTGGGTTTTGGGTTGTTATATGTTTATAGACCTAACTAGACCTAAATGTGTTGATTGTGAAGCTTTGATAAAAGAAAATAATCAAAAATATCAAAACGAACTTAATTCTCTTCATTTACTAACTGATAGTTTAAATCAAGAAGTAACTATAGCTAATTCTAAAACAGACAGTCTCAGAACTTCAATTTCAATTCGTAATAGAGAATTAAACAAATTAAGAAAAAAATACAATGAAACAGTTGCTACTATTGACAGCATGTCTAATGATGAGCTTGCTAAGTTTCTCACAGACAGATATAAATAAAGATTCTTTAATTTGTGTACCACGAAACGTTTTAGTTGAAGTTGTAACTGAATTAAGTTTGTGTGATCTATGTAAAGAAGAAGTAGAATCTCTTAAACAAGATACTACTGAACTTAATGAAATTATTTTTTATAGAGACTTTATTATTTCTAGAAGAGATGAAGAAATAAAAGCTTATCAATCTACTTTAGACAGTTGTAACATGTCTAGAGCTAGTTTTGAAGCCCAAAATAAAGTTCTAAATTCTAAATTAGAAGACGCCCAAGATAAAATAACATCTTATAGAAGAGCAATAGGAGCTTTATCACTATTCGCTGTTGGTTTATTTGTATTAGAAATATACCCTAAATAAATGAGTGACTTAAAACAAATCATACGAGAAGAATATCTAAAATGTGCGCAAGACCCAGTGCATTTTATGAAAAAATATTGTATGATTCAACACCCTCAAAGAGGCAGAGTTAACTTTCATTTATACCCATTTCAAGAAAAAGTTTTACACTTAGTTAGAGATAATAATTACACAATTATTAATAAATCCCGCCAGTTAGGTATATCAACTTTAACTGCGGGATATTCTCTTTGGTTAATGATCTTCCATAAAGATAAAAATGTACTTTGTATTGCTACCAAGCAAGATACAGCCAAGAATATGGTTACTAAAGTACGTTTTATGTATGATAATCTACCTAGTTGGCTTAAAGTAAATTCCATTGAAAATAACAGATTATCACTGAGATTAGAAAATGGATCACAAATTAAAGCAGTAGCAGCTTCAAGTGATGCAGGTAGATCTGAAGCAGTATCTCTCCTACTAATAGATGAGGCGGCTTTCATTGAACAAATTGATGAAATTTGGGCTTCAGCACAACAAACCCTAGCCACTGGAGGTGGGTGTATTGCTTTATCTACTCCTTATGGTACTGGAAACTGGTTTCATAGAACTTGGACTCGAGCAGAGGCTAATGAGAATGAATTTTTACCTATAAGATTACCTTGGTTTGTTCACCCTGAACGTGACCAATCTTGGAGAGATAAACAAGATGAACTATTAGGTAACCCAAGATTAGCAGCCCAAGAATGTGACTGTGACTTTAATACCTCAGGAGATATTGTATTCTATCCAGAATATTTAGAATTTATTGAACAAACAACTGTTAAAGATCCTGTTGAAAAAAGAGGTGTAGATAAAAATTTATGGATTTGGGAACCAGTTGATTATTCAAGATCTTATATGATCACTGCTGACGTAGCTAGGGGTGATGGTAAAGACTATTCTGCTTTCCATATTTTTGATATTGAATCAAATATACAAGTTGGAGAATATAGAGGACAAATTGGTACTAAAGAATTTGGTCATCTTTTAGTAGGCATAGCTACTGAGTATAATAATGCTTTGTTAGTTATAGAAAATGCTAACATAGGTTGGTCTACAATTCAAGTTGTTATGGAACGAGAATATAGAAATTTATATTATTCTCCTAAAACTCAAGAAGTAACTGCCGAAACTTATATGAGAAATTATGAGAATAACCAATCTCAAACTCCTGGTTTTACTATGTCTATGAGAACTCGACCTATGGTTATTGGTAAATTTCAAGAATATGTCTCTGATAAAAGCGTGACTGTTCAATCTAAACGACTCCTTCAAGAAATGAGAACTTTCATTTGGAAAAATGGTAGAGCAGAAGCCCAATCAGGCTATAATGATGATTTGATAATGAGTTTTGGAATAGGTTTATATGTTAGAGATACCGCTCTTAAGTTTAGACAACATGGTTTAGATATAGCTAAAGCCGCGTTAGGAGCTATATCTAAAACCCAAACCCCATTCCAGGGGGCTTATTTCTCCTCAGGACATGATAATCCTTATTCAATGCCTAATGGAGTTGGAGGAAATGAGGATTTTAGGTGGCTTCTTTAAATATTTATTCATATATTAATATACAATGGCTGATACAAGCGTATTTACAAGACTAAAAAGATTATTTTCTACTGATGTTATTATTCGTAATACTGGTGGAGATACTTTAAAAGTCCTTGACTTTAACCAAACCCAAGTAGCTGGTCAAGTCAACACTAACTCATTATATGATAGATATACTCGTCTTCATACTACTAATGCTTCCCCTATCTATAACCCAGGTTTAAACTACCAAACTCTTAGGGTTCAGTTATATTCTGATTATGAAGCTATGGATACAGATGCTATCATAGCCTCAGCCTTAGATATACTAGCAGATGAATGTAGTCTTAAAAATGAAATGGGTGAAGTACTTACTATTAAGAGTAGTGATGATAAAGTCCAAAGAATTTTATATAATCTATTCTATGATATTTTAAACATTGAATTTAACTTATGGATGTGGACTCGCCAAATGTGTAAATACGGTGACTTTTTCCTTAAATTAGAAATAGCTGAAAAATTTGGAGTTTATAATGTTATTCCTTACACTGCCTATAACATTATTAGAGAAGAAGGATTTGATAAAAATAATAGAGATAAAGTCCAGTTTAAATTTGATCCTGATGGTTTAAGTGGAGGTGGAACATTTGGTGGTTATTATGGAGGCTTAGTATCACCTAACAGTTCAACATCAGCCGGACCAAACATGATTATTTTTGATAATTATGAAATGGCCCATTTTAGACTTATCTCAGATGTTAGTTATTTACCCTATGGTAGAAGTTATATTGAACCTGCTCGTAAGTTGTTTAAACAATATACACTTATGGAGGACGCTATGTTAGTTCATAGAATTGTAAGAGCACCTGAAAAGCGTATATTCTATATTAATATAGGTAATATTAATCCCGCTGAAGTAGATGGATTTATGCAAAAGACCATCTCTAAAATGAAGCGTACCCCATATATTGACCAACAAACAGGAGATTATAATTTAAAATTCAACATGCAAAACATGCTTGAAGATTTCTTTATACCTGTAAGAGGAGGTGATTCTAATACTAAGATTGATACTTTACAAGGATTACAATATGATGGTATTACAGATGTTGTTTATTTAAGAGATAAATTATTTGCGGCTCTTAAAATACCTAAAGCTTTTATGGGCTATGATGAAACAACTGAAGGTAAAGCTACATTAGCTGCTCAAGATATTAGATTTGCTCGTACTATAGATAGAATTCAAAGAATTATGTTATCCGAACTATATAAGATAGCTATAGTTCATTTATACACTCAAGGATATGATGTGGAAACATTAACAAATTTTGAATTAGGATTAACTACTCCATCAATTATTTATGATCAAGAAAGAATAGCCTTATTAAAGGAAAAAGTTGATTTAGCTAACCAAATTATAGATAATAAACTCCTCCCAACTGATTGGGTGTATGACCATATATTCCATTTCAGTGAAGATGAATATGTTGAATATAGAGATTTAATTAGAGAAGATGTTAAACGTAAATTTAGATTAAACCAGATTGAAAATGAAGGTAATGACCCATTAGAATCTGGTAAATCTTACGGTACTCCCCATGACTTAGCATCATTGTATGGTTCAGGTAGGTATTACACAAATGATGAGGTACCTGCTGGGTATAACGAAAAAGCTGACTTAGGTAGACCAAGAGAAAAAGCTTCAAGAATAGGTACCCAACAAGATGCTTTTGGTAAAGATAGATTAGGTGTTCTTAGAATGAAAGACCAAGATAATAATGAGTCTGATTCAATAAGACCAACATATAAAGGTGGATCTCCATTAGCCCTAGAAGCAAAAGCTATATATCATAAAAATAAAAATTCTTTAAGTAATATACCAGTTAATAAAAAACAGTTGGTATTTGAAAATGATAAACAAAAAGAATCACTACTTGATGAAAATCAAATTAAAGAATAATACTTTCATAATATTTATAAAAAACCTATGAATTGATGGGGATCAAACACTCTAAAATAAAAAATACAGGTATCTTATTTGAACTATTAGTTAGACAAATTACAGCTGATACCTTATCTGGGGGTTCATCTCCTTCTTTAGACATTTTAAAAAAATCTTTTGCTAAGACTGAATTAGGAAAAGAATATAAATTATATGAAACTCTTTTTAAACATAAAAATGTAAGTGAAGCTAAAGCTAATATAGTAATTAATACTGTATTAGAAGCTTCTCAAAAATTAAACAGATCTAATTTAAGAAGAGAAAAATATAATTTAATTAAAGAAATAAAAAATCATTATAATTTAGAAGAATTTTTTAATTACAAAGTTCCTAATTATAAGGAATATGCTGCCCTTTATACCCTCTTAGAAATCTATAACTCTGACAAACTCTCAGAGACTAATCAAATAATAGATAACAAGTTAACTATACTAGAGAGTTTAACTCAAACTCCTATTAATAAAGCTAAGGTAAAAGAGAATTTATTAGAGGAATTTAAAAAATATGATAAAGACTTGAGAGTACTTACCTATAAGGTAATGTTAGAAAAGTTTAATGGTAAGTATGCTAACTTAAATGAATCCCAAAAAGAAATTCTAAAAGAATTCATTAATTCTATTGATAACACTCCTAAATTAAGAGAATTTTACAATAAAAAAATTAATGAAATTAAAACTTCTATTAAAAATTCCCTCCCATCTATCAAAAATCCAGCTATTAAGATTAAACTTGATGAAATATTATCATTAATTCATGAAGTTGATAAATCAACTAAGGTTAAAAATGATGATTTAGTAAATTTATTACAATATTATGAGCTTACAGAGGAACTTAAAAGAATTCATTAAACAACATTTAGAGGAAATATCCACAACTGGAGGGGCAGGTGGATATCTTTCTAAATATTTTATAGCTAGAAAACCATTATCATTTAAAGATACTCAATACTCTAAATTAGGCTTTAAACCTGTGAATAGAAAAAAACAGGCTAAAAGTTCTAAAGTATATGATTATAAAGATCTTTGGGGATCTACTTATGACTATTAATATTTATAATTATGAAGACACTTCAAACCCAATATAACTTAATTAAAGAGGGTAAAGGCCATAAAGATGTATTTGTTAAAGAGGCTAAACGTCTCTTCCCTGATGTTATTCCTAATGGAGCAGGGTTTGATCAAACTTCTACTTTGCTTAAAAATAAAAATATTATAGCTGAAAATATATTTCCTTTACTTCCTTCTTCTGGTTTAAATCCTTTTACTTCATTTGATAAATTCTTAAGTGAAGAAATTAAAGATGTTAAGGCTGAAGAAAAAAAGACATCAAAAGAAGTAGAAGAAGATTTGTCTAAAATATATGACATTTATAATAAGAAAAATCTTGACAACCAAATCTTTGACCAAGTAATAAAAGGCATTAGATTTGAACTTGAACAAGATTCTGAATTATCTTTAGATGAAGCTACTGAAAAAGTAAGAAAAAATTTAGCTAAAAATTCTTTATATTATTTAGAGAATGCTGCTTTTGGTGTTAAAGGATTAGGATATACTAAAGAAGCTCCTGGTTTAGGTGAACCAAAAGAATCAAAAGGAAAATATAAATCATCCGGCTACGGAGACTTAAAAGAAAATAAAATGAAACTTATAGATTTATTAAAAGAAGGAGCTCAAGAAGATCTTAAAGAAGCCGAAAAAATCGGTGAAGTAGCCGCTTTAGAAGCTAAAATTAATTTTATAGAAGGTAAAATTAAAAAATGCTACGAAACAATGACTATCTTCGAGAGAGATGATGTCAAAGAATTTGTTGATAAAAAAAGACAAGGTCAAATTAAAAAAGAAGTAAAGCTTCTTGAAAGAGCTAAAGTACAACTTGAGAAGAAATATGATAAACTCAAAGGTACTGTAGAAGAAATGGATGATACTATTGACGAATCTGACTACGACTATTAATGAAACAAGTCCTTATAGACATTCAGCTTTTTCATCTTTCTCCCCAACAACTTAGTGAAGCTAAAGTTGTAGGAGGAAATCTTATGGTTGAAGGAAGACTCCAAACCGCTGAAACAAAAAATGGTAATGGGAGGAGATATCCAAGAGAAATCTTAGAAAGAGAAGTTGAAAGATATAAGGACGGACCTATTAGAGAAAATAGAGCATTAGGTGAATTAGATCACCCAGATTCTCAAATAATAAACTTAAAAAATGTCTCCCATAATATAAAAGATATATGGTGGGATGGTAATGATGTTGTGGGTAAGATTGAAATTTTACCTACCCCATCAGGTAATATATTAACTCAGTTATTCAAAAATGGAATAACAGTAGGAGTTTCATCACGTGGTATGGGTAGTTTAAAACCTATAGGAGAAACTCAAGAAGTTCAAGATGATTTTGAACTTTTATGTTGGGATTTTGTCTCAACCCCTTCAACACCTGGTGCTTATGTTCACCCTATCAGTGAAGGTTTAGTTCCTGTTACAACAGATTATACTAAAATAAACGAAATAATTACAGAAATACTCTGTAATAATGGGCAATGCCCTATAAATTTTTAAGAGAATCATATTTTGATTCTTCCTATTATATGTATTAACATAATATGCTACCAACCTACTTATGTAGCATTCTTTTTATTAATTACTATTACGCTTCTCTTTTAATAAGCGTATTTTCTTAACACAAAAATTTTAGGAACAAAATGTCAACAAACAGAGATTTGCTGAAAGAGGCTATCGCTGATGCGAAGGCTGTTAAAGAAACTGCTTTAGCTAATGCTAAGGCTGCTCTTGAAGAAGCTTTCACTCCACAAATTAAATCTATGCTTGCTGCCCAGATTTTAGCTGAAGAAGAAGAGGAAGACGAGGATGATTTGGCTGAAGCTGATAAAGTAAGAATGGATAAAGATGAAATGGAGGAAGGCTATGGTATGGAAGACACTAATGAAGCTGAAGAGCTTGAAGAGGAATTTGACCTCGAAGAAATCTTAGCGGAATTAGATCTTGAAGAGGGAGATTACGAAACTATGGAAGAGGAAACCTCAGAGCCTCATGGTAACATCGGAGCTAATACTCCTAAAGGTGAACCATTAGGATTCCTTGATGAAGAAATCAACCTTGACGAGATGGATGAAGATGAGCTTAAAGCTCTCATTGAAGATGTTATTGAAGACATGATTGAATCTGGTGAATTAGAAGCTGGAGGTGATCCTGTTGAGTTCTCTGATGAAGAGGAAGAAGAAGGAGAAGAAGAAATGGATATGGGAGATATGGAAGCTGAAGAAGAAATTGAAGAAGGTTTAAAAGATCTTATTTCTAAAATTAAAGTAGCTGTTGGTAATGAAGGTGAAATAGTTAAAACTTGGTTAGCTAAACAAGATCCTAAATTAGTAGCAAATGCTACAACTGATAAAAAAGCTTATGATGATCTTTTAGATTCACTTAGAAAAGAATTTTCAAAAGATTATGATGGATCTCAAATGGCTAAATTTTATCAAGCCCTTTCCAAAATAGTAAAAGGAGAAGAATTAAAAACATTCATTAGTAAAGACCCATCAGGTTTATCAGCTCCTCGTAAAATAGGAGAATCTGTTGAATTAGCTGAAGCTCTTAAAGCTATTAAGATTCTTAAAAAAGAACTTAACGAAGTTAATCTTCTTAACTCTAAACTTCTTTATGTCAATAAGATTTTTAGAAATAAAAATTTGACTGAAAGTCAAAAAGTAAAGGTTTTATCTGCCTTTGATAAAGCTACCTCTGTAAGAGAAACCAAAATTATCTATGAAACTTTAAATGAAGGATTAGTTAGTAAAATAACTACAAAATCTTCAATTAAAGAATCATTAGGTATGGCTTCAAAACCAGCAGGTGTAGCTCCAAAGCAGCCAATTGTTGAATCGGATCAAATGGTTCAAAGGTTCCAAAAATTGGCTGGAATTTTATAATGTTTAACTTAAAAAAAATTAATTAAAAAACAAAATGTCAAACTTACACTCTCTTTTAGAAAGTGCTAACCAGTGGAGAGTCGTTCAAAGCGACGCCGCTAGATTAGCTTCAAAATGGGAAAAAACAGGTTTGTTAGAAGGTTTAAGCTCTGAGACCGAAAGAAATAACATGGCTCTCATTCTTGAAAACCAAGCTAAACAACTTGTTGTTGAATCTTCCCAAACTGGCGGTGGTACCGCTTCAACTGCTGGATTTACAGCTGGTACTGGTGAGCAATGGGCTGGTATTGCTCTTCCACTTGTAAGAAAAGTATTTGGTCAAATCGCGGCAAAAGACTTTGTTAGCGTTCAACCAATGAACCTTCCTTCTGGTCTTGTTTTCTTCCTCGACTTCCAATATGGTGGAGGTGGATCAACTAATAATCAAAATGGTAAATTCCCAACAGGTAGTGCTGTGTTTGGTAACTCTTCTATGTATGGTGTTACTGATACTACTTCTGCCCCTACAAATGGTCTTTACGGAGCTGGTAGATGGACCTACTCGCTTAATGTAACAGCTTCAGCTGGTGCTTCTGCTACATTTACTTCTGCTTCTTGGGCTAGTGTTGGATATGACTCTGATCTTTCAGCTTCAGTTGCCGCTGGTGCTATTAAGATTATAACTGTTCCAACTACATCATTTAACGCTCCTGATTTAGAAGGTGTTAGAGGTTACACTGTGTCAGGTGCAAACGTAGATGTAAACTATCCGCAATTTAACTACGCTAGTGGTAATAGTGTTAACTTATTTGTTAGTGGAGCTACTCAACCTTCTGGTCTAGAAATTATCTATGTTCAACAACCAACTGATAGAAACAGAGGTGATTTTGAAGATGGTAACACTGCTATAAATAACTACAACAACCCAATTGACATCCCAGAAATCAACGTTAAGATGAAATCTGAGGCGATTGTCGCTAAAACAAGAAAACTAAAAGCTGTTTGGACACCTGAATTTGCTCAAGACTTGAATGCTTATCACAGTATTGATGCTGAGGCTGAGTTGACAAGCATTATGAGTGAATACATCTCTATGGAAATCGACCTTGAAATCCTAGGTATGTTAATTGAAAACGCTCTAACAGTTGAGTACTGGTCAGCAGTTAACAACTTCGCTGCTACCTCAACAACTGCCCCAACATCTGCTACTTTAGGTTTCTACAACACCCAAGGCCAGTGGTTCCAGACTCTTGGTACTAAACTACAAAAAGTTAGTAACAAGATTCACCAGTTAACCTTAAGAGGTGGCGCTAACTTCTTAGTATTGTCTCCAACTGCTGCTACAATCCTTGAATCAATCCCAGGATTTGCCGCTAACACAGATGGTGACTCAGCTAAGATGAAGTATGCCTTTGGTGTTCAGAAAATTGGTCAGTTAAACAACAGATATGAGGTTTACAAGAACCCATACATGACTGAGAATGTAATCTTAATGGGCTACAGAGGTTCACAGTTCCTCGAAACTGGTGCTACCTTCTCACCATACATTCCTTTGATCATGACTCCGCTTGTTTATGATCCAGATACCTTCACACCAAGAAAAGGTCTCTTAACAAGATACGCTAAGAAAATGTTGAGACCTGAATACTATGGTAAGGTTTACTTGCACGGTTTGAACACCCTCTAATCGAGTAAGTTAGTAAATTAATTAGAAAGGACCTGAAGCTAAGCTTCGGGTCTTTTTTTTCTAATATTTATAAACAAAAAAACTTATGTTCTATGACTCATTTTAATAACACTTCCGAGGCTGAAGAAATTTTTAGAGAAAAAAAGGTAGTTAAAAATCCGATTAAATTTAGAGTTAATTTAAACGAAGAACAAAAAGAAGCTAAACAAAAAATATTAGATAATACCATAACATTATTAGCTGGTCAAGCAGGTTCTGGTAAAACATTGTTGGCTTGTCAAGTTGCTCTTGATGGATTATTACGTAAAATTTATGAAAAAATAATCATCACACGACCTACGGTGTCCAAAGAAGAAATTGGATTTTTACCGGGAGATCTACGTGAAAAAATGGACCCATGGGTCCAACCTATCTATCAAAATCTATTTATCTTATATGATAAAGAAAAAGTTGAAAAACTTATCACTGATGGTAAAATAGAAATTGTACCTGTTTCCTTTATGAGGGGTAGAACATTTGTTGATTCGTGTGTTATAGTTGATGAAGCTCAAAATGTAACCCATGAACAAATGGAAATGATTGTAACTCGTTTAGGTTTACGTTCTAAAATGATTATTTGTGGTGACACTTATCAAATAGACTTAAAAAAGAAAGGTGATTCTGGGTTTAAATTTTTATACACTGCCTCTAAAAAAATAAAACATCTTGAAGCTATAACATTAACTTCTAATCATAGAAATGAAATTGTTGAAGATTTAAGAAATTATTATGCTGAAAATTTAACTAATCTTTAATGAGGATACCCTTCCAGTGGAATACCGCTAATTTTGCTTGGGAATCTAACCCATTTCCTAATCAAAGTATTACTCCTTTCACTTGGGATGACTGCGCTTTAATTGTAGAGATAGTAACTGAACTTTTAGGTGGTAAATCACCCTCAGATATTTTTAAGGGTAAAGAAAAAAAGAAAAAATTTATTAAATTAATTTGTAAGGTAGAAGGTACTGAGTATAAAGAAACCAAAGAAGTTATAGATAGACAAATACGTATAACAGACATAGCCTTAGTAGCTAAAGAAGTACTAGGTATTGACCTTAAAGTTGATTTATAATGTATAAAATTTTCACTGACAAGACTGAGGTATTTGAATGTAATATTCAATTAGAAGGAGCATCTGTTAAAAAAAGTCAAGCTCGTTTATTAATTGAGTCTGAAAATTTATCTTTAGTCTTTAAAGGAGAAATTTCCTCAGATGGAAAGTGTAAAATTCCTATAAAAAAACTAAAAGGTCTTTTAGATGAAAACACTCAAGGTAATATTAAATTAGAAGTTATAGCTGAAGATACCTATTTTACACCATGGGAATCTAAGTTTACAGTCGAAACTTCTAGAAAAATAACTGTTGAAGTTAAATCTCAAGAATCTTCTGTTAATATTATAACAGAGTCTAAGCCTAAAATTACTATAGATAAAGTTAAAACTACTCAATCTATACAAGAAAGTAAACATATTTTAAAAATCATTGGCCTCCTTAAAAAAGAAAATATATATTTAAATAATATTTCTAATAACAAGGTTAAACTTAACAACTTAATTGAAGCTTATCTCAAAAGAAATAATATAAATCCTAATCAAATAGGTTTGATTATTGAAGGAGTTTTAAAAGGGTTGTCAAAAATAAGCTAATATGGCATTACCTGATTTAACAGGCCAAAATATTGAAAATACATATCAAAGATTAGTCCAAACTGATGGGACTAATTTTTATGATGGTACAGGCTCATTAGTCATTTTACCTAGTGTTAACACTTCAAGTTTAGTAACTACTTCAAGTTTTAACGCGTTTACTTCAAGTATAAATCAATTTACATCCTCATATAATACAGGATCATTTACAGGCTCATTTACAGGTTCATTACAAGGAACATCTTCTTGGGCTAATAATTCTATAACAGCTTCATATGCTTTAAATGGGGGAGTAACTCAACTATTAGCAGGACCTAACATATCATTATCCCCCACAAATGGATTAGGCCAAGTAACAGTTAGTGCTACATTAAGTGGGAGTACAATCTTTAACACAGCAACAGGATCATATGGTAGTTTTTATGACACAACAACCCAAACTAATCCTGCAGCTAATGTACCTCGTTCAATGTCTTTCAATTCAACAGACATAACAAACGGAGTATCAATATCTGGATCAACATCTCCATTCAATACATATATTAAAACAGAAAACGCTGGAATATACAATATTCAGTTTTCAGCTCAAGTAGAAAAAACAGATTCTGGTACTGATGAGATAGTTATTTGGTTAAGAAAAAATGGTATAGATCTTACAGACTCAGCTACAAAATTAACATTATCTGGGAACGGTACTAAAGTAGTAGCTGCTTGGAATTGGTTTGTTTCTTCAGCTGCAAATGATTATTATCAGATCATATGGGTATCAGCTGATACGGGTATGAGATTATATGCTGAACCTATAAATGATACTCCCGGCATTCCTTCTGTAATACTAACAGTAAACAGAGTAGATCAGTTCTTAAGTAATACAGGTTCATTTACTGGATCATTTACAGGTGCATTTACAGGATCATTATTCGGAACAGCAGCTACCGCTTCATATTATCAAGAAACAGATCCAATTTTTGTAGCAAAATCAGCCTCACTTGCAACTACAGGCTCTAATAATTTTAACGGTAATCAAACAATAACAGGTTCTTTATCACAAGGATTAGAGGGGAATATAGCAACAGGAGAATACTCACATGCTGAAGGAAGTATTACTAAAGCAATAGGAAACTATTCACATGCTGAAGGAGATTTTACCCAAGCAAAAGGAGACTACTCGCATGCTGAAGGCCAAGAAACAATAGCGTCAGGATCTTATTCACATACGGAGGGTTATCAAACAATAGCATTAGCTAACCACCAACACGTACAGGGCCAATGGAATACCACATCATTAGTACAATCTGCCTTTATTGTAGGTAATGGAACTGACGATAGTAACAGATCAAACTTAATATATGCTCATAATTTTACAGTTGAAATAACAGGATCATTAGAAGTAAATGGAGGTATAACAGGATCATTATTTGGAACTTCAAGTTGGGCTAATAACGCTTTAACAGCTTCATTTGCAAGAAATGCTTTAACAGCCTCCTTTGTTAGTAATCTTAACCAAAACTTATCAATAACTGGTGCTTTAGTCTTATCAGGTTCTTCCCTCCCAGAACTAAGAGTAATTGGAGAAACTCAATTTACAGGATCAGTTAATAGTTTAAATGGATTTACAGGTTCTTTATTTGGAACTTCTTCTCAAGCCTTAACAACTTCATTTACACCTAATGCTATTGTAACTGCTTCTGTTAATTCAAATGTAATTACCTTTACAAAGGGTAGTGGTACTACTTTTACTATAACAGTTAATACTGGAAGTGGTGGTGGGGGAGGAGGGGTCACAATTAATAGTAATGTTAATAATTATATAGTAACAGCTACTGGTACTGCTAATACTTTAAATGGTGAGTCTAATTTAACATTTGATGGTTCTAAATTAACAGTTACTGGTAAAATAAATCAAAGTGCGGGAGGTAACTCAAGTGTTGTAATTGGGGTAGATGCCGGGACTTATACTTATTCTAATGGATATGGAGATGTAATTATTGGACCATATTCTGATACTGTATTTTCATACTCAGGAAATGCTGTGGCTATAGGAGCGACAGCTATAGTTGGAGAATCAGGAGTAGCTATAGGCCCCAGTTCTAAAAATACAGAGTATGGAGTTTCTATTGGAGATGGAGCGGGGAATGGTTCTACAGGGGGGTATAATGTTTTTATAGGAAGAAACGCTGGAAGGTCTAATACAGGTACTTATAATGTTTTTATTGGAAATGACGCTGGGAATAGTGCAGCTGGATCTAATAAACTTTACATAGATAATAGTAATACCTCATCTCCACTTATTTATGGTGAATTTGACACTAACTTAATCCGAATTAATGGACGTCTCCAAGTTACTTCTAGTTGTGATATTACAGGATCCTTAACTTTAAGGAGTGACTTAACAATGGCAACTATATCTTCAACAGTTCCTGCTGGATCTGCTCCTGAGGGTACAATTAGATTATTCAACTCAGCTAGTGTATATAGAATTTATGTTTATTTAAATGGGGGGTGGCGTTCATCTTCTTTAGTTTAAGTTTTTATATGGTTGTAATATTTATAATAAACCTTATAAATTATGGCAGCCGGAAAATATTCCTTCACTATAGAACAAGGATCTACTGTAGATTTTGAAATAACTTACAAAGATTCTAACGGAGACCCTATAGATTTAACAGGATATCAAGCCCGAATGCAACTTAGACCTTCCCCAGGGTCAAGTACCTTATACCTTACCTTATCTAATAGTCTAGATCCTTGTGGTACTGGTTTAAATTTAAGCGGTTCAAGAAGCTTAAACCCTCCCACTTCAGGAACTATAGGAATATATATCTCAGCTGCTTCTTCTTCCCTATTAGATTTTGATTTGGCTTCCTATGATCTTGAAATTTCATCAGGAAGTGGGAATTGCTATACTGTAACTCGATTATTAGAAGGAAAGGTTAAATTATCTAGAGAAATAACTGAAGGATCATATTAATGTCTACTATTGAAATAAATTCTTCTAATGGAACTACAGTTCAAATAACTGATCAAGGGTCTAATACTATTAATTTAACCCAACCTATTAGTTCAGTTGTTGAAGTAGTAACTTTAGGACCTCAAGGCCCAACTGGACCTCAAGGCCCATCAGGGTCACAAGGCCCATCAGGATCACAAGGTATCCAAGGAGAACAAGGTCCATCAGGATCACAAGGTCCCCAAGGAATACCCGGTTCTATAACGTCCCACATAAATTTGATAGTAACAGGTTCTATTTGGGCTAGTGGGTCTAATGGTCATATCACCTCCAGTGGTAATATTTCTTCCTCAGGATATATTATAGCTTCATCTTTTACAGGAAGTTTAAATGGGACTTCTTCATTTTCAATTAGTTCTTCTTTAGCTACTAATGCCCTAACTGCTTCTTATACTCCTAATGCTATAGTAAATGCCTCAAATGAATTCACAGAATTAACATTTACTAAAGGTGATGGTTCTACAATTGTATTAGATGCCGCCCCTAGAAGAGTTGTTGAGACCGTTAAAAACGCTGAATCAGTCACTTTACCTAAAGGAACACCAGTATATGTTAGTGGCTCAACTGGTAATGCTTCAAATGTTTATCTAGCAGACGCTGGTAATGCTGCTAAAATGCCTGCTGCTTATGTATTAGATGAACAATTAACCCCAGGAGCAGAAGGATATGGTTTATTATCAGGTTTTATTAATAATGTTAATACATCAACTTTCCAAGCAGGTCAAGCTGTATATGTAGCTGTTGGAGGAGGATATACTAATATTAAACCAACAGGTTCAGCCTTAATACAAAAACTAGGCAATGTAATTAAAGTAGCAACCAATGGTTCAGGTGTTATAACAGGAGCTGGTAGAAGTAATGATATACCTAATATAACATCAGGTTATGTTTGGGTGGGTAATAATAACCAAGTCCCAACTCCAACATCTACAGCTTCATTATTAGTTAATACAGCTAGTTTTGCTCTAACTGCTTCTTATGTCCAAGAAGCTATTAGTGCTTCATATACTTTAACCTCAGATCAAGCTACTAGTGCTTCATATGCTCTAACTGCTTCTTATATATTAAACAATGAAGATTTAGGTAAAATTATAGGATACCAATTAGCCCCTTCAGACCAAACTTTAACTCTTTATGATGGTTCATCTTCAGGCTCTCTTACTAATATATCAGCTAGTTTTATTACACCAAGTAATGGTAAAATTTTAGTAGAATTAAGTGGACTAAGATTATCTTCTAACTCTACATTAAATCTTGTTCTTAATCGCAATTACTATATTGGATTATCATCTTCAACTGGTTCTTTTACTGGGGTAAAGCCTTATAAGCCCGTATTTTCCATACCAGCACCAACAACCCCAGACTCATATGAAATCTCTACTAAATGGATTATAACAAATCTTACCCCAGGGCAATCATATACTTATTATTTTTATTGTTCCACTGATTCTCCTTATAATATTAACTCAGCTTTAAAATTTTCATCAATTTCAGGCCAAACTGCTGCTATAATGACTTCTCTTCCTTAATATTTATAACAAAATATTATGGCGAACACTTCTATCTGGCCAGGCTCCTCATCATTTTTCCCAGGTAATACTCCTTTTGGGTTTTATGATAATGACACAGATTTCCAAACAGATGCTGATAGAGTAGCTATGTTTGTAGCTCGTAGGTTAGGGTATCCTTTAGTAGATGTAGAATTACAAGATATTAATTTTTATACTGCTTTTGAAGAAGCCGTAACAACATATGGTAATGAGGTTTACGCTTATCAAATAGCCCAAAATTTCCTATCTTTAGAAGGATCTCCAACAGGTTCAAATTTAAATAATACTTTAACACGTCCTAATTTAGGGACTATTGTTAGAATTTCTGAACAATATGGTGTTGAAGCTGGAGTGGGAGGTAATGTGACTTGGAGAACAGGTAGTTTAGATTTAAAAAGAAATGTTCAAAAATATAACTTAAATGAATGGGCTATTAGTCAAAGTATAGATGCTGGTAATTTAGAAATTAAAAGGATTTTTTATGAGTCTGTTCCTCCTATTATAAGATATTTTGATCCTTATGCTGGTACAGGCACTGATGTTCAAGGTCTTTTACAGGCTTTTGGGTTTGGTTCATACTCACCAGGTATTAATTTCTTATTAATGCCTATTAATTATGACTTACAAAAGATTCAAGCTATTGAATTTAATGACCAAATTAGAAAATCAAATTACAGCTTTGAAGTAATTAATAACCAACTCAGAATATTTCCTATTCCTTTCTCAGATCAAAAATTATTTTTTGAGTATATCTTAAAATCAGACCGTAATAATCCTATTGTATCTGGTAGCATGGGGCAAGGTAAAATAACTAATGTTTCAAATGCTCCCTATACTAATCCAACATATTCTTATATAAATTCTATAGGTAGACAGTGGATATTTGAATATACTTTAGCTTTATGTAAAGAAATGTTAGGTTATGTTAGAGGTAAATACACAACTGTTCCTATACCTAATGCTGAGGTAACCTTAAATCATGGAGATTTAACAGCAGCTGCTACAACTGAAAAAACAGCCTTGATTGAAAGATTAAGAGCTTATTTAGATGAGACTTCAAGGACTAAATTATTAGAAAAACGAGCTTTAGAATCTGATAGTTTACAAAAGGAATTAAGTAACGTACCTTACACAATTTATGTTGGCTAATGGCACTATTTGGAAGGTCTAGAGATATTAATTTATTTACAACTGTCACTCGAGAGTTGATGGGAGATATCATAACCCAACAATGTTCTTTTTACAAATTAAGATTAGCTCAAACTACTTTTAATCTATATGGTGAAGCGGCTGGTGGGAAATATTATGATGGTCCTATCTTATTTAATTGTTTAATTAATAGAGAAGACCAAGCATATGAAGAAAATGAATTTGGAGTAGATTTTAATTGGGTTATAAATTTTTATTTCTTAAGAGAAGATTTAGTTGATGCCCAATTAGTACCTGAAATAGGGGATTTAATTTTATATCAAAACGGATACTATGAAATAGACAGTATTACTGCTAACCAATATCTACTTGGAAAAAACCCAGATTTCCCAAATGAACCTAATCCTCTCAACCCAGGACTAAGTGATTTTGGATCTAATTACTCAGTTTTATGTAAAGCTCATTATGAGCCTGCTGATAAATTTGGAATAACTAAAGAAAGACTATAATGGCAGAGCAAGAACAAGGTAAAATTCCAATACCAAAATCTCAACTTGAGATTTCAAATAACTATGTTCAATCACGTCAAACTTATGGAGTGCCTAATGAGTTTGTTCCTACAAGAGCTACAGCTGATAATAGAACTAATGATCAAATAGTTAATCCTGCTAGGGCTAGTCAAATTTCTCTTAAAGATGATTCTTGGAAACCCTTTACTATAGGATTAAAAGATATTGATGAGACTATTAAATATTATTTTGATAATGTTATAAAACCTTACGTCTCTCAAAATGGAGCTAGAGTAGCTGTCCCTGTAATTTATGGTTCACCTGAAAGATGGAAGTCAGTTCAACATGATGGGTATTATAAAGATGTTAATGGTAGGATTATGGCTCCTCTTATCATGTATAAAAGAACATCTATTGATAGAAATAGAGGTATGACTTCTAAAGTTGACTCTAATTTTCCTCAAACTTATGCTGTTTTCCAACAAAAATACACTAAACAAAATTTTTACAATCAATTAAGTGTATTAAATGGAGCTACCCCTATTAAAACTTACCAAGCTGTAGTGATACCAGATTTTGTTACTCTTAATTATTCTTGTATGATATACACATATTATATGGAACAATTAAACAAAATTGTAGAAGCTATAAACTACGCTGCTGATTCATATTGGGGTGATCCTCAAAGATTTAAATTTAAAGCTAATATAGGTTCATATCAAACTATAACAGAACTAAATGTTGGACAGCAACGTACAGTTAGAGGATCTTTTGAAATTAAATTAAATGGTTATATAATTCCTGATGTAATTCAAAAGGATCTTAATGCTGTTAAGAAATTTTCTAGTGATTCAACTATTAACATTTCTTCAGAGAATATTGAAAATCTAGGTAGGTCTACATCTAATAACTTTATAGAAGATATCAATACTAATCTTTAATTTTACAAGAAAATTTCCATATTTATATTCATGGAAAATGTTATAAAATTAGAAGATAGTGAAATCCTTCAAATCAAAAATTTACAAGACCAACAGGACTCTTTAATTAATTCATTTGGACAACTTGAATATCAAATTCAACTTCTTGAACTACAAAAAAAAGGTTTATTAGAACTTTTAGAAAGTATAAGAACTAAAGAAAAAGACTTAGCCCAAGAATTAACTCAAAAGTATGGTAATGGTACAATAAATATTGAAGAGGGTGTTTTTACTAAAACCTAATTTTTTTGAAATTTTCCATGGTATTTATTTAAGACAATATATATTAACCTTTTTTAAACAACATGGCAGAACAAATAATCTCCCCAGGGGTATTCTACAATGAGAATGTTCCTACCGTCCTTGAGGCGGCTGCTGCTCCTATAGGCGCGGCTATTGTGGGTCCTACAGTATTAGGACCAGTTGGAATACCAACAGTTGTCACTACTTACAGTGAATTTTTAACTAAATTTGGTGGAGCTATAGTTAGTGGTGGTATACCCCATTCTTACTTCACAGCTATCTCAGCTCAAAATTACTTTAAGCAAGGTGGTACCAATTTATTGGTGACTAGAGTAGCTAATGGATCATTTACAGCTGCTACTTCTTCAACAGTTACAAATAATAGTACAGTTATAGCAGGAGTTAGAGCTACTGGAAGTACTACTTTAGCGGCTGCTTTTACTGATGGAACTGAAGCTAGAATAACTTATAGCAGTACTGTTTACAGATTCCAGGCTTCTGGTCTTCCTTTACCTCCAGATGATGTTGATGGAAATTTATATTTCTTCTTAACAGGTTCAACAGCTACAGAAACCGCTACTAATTTAAAAAATGAAATTAATAATGCTTTATCAGGTTCTTTAGCTTCATCAAGTAACTTGTTTATAGCTAATAATGCGGGTGCTGTTATATCTTTATCAGGTTCAAGTACTGGCACAGCCTTTAATGGTGTTACTTTCTCTACAGGATCTGGTGGTTTTTATGCCACTCAATTTACTTTAGGGGGTGGTGTTAATCAAACTGGGACAGGAAATGCTTTTGTATTAAAAACTATTTCTCAAGGGGCTATTATGAACAACTCAGGCACTGAAACTAGTGCAGGTGCTTTAGCTTCAGGTTCAAACTATAATTTAAGATGGGAAATTTCAACAGTTGATTCTAGCTCAGGTATATTTACTCTCTTAATTAGACAGGGTGATGACAGAACATCTGACAAGAATATTCTTGAGACATGGAGAGGAGTTTCTCTTGACCCAACTAGAGAAGACTATATTGCTAAAGTAATTGGTAACCAACAATTCTCAACTGGGTTAGATGGTACTGATGCTTATATTTCTATAAATGGTGAATATCCGAATAGAAGTAAATATGTAGTTGTTAGTAATGTTAATGCTCCTACTCCTTATTATCTAGATGGAGCAGGTAACTTTAAGCCTGAATTTACTTCTTCACTCCCTGCTGTTCAAAGTGGTTCATTTGGGGCTGCTACAGGTGATTTATTTGCTATTGGAGAAGTTAAGTGGAATAATGATATTACAGCTAATAATACTCAAGGTTTAATAGCTGATAACTATACAGCTTCTCTTAACTTATTAAGAAATAAAGACCAATACGCATTTAATGTAATTAGTGTTCCTGGTTTATGGTACGCTGCTCATAGCTCAACTCTTAATACTCTTATCACAAATACAACTACTAGAGGTGATAGTATTTTACCACTAGACTTAGTAGCTTATGGTGCTAATACAACAGATGTTGTAAACCAAGCTGTTAGTGTTAATAGTAGTTACGCAGCTGCTTATTGGCCTTGGTTGTTAGTTAAGGATGATAACACCGGAGCTAATGTTTGGTGCCCAGCTTCAACAATTATACCTTCAGTTTATGTTTACAACGACAATACTTCTGAAGCTTGGTTTGCTCCTGCTGGTTTTACCAGAGGTACAATGCCTAATGTTGTCACTCCTGAAAAAACATTACCAAGAAGTTTAAGAGATACTCTATATAATAATAAAGTTAATGCTATTGCTACATTCCCAGGAACTGGTGTTGTAGTTTACGGTCAGAAAACACTACAAACTGTAGCTTCTGCTCTTGATAGAGTTAACGTTAGAAGATTATTGATTACTCTAAAATCATATATCGGTACTGTCTCTCAGAACTTGGTGTTTGAACCTAACTCATTACAAACCAGAAACAGCTTCTTAAGTGTTGTTAACCCATACTTAGAAACAGTTCAACAAAACCAAGGTCTATACGCCTTTAAAGTTGTAATGGACGCTTCAAACAATGGGCCTGACGTAATTGACAGAAATGAATTGAGAGGTGCGATCTATTTACAGCCAGTTAAAACTGCTGAATTTATTGTATTGGATTTCAACATTCTCCCAACAGGAGCTGAATTCCCAGCATAATAGAATTAGTTTAATTAATATGTATAAATAACAATATTAAAATAATAAAAAAATGGCAATTTTAGATCCAAACGAAATATTTTTCACAGCGTTTGAACCCAAACAGCAGAATAGATACATAATGTTAGTTGATGGTGTTCCATCATATTTCATTAAGGGTGTCGGAGCGATTTCATTAACACAAGGCGAAGTAACTCTTAACCACATTAATGTGTATAGAAAAGTTAAGGGTAAAACAACTTGGGGTAATGTTCAGTTAACACTTCATGATCCAATCTCTCCATCAGGTACACAAACTATTATGGAATGGGTTAGATTACACCACGAATCAGTAACAGGTAGAGATGGTTATTCCGACTTTTATAAGAAGGATGTAACATTAAACATTTTAGGTCCTGTAGGTGATATCGTTTCTGAGTGGGTGTTAAAAGGATGCTTCATTGTTGATGCTAACTTTGGTGATTATGGTTGGGATAACGAAAGTGCAGCTGTAAACATTACAATGACTTTAGCTCCTGACTACTGCATATTAAACTACTAATATCAGAATAGAGACCTTATTAGAAAGAGCGCGTGAAAACGCGCTCTTTTTATCTCTCGATATATTTATATCAAATAAACATTTATATTCAAAAGTTATTAATAACATGAGTGAAGAAACACCACAATTAAATCCTATTGTAACAGATTCTGTTACACCTGTTCAACCTGTTGAACAAAGTAAACCAAAATATGACTTCCCAACTGAAGTTGTAGAATTACCTTCTAAAGGTCTCCTTTACCCTAAAGACAATCCTCTCTCTTCAGGTAAAATTGAGATGAAGTATATGACCGCTAAAGAAGAGGATATTTTAACAAACCAAAACTACATCAAACAAGGTATTGTTCTTGACAAATTGATGCAATCTTTAATTGTATCTAAGGTTAATTATGATGATCTTGTAGTAGGTGATAAGAATGCTGTTATGGTTGCTTCTCGTATTTTAGGTTATGGTAAAGATTATACCTTTGAATATGATGGACAAGAAGTAACAGTTGATCTTTCAGAAATTGAACCTAAATGGATTAATGAAGAACATTTAGTTGAGCCTTATACTAATGAGTTTAAATACACATTACCCCACTCAGGTACTCATATAACTTTTAAAATCTTAAGCAATAAAGATGAAAAAGCTATTGAAGCTGAAGTTAAAGGTTTAAAAAAGATAAATAAACTTTCTTCTCCTGAGTTGTCTACTCGTTTAAAGCAGATGATTCTTTCTGTAAATGGAGATGATTCAAGAAAGACTATTAGAGATTTTGTTGATAACCATTTCTTAGCTCGAGATTCAAGAGCCTTAAGAGAACATATTAAAGAGATACAGCCCGATATGGATCTTACATTTGATTTCTATCCTGAAAATGGAGATGATACTCAAGAAAATGTAAAGATTCCTATAGGGGTCACGTTTTTTTGGCCTGACGCCTGAGTATAGAATATATATGTTTGAAATGATACACGATATCGTGTTTCATGGGAATGGAGGATTTGATTGGCATACTATATATAATATGCCTATTTGGTTAAGAAAGTTTACTTATAACAAATTAATCAAACATTTTAGAGAAAAGAATGAGGCTCAAAACTCAACTACTCAAACAAGTAAAGGTAAAGTTCGCCAAATAAACTTCGAAGCTCCTCCATCAGATATTAGACCAGGAGAAAGGATATAAAAAAAGGGTAACGCTAAAAACGTTACCCTTTAATATTTATAATAAACTATTTCTTTAATATGGCTTCTGAAGAACAACTAAATAATCAAAAAGAATTCAATAGTGCTTTAGCAGACGCCCAAGAATTTATAGGGCTAATAACATCTCGAACTAGTGATTTAGTTGACGCTTTTAGAAGACTAAACAACAGAAGCAGAGATGTTACCAGAGATCAATCTGAGGCTTTAAAGATTTTAAAATCTATAAACACTGCAGCTCGTAATTTAACTAGTGAATATTCTTCTTTAAAAGAAATTACTAATAAAATTAAAGAAGCTAAAAAAGATCAAATTAAATTAGATAATACTATATTATCATTAGAACAAAAATTAGAAGATAGTCAAAAAAGCAGAATAGAAGCTTTTCAAAAAGGTCAATCTGAGATAAATAAAAGAGAACAAGTATATGCTCGATTAGTTGAAAAATCTTCAAAAGAATCTGTAGAAGCTGCCAATCAAATTATTTCTTTAAGAGATGAAATAAGCAAAAAACAAAATGCTTATAGTGAGCTTGAAAAGAATATTGATAAAAAAAGTTATGAAGAAAAGAAAAAGAAAGAAGCCCAATTATTAGCTGCCAAAAAATTAGCCCTAGATGAATTAAATCAAGCCCAAACTATCTCAAACAAAAAAAGTAGAAGGGAAGCTGAAGAAAGTGCCGCTCGAAAATTAACAGCTTTAAAAGAAGAAGAAAAGATACTTAAAAACTCTTATACAGCTGAAGAAAAAAGATTTGATGCCGCTAGAGAAGTTATAAAAGAAAAACAAAATGAACTTCAAATAAAAGAATCTTTAGCTGATCAAGAAACTAATACCTTAATAGCAGCCCAGACAAAATTAAATTTATCAAAAGATGAATTTGGTCAATTATCTAGAAATTTATCAATTCAAGAAAAACAATACTTACAGCTTCTAGAAGCTAAAGGAGAACATGAAAAAATACTTAAATTTTTAGAAGAACAAGAGGAAAAAACAGCTAAAACTTTAAAAGAACAAGAAGAAAAACAAAATAGAATAAATAAAAGTTTAGGTTTATTTAATCTTACTTTAGGAGCAGCTAGTGGTCTTTTAGAAGGTTTAGGTCTTAAAGGAGCTTCTATAGCTTTAGGATTTGAAGAAGGTAAAAAAGCCGCTGAAGAAATGGCTAGGAAGATTGAAAGTGGGGAGGAATCAACTGGAGTACTTGGTAAAAATATTAAAGTATTAGGAGCGGGTATTGCTGCTACATTTAAAGGTATAGCTAGTGATATTAAAAAAGCTTTATCATTTACAGCTTTAGTAGCAGGAGTAAGTAAATTATTTGGAGGACTTGTTAGAAACATAGCTTCAATGATTGGGAAAGGATTAAAAGGTGCTTTTAATGTCCTTATTAGTCCCGCTAAACAAGTAGTAAGTGAAATTGGAGGTTTATTTTCTGAAGGGATTGATTATATTAAAAATTCTTTCTTTAGTGTAAAAGGATTTATGGATTCTTTCAAAGAAGGTGAAAGTCTAATGAAAGAATTATCTTTAGCTACTGAAAAAATAGCTACAGATTTAGGTGTTTCAACTAAAGAAGCTCAAGGATTAACCAATCAAGTAGCTAAATTTAGTGGTGAAATGGGTGCTTTCCCTGAAGTATTAGCCGCAAATATGGTTGAACTTAACAAAGCATTTGGCACCACAATGGAATTCTCAGATGCTACAGCCAGATCGTATAATAGACTTATAGAACGTGCTGGATTTGCAACTGAAGAAGCAGCTGAGTTTGTTAAACTTTCTCAACTACGAGGTGAAAGTGTCAATGACACTTTAAAAGGTTATGAAGATGAGATAATGTATTTAAAAGCCGTCAACAATTCAGCTGTATCTCAAAAAGAAGTTTTACAAGAAATAGCTAAAGCTAGTTCTGCTACAAGATTAACATTTAGAGGTCAAGGTAAGAATTTAGCAGAAGCTGCCTTCCAAGCTAAATCTTTAGGTTTAGAAATGAGTAAATTAGAAGATATAGGTGGTAGTTTACTCAATTTTGAAGATTCTATAGCTAAAGAAATGGAAGCTGAATTGCTTATTGGTAGAGATTTAAATCTTGAAAGAGCCAGACAAGCTGCCTTACAGGGTGACTCAGCTACTTTAGCTAAAGAATTAGCTAAAAATATAGGATCAGCAGCTGAATTTGGTAAAAAGAATGTTATTCAACAAGAAGCTTTAGCAGCAGCTGTTGGTATGACTCGTGATGAGTTAGCTAAAACATTAGAAACCCAAGAATTATTAGCAGGGACAGGCCTTTCAGATATGAACCAGGCTCAAGCAGAATATAATAAGATGCTTGAAGAGACTGGAGATGCTGAAAAGGCCGCTGCTAAATTTAGACAAAAATATGGTAATGAAGCCTTATCACAACAGGTAGCTAAAGTAGCTTATGCTAAACAGGATGAACTTCGCCAAAGACAATTAGTAGCTACTCAAATGGAGATGGCTAAAGCTATGTTACCTGTAGCTCAAGCTTTTAGAAGAATACAACAAATTGTTCAAACTTTAAGAAAAGAATTAATAGAAAAAATACAGCCTTTCTTGAAAGCATTTGGGGGGTTAGTTGGACAGGGTGGAAAAAGTTTTGAAGAAATGGCTAAAGGTCCTGTTGGAAAATTAGGTGAAAAGTTAAATGATATAGGTTTAAAACTTGTTGAATTTTTTAAGATACATGGGCCTGAAATAAAAAAGATATTTTCACAAATATTTGATGTGTTTGGGGCTATTTACTCTAAAGTTGGAGAAGTAATTGGTGAACTCTTTAGTATGGAAGATGCTAATAAAGGAGCTTCAGGAGTACTTGGAGGCATGTCTGATATTTTAAGTGGAGTAGTTGAATATATTAAAAATATAGATGCTAAAAAATTAGCTGAGGATATTAAAGGTTTTGTAGAAAAAATAAAAGGAATTTCTGATAAGGTAAAAGAAACAATAGATAAAGTTGATAAGTTTATTCAAAATAACCCAACATTAATTAAATTGTTAGGTGGGGGGGCTTTAGCTATAACTTTAAGTAATAAAGTAGCTCCTGAACTTACTAAAGCTGTTTTAGGTGCTGGTAGTAGCTTACTTAAAATGGCTGGAAGTAAAGCTGTAGATTTAGGTAAAACTCTTGGAAATAATATTAGTTCAAAATTAGGTTTTGGGAAAATATTTGGTATGACCAAATCTGATAAAGAAAACTTAGGTACTTCAGCCAGCAATCCTATGTATGTTGAAGTAACTAACGCTGGAGATATTGGGGGAGGTGCTGGAGCAGCTGGTGAAGGTTTAACTGATATAGTAGGTAAAATGGGAGGAAGGAAAGCTGGGGTTGGGGGTGGGTTTAGAGGTGGGGTTAAGGGAGCCTTATCTTATGCTAGAGATGCCTTTAAAGGAGGAAGAGCAGGGAAGGTAGGTAGAGCTAGATTAATTAGAGCTGCTAAAGGATTAGTAACAGGTAAAGGACCTTCATTTGTTGGAGGAGCCGCTAAAGCTAGTAAAGCTGCCTCTACAGCTGCTCAAGCTGGTAAAGCAGTTTCTACAGCGGCCCGAGTAGGTAAAGTAGCTTCTACAGGCTTAAAATTAGCCAAAGGAGCTGCGGGTGGAATTGGTAAAGTAGCTTCTACCGGCTTAAAATTAGCCAAAGGAGCTGCGGGTGGAATTGGAAGTTTGCTTGGAGGTTTAGCTTTAGATTACGCAGCTAATAAAAAGAAAAATGAAGCTGCTGAAAAACGAGCTTTAGCTGCCCAAGCTACTACTGAAGAAGAACGTCAAAAACTCTTAAAAGAAGCTAGGAAGGCTGACACAACAGGTAAATTAGCTTCTATAGGAAGTTCAGCGGCTACTGGAGCGGGTATAGGAGCTACAATAGGTAGTGTTGTTCCTGGGGTTGGTAATGTTATAGGAGGAGCTGTAGGAGGAGTAATTGGTGGTGGGATTGGTGTGGTTAAAGAATATGGTGATGAAATTAAAAAAGGATTAGGAGATGCTTTTACATCAGTTTCTAAAAAATCATCTGAAGTTTGGTCTTCAGTAAAAACTACAGGAGAAAATGTTTGGGGGGGAATCACAGAAAAAGCTTCAGGATATTGGGATACTATCTCAGGTAAAGCAACAGACTCTTGGAATTCTGTAAAAGCAATAGGAGCGGATACTTGGAATTCTATTACAGAAACAGCCAATGGAGCTTGGGAAGGTATAAAAGGATTTGGGTCAGGGATATGGGGCTCAATTAAAAGTGAAGGTGAATCTATCTGGGGAGGTATAACTTCATCAGCTGATACTGCTTGGGAAGGTATAAAAGGAAAAGGTAAAGAAATTTGGAGTTCAATTAAAACTAAAGGTAAAGAAATTTGGGGTTCAATTGAAAATATCGCTAAAGCCCCTATTGATAAAATCAAATCTACCTTCTCAAATATATTCAACCTCGACTCAGGAATAATAGGTAAAACTAAAGACATATTTAAAAATTTACTTCCTGACTCTGTGGTAAGTATTATGACCAGTTTAGGTATATTAGAAGAAGAAAAGAAACCAACTCCTCCACCTAAACCCCAAAAGGTAAAAGATGGTTCTACAGTCTCAAACAAAGGACCGTTTACTATATCTGATAAATTTGGTAATATAGCCATTACTCATCCTCAAGATAAACTCGTAGTATCCCCGAATATTTCATATGTCAATGATGGGATATCATCCCCATCAAGAAATCAAGTCTTCCCTGTAAGTGAAGGATTCGGCAAATTAGATGTTAAAGTATCTCCTAAAGGAGTTATGGTTCAAAAGGTTAAGGATGGAGCTATTCCATCTGCCCCACTTTCTTATCAAGAAGTATTTGGTTCAACCTCTGCTACTCGTGTTATTAGTTCTAATGTTCTACGTGAATTAGGAATTCCTGGGGTGGATGATAAAAACTTTAAAAATCAATTTAGTTTAATAGCTCAAGGTAATACAAATCTTATACCCTCTTTAAGTGAAATGGGTAAAAGTAAAAAATTAACTCTTTTTACCCCATCCGGAACTGCTTTAGCTCAAGATTCTTTTATTGTAAAATATGCTGATGGAAAGACAAGCCAAATTTTAGATGAAGGTAATATTAAATTCCCTCAAGACTCATATCGTACCCAAGACTTAAAAGAAATATCAGCTTCTGGTAATGGTTTATTAGCTCTATCAAGAGCTCTTAATGAAGTTAAGCCTAAAGAAATAGAAATAGGTGGAGGAACTACTAAAACATTTTATCTCCCAGATCGATACAACATAGGATTTAAACAAGAACGTCAAAGTTCTGCTATTAAATTTGATTCAGGTAAAATTAATGATTTATCTGAGATGTCTAATAGTTTAAATGATGCTTTATTATATTTAGCTGTAAATAGACAATCTATTCCTTTAGTTGAGGGTATTCCTACTACTATGCATAATATAAAAGTAGGTGGTGAGAGATATGAAGATCAATATAATTACGCTAAAAATAAATATATTCCTTACACTATTTTAGGAAATACTAGAAATTTTATTCCTAAAGAAATGGGATATGGTAATGAAGCTTTAGCTGCTTCTAGTTTACCCCCCTATGATTTCTCAGGTGTATATGAGATTGTAAACAAAATTGAAAATAAAGTCCCTCAATTCAAAGACATTCGCACCCCAGAACATGGATCTATAATTTCATTAGCTCAAAAAGCTTGGAAATTAATAATGGATTTATTTGTTCCTCAATATAAAGATAGAGCTTTAACCTTTATTGAAAAATATGTTTCTCCTAGTTTTTATGAAAAATTTAAGAATAATATAAATCCTAAAATAGGATCACCTATTCTTAAATTTGATGGTTTATTTAAAGATGTAAAAGTGTTAGCTGGGGAAGGTCCTCCTACGGCTAATCTCCAAAAAACAACCAGTCAGTACAGTGAAGGATTATCAGAAAGAATTTCTGATGGGGTTTTATTACCTAAAAAGAAACATATTCAACAAATTCAAGATGGTTCTTCATCAAAAGGACCATTCACAATAGCAGATCGTTTTGGTAATATAGCAGTTACCCACCCTAAAGATGGTATTGTTGTATCTCCTAACATTTCATATGTTAATGATGGAGTTACTGATAAAAAAGGACCAGTGTTTCCTATTAGTGAGAAATTTGGAGCTTTAGATGTTAAAGTCTCACCTAAAGGAGTTATGGTTCAAAAGATTAATGATGGAATTAGTAATAAAGAAATAGATAAAACTAAACAAGAAATTTGGGATAAGTACAAGGGAGAAAATAAACGTGTTATACCTGGAAAGCCTGGGATTTATGCTTGGGATAGTATAAATGAAAAAATGTTCTTTATCAATGAAACAGTCAAATCTCCATCTCAGATTACATTCGCTAATTCTGAAACTTTTCATAATTACGCTCGAGTTCCTGAACGTGAATTAATAGGTGTAAGAAGTGATATGGGGTTTGCTAATCCTGATAAAATTAATCTTAACACATTAAAAAATCTTATCTATGAGGCTTTTGGAGCCTCAGAAGCAAATCCCGCTGGGGTTGGCCAAAAAGGAAATGAATCGACTTTAGATTCAATTTTAGATCCTTTCCAACCTGATTTAATTAGGCAAACTATAAAAGGTTACTCTCCTTTATCTCCAACTAAAACTACTTACTTCCATACTCTTCCAAATAAAGAAGGATACAGACCACCAGATTTAATTAGTATTAGTCAATCAGTTAGTGAAGGTTTATCTTTAGAAGAAGCAACTATGCCTAAATTAGCTGAAGGAGGAGTAGTGTCTAAGCCAACTGTAGCTTTAATAGGTGAAGCAGGACCAGAGGCGGTTGTACCTCTTGACCAAATTGCCCAAGAATCCCCTCAAACTTCAACTACAATTGTTGAGTCAGATAATAGTGACCTTAAAAAAGAACTCCAAGAAATGAAGCAATTAATGGCGGGTTTGATATCTCAAATCCCATCTATAGCTAATCGCCCTATAACTGTAGAATTAAATGGAAATAAAGTTGGTCAAGCTTTAGGTCAAAATGCTTATAGAATGTAACTTCAATATATTTATTGTTGTTAACAATATTAATTAATATTAACTAAAAACGTAAACACATGGCAAAATCACTTTTCCAGCTCTTACAAACCACTAACTTAGGGTTTAGAGGGCAAACCCCACCAGTTACTAATCCAAACCCACTTGGTCCTAACGGACAAAAGTGTTTAGATGTCTCTCTTTTAGATAGACTAAATGGCGGAACACCTCCTGGGTATTTAGATTCACTTCCCCAATAATTTAATTTTATGGGTCTTATTGATTTAAAAACTAATTTAAGGACCCTTAAATATGGTAGGGATAGAATAGGGGGTACTAGTAGTAATGAACCTTATATCAAAAAACAACTTACCCAAGACTATTCTTACACCCCAGGGAATGATGTTTATTTAGGAATTGATTCTATTGGTAGACAAGGTACATCTTTCGCCGCGGCAGAAGATGTATCTCGTCTTACCAAATTTTTTACTGATGGTAAAAGTGCTAGAGGTTCATTATTTACATTAAAACAAAAACTTTTATCACTTAATGGTCCTCCAACTCCTTATGCTCCTACTAGAGGTACCTTTAGATACCAAAATTTAATTTTACAAGCCGGATCTTCAGGGACAGGTATTCATTATAATTCATTAGGAGCTTTACCTGATAATCCTTTTATTACAAGTTATGAATTTTTAACTAAAAATGTTTATAACAGAGAAGGAAATAGATTAAATATTTTATATAAAAGTAAAATACTCAAACAATCTCCTAAAGAATTAGGTGTAGTAGGGACAGGAGCTGCTTTTCTTTTTGGTATTGATTTAGCTATTAAAGATAATATTTTAACTTATGCTGGGGGTGCGAATAGCCCTATCACAACTATAAAAAGAGCTACCACCACTTCAGATTATACAGCTGGGAATGGTCAATATAAAAATATTTTTACTCTAACAGGAACTCAGATAAGTGAAAAAGGAGATTTAACTATTACATCAGCTGGGATAAGACGAAATACTGGTTTTAGTGATATTTCAAATTTTATTCAAGAAATAAATGATAATACACCATCAACTCCTGAAAAGAGTAGAATTTTAGGTAGATTAACCAATTATACTTTCTTTAATCGAGTTAGTAAATATGGAGTAGGAGATCAAGGTAATGATGCTAATCTTGATAGACAAAATTACTACTCAGGAGCTCCTGTAAAAACTGATGGCGTTGATTTAATAAATTATAATACTTTATATTCAAGTAATGAAGTCAAAACTGGTTTAGGTTATGATGATATAATAAAGTTTTATATAGCGGTTTTAAATAATGATAATCCTGAAAAGAAAACCTTTATCCACTTTAGAGCTTACTTAAATGAGTTTTCAGATAATTATGGAGCTTCATGGGATTCTTTTAAATATATGGGAAGAGGAGAAGATTTTTATAAATATAATGGATTTTCAAGAGACATATCTTTAAGTTTTGATATTCTTGTAGGGTCTCGAGCTGAGTTGTTTCCTATGTATGATAAGTTAAATTATTTAGCTTCTATAATGGCTCCCGATTATTCTAAAAGTGGTTTTATGAGATGAAATATAATTCAATTAACTGTTGGAGATTATATAAATAATGTTTATGGTGTATTAAGTGGAATTAATTATAATATATCCCAAGAATCATCATGGGAAATAGCTAAAAAAGATGATGGGGAGACAGATGAAAACACAGCTGAGTTGCCATTATTAATAAATGTGGGTGGTTTCAGTTTTAAACCTATACACAATTTTGTTCCAAGTACTGTAAGCTCTACTTCAAATCCTTATAATACAGATAGATCAAGATTTATATCATTAGGCCCTGAAGGAAAAGGATACTCTGGTAGAATAGCCACAGACGGAAATACTAGACTAAGCTAACATGAGACGTTACCAAGAAATATCAGAACTACAAAATTCACCAGTTAGGCCTGGGAAAAGATATTTAGCTACAACTAAATATCCTGAAATAAAGCCATCAGTTAGTGATATATATGTTATAACACAACAAAATGATAGGTATGATCTATTAGCTAACCAATATTATAATGATTCTTCTTTATGGTGGATAATATCTATAGCTAATGCTGATACTTTAATACAAAACTCTTTAATTCCTCCAGTTGGTGTTCAAATTAGAATACCAAGTGACATATCAAATATAATAAATAGTTATAACAAATTAAACCAAAATGGCTAATATAACTGGGGATCCATTAAATGATTATATTTTAAAACAAATTGATATAAGACAAAAAGTTATAGGAAATAATCCTGAGGTTTTAACTTTAGATCAAAGAGTATTATATAATAACAATAAAAATGCTTGGGTTAGATTAGCTTCTTCTGTTGATTTAATAGAGGGATCAGATGACTTAAGAAAAAATCTTAATTTACCTAATAATTCTGGAGATTTATTAGCCAAAAATTTTGTTTTATTTGGTGGTATATATAGTATAGATAATTCCTATTCTAGATTAGGAGGAGTTGTTACTAACTCAGCTGAGAGGGATGATATATTTCAGACAGCTCAATATTCATACGGTTTGGGATCATCTGACTATGGATATGTACCTATGCCTGGGTTAGATTCTGTAAAAATAACTCATGTTAACAGAGGAGCTATTAGAAATTATGATATACAGTTAAAAACTCATAATAAAGATCAATTAGAAATAATAGAAGCTTTATATCTAAGAATAGGTTATTATATGTTATTAGAATGGGGTCATACTAATTATCTTACTTCTGAAGGTAATTATGTACCCAATCCTGATTTTTTTACTGATGCTTTTAATAATTTTTTTGAAAAAGGAAAAAAAGATTCTGAGATAGAAAACCATATTAATTCTTATAGAAGAAGCTCAGGGGGAAATTATGATGGTGCTCTTATAAAAATTACTAATTTTTCTTGGGATTTTAATGGAGATGGAAGTTATGATATAAGTTTAAAAGGAGTATCAAAAGGAGGTATAATAGATAGTTTAATTCTAGACGGACCTGTTACTTTAAATGACACATTAACTAATGTAGTTGATTATAAAATTACAACTAAAACATCGGATGAAAAAACAGCTATCTTAAAAAAATTAGGTGTTAAAAAAGGAAAGGATGATAATTTAGATGCTTTATATAATAAAACTATAGCTAATCAATTATCTTTGTCAGGAGGATATACTAAATTAATTGAAGCAGGAGCAGCTGTTAAAGTAGATTCTACTTCTATTAATCCTCCTACAACATTAGATGTTAAATCTGCCCTATCAGAAGCTAATGATAATAATACTACTGTTATTTTAGATCAAAATAAGTCTGTTTTTAACAAAGAATTATTTTTATTCAATCTACAGTTAAAAGATATTAAATGGGTGGTTAAAAACAAAATTAACTATAAAAAATCCACCTTAAATAATAGGGCTGAAGTTTTAATCAATCAAAATGTATCTTCCCTCTCAGAATTAATTTCTATAAAATTTACTAATCCTGAGAATGATAAAAATGCTTTTGAATTTAACTATATAACATTAGGAGCTTTACTAGAGGTAATAAAACAGAAAATTCTTCCCCAAGCTAAAAATGGAGCTAATGCTATAGGTATAAGTAATGAGTATAATAATAATTATATGTTTACTCATTTTTTTCAACATTCTACAGATCCTGAAGTGTGTTTAATTCCTTTTAATGATGGGGGTGATGTTTTAAAAGAGATTTTAAGTAATTCTTTTAGAGTTGAAGATAATTTCTATGCTGGGAGATTAATGGCTATTCATGTTAATCTTGAATTTATAGCTGAAACTTTAGCGGCTTCTTTTGATCCTGACACTAATAGTGCTAATTTATACACTTTTTTAGATAAATTAGTTTATGGCATTCAAAACGCTTTAGGTAATATAAATAATTTTATTGTAACATTTGATGAAGAAAATGGTCTTCAAATCAAAGATGACACTATTATACCTGGTGTAGTACTTGATATTGATCAAATTAATGAGACTAAACTTAGATTATATGGAACTTTACCTAATATAGAAGGAAGTTTTGTTAAAAATGTTTCAATTCAATCTGAAATAACTAATAAGTTAGTAACTCAAATATCAATAGGATCAACTGCTAGTAATAATTTATCTAATCCTAATGCTTCACTTTTAGCAAGATGGAATGAAGGTTTATTAGATAGAATACAATTTAATACTAATAATATTGATAATGTTTCTAATGATGAGTTTAAAAAAGATTTAGTAAAACAATATAATGATTATAAAACTAAATTTATAACTCCTCTTTATACTAATTTTAAATATCCTGGTAAAGATGTTTTAACATCAGCTAATAGTACTCTTTCTTTATTATTAGAATATGATTTAGGTATTAAAACTATAAATGGTAATATTCCTGGAAAAGGATTTATTCCTGTAAATCTTTCTATAGGATTAGATGGTATCTCTGGGATTTTACCCTACCAGAGATTGTTAGTGACTGATGAAATTTTACCTAAAAATTATGCTAATAAAATTGATTTTATAATTCAAGGTATAGATAATACTATCTCAAATAATACTTGGACTACTACTTTAAATACTTTATCAGTACCTAAAAAGTCTGATAAAACTAAGAATATTCAATTTAAAGATAATAATGAATTTAGTCTAAGTCCAACAACTTAAAATTATTAATAATGTATTATCCTAAAAGTCAAGTAAAAATTAATTTATTTACTAAAGGTAGTCAACTAAGAGAAATATCTTCTCAAAAAGAATATATTGGGTATTATTGGAAGACCTCAAAGGGAGAATACTTCTCAGGACGTAATCCAAGTGATGGGACACCTGTTAGTTTAGAATTAATACCTGAAGTGGGTAAAAATAGTTTTAATGCTATAACTTTAAGTGAAGATAATAATTTATATAATAATCTTAAAGGAATTAATATTTCTCAAATTTTAATAGTACCTTCTTACCAAAAACCAATTCCAACTCAACAGGATTATGAAATAGGTAATTTTATAAGATATTTTGTTAAAAAAGTTAATGAAAATATATACACAGAAATTTCAAAAAATACTTTTGATAAATTAAGAAATAATGATCCTAATTATGCTTCTTTTTTATATAAAGTATTTAATATAGTTTGGGTTATAAAAGGAGATAAAGATTTAGTATCCCAAACTAATGAAAAAATTGTTTCTACAACTGAAAGAAACTTAAGAATTGTAGGACTAAAGTCCTACTTAAATAATAATTATTTAGAATTTTATAAATAAATATGGTATTTTTTAATATTTATTACTAAACCAATACTATGGCTGAAGGGTTTAGAATAGATTTAGGGTTCCCTAATTTATATGCTTCTTTATCTCTTGATTCAGCAGGGATAGCTGATGGAGTTGTTGTATATGATTCTTCAACCCAACAATTATTTTATTCTAGCAGCTTTACAGGTGGGGGTGGTGGAAGTACTATAGATACTGGGTCATTTTTGATAAATGCCACAGCTACTGATAATAATATTACTTTTACAAGAGGTAATGGTACTTCTTTTTTTATAACAGTTGATACAGGATCTGCCCCTAGCAATTATTGGAAATTAATAAATAATAACATAGTTAATAGTGGAAGTTTAGATGTTATTATATCATCTTCTTTAATTATAGTTCAAACTAGTAGTAATGATGATATTTTTATTATTAAAAAGCGAGGTGGTGATACTAGATTAAAAGTTAATAGTCAAGGTGTATTTACTTTAATGTCTACTAGTAGTTTTCCAACAGCTGTGACTGGTGGTATAATTTATAAAGATGATGAATATTACTTCGGTTTCCTATAATATTTATAATAAAATACTAAGTTTCATGTCAACATTTCAAGAAATTAAACAAGCCGCGAAAGAATCAGCTCAAGAATCTTTAACTCAAGAAATTAAAGTTCCACAATTAGAAATTGAAGAAGCTAAATATCTTTTAGCTTTAGTAGCTCGTTCTGATTTTAAAGGTCAAGATGTTCAAATTGTTTATAACATAGCTTTAAAATTACAAGAGACTGTAAAAACTTTAAATAACTAATTAAATGGCTGAGTGGAAAAAGGTAGTAGTATCAGGTTCTAATGCTGAGTTAAATAGAATATTGGCTAGTGGAGCTATTACAGGAAGTAGTGCTATTAGTGCTAGTGGGAAAATTTACGCGGGAATAACAACAGCTAATAATTCAAATGTTGTAACTTACAATACTTCCACTGGGGAGTTTTCTTATACTGGTTCATCTAATGTTGGAGGTACTGGAATTTTTAATAATAGAACAACTTATTATGACACAGCTAATACTCTCCAAATAACTGGTTCTACTCTTCGTTCTTCCCTTTCATCTAGTGGACTTGGGACTTCTTCAGATAGTAATGGGGGATCTTCTAATATATATGCTCTTTTAGTTAGTGAATCTATATATTCTTTTAATCATAATGTAGGATTTCCTACAGCTAATGCTTGGAAAGAAAATTTAGTTGGTTCTTATTTTAATTCTTTTGATGCTAATACTAATGTATCTGAAATATTAAGATTTATAGCTGGTTTATTAAGCCAATCAGCTCCATCTCCTTCTCCAAATACTAGAACTTTTAGTGGTATACTTTCTTTATCAAGTAGTTTTGCTACTACTAGTATTCAAGGCTTAACCCCTTCAGAATCAAGTAATAGTGATATCTTATATTTAAGAAGTAAAGGATTCGCCAACTCAGGATCTGCTAGCTTTCATTTACCTTATGTTTTAGGGAGAGTTTATAGTGGATCTGATTTTTCATTTAGCTATTCTAGTTCAGCTGGGGGAGCTTTATCTATCAGCTCTTCAAACGATCAACAACTATTTGGGTTAGGTGAAAAAACTTTTATAGCTACTCTTAGTTCTTCCATAGTATATAAATTTTTTAGCAGTTCTAATGAATCAACACCAACTGAAACTTCAACAGTTAATAGGAGTATTACTTTAACAGGGACAAACCCTTCAGGGAATGGAGGTTTTAATAAATTTAGCATCCCAACAGCCAACCCAGCTGTTATTCCTTCTCAATTCCAAGATGGTAAATTTACAGGATCTTTTATTTCATCATACAATCCTGTAACTTTTCCAGGCCCTAGTAATCCAACAATTTTACCTTCAAGTTCAACAGGTTGGTATCATTTTTCTCAAAGTATAACTTTATATACTGGTTCACAACTTTTAGGTCTTGTTCAAATATCAAATGATAGAGTATTTAGATCTGGTTATACTCAAAGTTCTTTCCCAACTAATACTATAACCCATATACCAACTGTAACTCAACTTACAGCCATTTCTAGGTCTTTATCAGGAGCACCTTACTTAACTCAATCTTCATATCTTTATTTATGTACTTCTAGTGGTATTTTTAATCCTATGTACGCTACAGCTTCTCAGCTGTTTGTTTTAACAACTGGAAGTGCATTTCTTAATAGGACTAATGGTAATCATATTCTGGGTATAGATTCTGCAGGTAGAATTAATACTAATTTTATAGTTTACTCCAGTAGTGTTAGTACAACTGCTAAAGCTGTTAGCTCATATCCAAGTCAAAATGATATTTTAAGAGTTACAGCTTCTTTTGAATTACTTCCAACCGCAGGCGCTTCAGGATCTGCTCAAATAGCTTTTACAGGTGCTAATACATCTTCTTCCATTTCAGCCTCTACTTATAATAGACTTAATAATCTTATAGCTAGTGGAGCCACTGCTACATATTTTACAGCTGGTACATTTGGTCAAGATGCTGCTTCAGGCACTATGGCTTTATATAACAGACCTCAAGGATATGACCCAGGACTTTTAACAAGTACTAGTGAGTCATTTCAAGGTGAAACTTATCGTCTTCAAATAACTGATAAACTTCTTTCTGGTTCTTATGCTTTAGGTGAAACTTTTGTTACTAATTCTTTTATAGTTAATAATCTAGGATCAAAAGATCTCCAAGTTAAACCTAGTTACTTAGTTTTCCCAGGAGGAACTTATAAGTATTGGTTACCTAATCCTGATAGTGGTCAACTTTATAAATACTATGCTAGAGCTTTTAAACGAGTAGCCGCAGCTTCGTCTTTAACTTTAACAGTTGGTCAAGCTTTAATTCCTTGGACCAGTTCAGCCAATGGTATAGCTGTTGGATTTATATTTTCTTCATCAGGAATACCTGCTTTAGCTACTCCTAGATTATATGATCCTGTAGATACCGCTGCTAATTTTATTGAAACCACAGCCAATGATAATTTTAAAAATCCATTTAATACAAGTATAAGTATTTATGGTAATACTGGTGCTACTTCTCCTGTAAGTAATGTTTATACATTACCTTTAAGATCAGCTGATGAAATGCGTTTAAATGGAGCTAATTATTTAGATTTTGTTTTATTAATTAGATATAAAGGAGATCCTGTTCCTGTTTCATCTTCTATACTAACCTTTAGTTAATAAATTTTTAAACTATGCCAATAGATAAAATAAAAAAATCAAATAGGTTACTAGCCAGTAGAAGATATACTCAGGAATCACTTAGTGATAACCAAGAAGCATTTACTAGAGTATTAGATTTAAACTCTTCTGAGATTTATATCCAACAAAATGCTATCCCTACATCTTCCCTTCCATATTCAAGTAGTGGTCAAGATCAGCTTTTTGTAACCTCAGGAAGTGAAGATATTCTAAAATTTTGGTATAGAAAACCATTAACTCCTTCTCAAAATGATTTTGGTGGTCTCACTGAAACTTATTTCTTTTTAGATCCTGAACCTGGGGCTGATGTTGACCCTCAAACAATTCAGGCTTCTCAACAAACTAACTTTATTTCTCCTAAATACTCAGCTCCTTCTTTAGCTAATGCTACAACAGAAGATATAACTACAGGTTATAATGTTGTTATTAGAGTTAATGGAGCTACTGTAGGGGGGGCTACCTATCAATTTGATTATAAAACAGGAGTACTTCAATTTTCTTCTAGTATTCCTACTGCGGGTAGTACAGTCACAGCTACAGCTTATCAATATGTTGGAAAAACCTTAGATAGTTTTATATCTTCAGGATCAGGAGGAGGAACAGGAGCAGGTTTTCCTTTTACAGGTTCAGCTTTAATAACTGGTTCACTTGTAGTAACAGGTTCACTTACAGTTAGCAGTAGCACAGGTATAACATTAGTTGGTGGAGGAAATCTTATAGGTACTTCAAGTTTTGCTCAATATGCTTCTACTGTTTCTATTACTGATAATGGTATATCTGCTCCCTTTCCTATACTTTTTGAAAGTACAACTAATAATATAAGTAAAGATGCTTCTGATCTAACTTATAACCCTTCTTCAAATAGGTTAGTACTTAATGGAAATATATCTGCTAGTGGATTCACAGGTTCATTATTTGGAACTTCTAGTTGGGCCTCTAATGCTACTAGCGCTTCATATGCTTTAAATTCTAGTAACGCCACTAGCGCTTCATACGCTTTAAGTTCTAGCTACGCTATGAGCTCTAGCTATGTTATGAGCTCTAGTTATGCTATGAGCTCTAGTTATGCTATGAGCTCTAGTTATGCTTTTAAAGCAGATAGTGCTAATACAGCTAATACAGCTTCATGGGCTTCTAATGTTACTATCACTGAACAAAGTACAAATGCTAATTTTTCTATACTTTTTACTGGTAATGATGCCCAAATAAATAGAGACATTAGTCCTCAATTTGTATATAACCCAGGGACGAACACAGTATTACTCCAAGGGATTATGTCTGCTAGTGGATTTTCAGGTTCATTATTGGGAACTTCTAGTTGGGCCTCTAATGCTACTAGCGCTTCACACGCTATAAGCTCTAGTTATGCTATGAGCTCTAGTTACGCTATGAGCTCTAGTTATGCTTTTAATGCCACTAGCGCTTCATATGCTTTAAATTCTAGCAACGCCACTAGTGCTTCATATGCTTTAAATTCTGGTAACGCCACTAGCGCTTCATATACCTTAAGTTCTAGTTACGCTATGAGCTCTAGTTATGCTTTTAAAGCAGTTAGTGCTGATACAGCTTCATCTGTAGGTACCTTAAATCAAAATGTTATAATAAATGGTAATTTAACAGTTGATGGTACAGCCACTTATATTAATGTTGATAATTTATTAGTTGAAGATAAATTTATATTATTAAATAGTGGGGCCTTAGGAGCAGCAGGTGTAGCTAATGAAGGTGGTATTGTAGTTCAAACATCTTCTAGTTTAGATGGAGGAGTATCTACAGCTTATGGTACCGCTATATTTTATGACCAAACAACTAATAGATGGATGGTAGCTAAAAGCAGTTCAGTTGCTTTTAACGCTACTTCTATAACAGTAGGAGCTACAACAGACTACATAGTTACTGTTAGTGCTTCAAATGGAGCCCCAACAGGTACTCCTGTTAATTTTGGTACCGGGAATGATAATTATTCAGTTGGTCAAATGTATATTAGGACAGATGGAGACCGTGATATTTATATATATGCTTAATAAATTAAATCTATAATAAAATGTTACAAGTAAGATTAGAACCTCAAGAAATACAATTTGCAATAGCAGCTATCCATAATGTACAAATTTATGGTAAAGATGCCCATACAGTGTCAAACCTTTTAAGAAAATTTGAAGAAAAATTAGCTACAATACAAGAAGTAAAGTAAAAACATATTATAGTGTTTATACTATTGTTGGCCTGAAAGGGAAGTAGGCGATTTTAATTCGTATCTAACCACGATAGAGAACCAGAAACATGCCAAGTTGGAGAAAAGTCATACTTTCCGGCAGTGACGCTGCCCTAAATAGTTTAAATACTACATCAATAACAGCTTCTGTTGTTAGTGCTAGCCAATTTACTGGTTCTTTATTTGGTACTTCAAGTTGGGCTAATAATGTTATTAGTAGTTCCTTTGCAACTACTGCTTCATTTGGTCCTAATATTGGGAATACTAATTTAACCTTAACAGGTAATAGAATATTAACTTTTGGTAGTAATACTTTAAGATTTACCCATAATGGAGCTACAACCAATTTTAATAATGATGGAATTAATATATCAGGATCTCTTACATCCCAATATGCTTATATTTATGGGAAGCCTGCTACTCCTGGGGAGATTTATATATATGAGTCTCAGACTAATGGTAGCAGTTCAGTTCAATTAGTAGCGCCTAGTTCATTAACAAATGATGTTAGATTTATTCTCCCTTCGAGTACAGGATCAGGTGATAATTATGTTTTAAGGGATGATGGAGCAGGTACTTTGTCTTTTACTAATCAAGTACCAACAGCATCATTTGCGGTAACAGCTTCTTATGCAGCTACTGCTTCATTTGTTAGAAATGCTCAAACAGCTTCATTTTTACCTGTTGGGACTTATAACATCACTGCTTCATGGGCTCAGTCAGCATCCAATGCTATTAATGCTCAAACAGCTTCATTTTTACCTGTTGGGACTTATAATATAACTTCAAGTTGGGCTACTAATGCTGTTAGTGCTTCTTATGCTTTAACAGCTTCATATGCTGTTAATGCTAGTGCTGGGACTCTCCAAGAAGTAACAGAGCAGGGATCTAGTACAAATATTCCAATCACAGCCTCTATAATTAGTGCTTCCTCATTTACTGGTTCTTTATTTGGTACTTCAAGTTGGGCTATATCAGCTTCAAGAGCTGTAAGTTCAAGCTATGCTTTAACAGCTTCTTTTGCTTTAAATGGAGGTGGTGGACTTTCAGGTAATCAATATGAAACAGTTTATTTTGAAAATACTAATGACCCTGCGGGAGCTACTTATGTAAATATTTATCCTCTTCAATCTGAAGGTTGGGGTTTTAAAGTAGGTAGAAATGAACCCACCCCCACTATTCCTAGTGGAGCTCATGTTTTAAAAGATAATAGAGAATTATTTACTAATGCTAAAGTAGCAGTACAAGGTGAACCTTTTATCCTTTTAGGATTTGGACAAAAAAATGATGTCAGTTTAACAGCTACAGATAATTTTGAACATCCTGGGATAGATGAATATGATGGGGGACTTATACCTGGGAGGGTTTATGGGGGAAGTTTAAAGTTAAGAAAAACTTTATATGGAATACAAGATGCTGATGGTAATACTAAGTTAGTCGCTGATGGGGGTTTTGTGGTTAAACCTTCCTCCCCAGGTTTTCTTGTAGGTCAAGGAGGTTATTATATATTTGAAAGTGCTTCAATGCAATTTAATGCTAGTGGAGCTTTAATTTCTCCTGTAACTAGTGCTAGTGTTAGATTAGGTTTAGCTACAGACAGTTCAAGTTTTACTATAGCTGTTGGTAAAAATAATTTACAAGATATTTTATTTATTTCTAGATCTGGGGCTGATGCTAGAATAGCAGTAGGAGGTAATTATAGAACTCCTAGAAATACCCTTGATATATCAGGCAGTTTAAGGGTTTTTACAAGTATAACCGCCTCAACTGTTAGTGCTAGTGGAGTTATATCAAGTAGCAATTTAAGTATAACAGGATTCCCAAATGTCTCTGCTTCATTAGCTTCTTTATCTACTGGTGTAGGTACTTTACAACAAGTAACAGACGCTGGTAATACTACAACTAATCCTATTAGTTCTTCATTTGCTGGTGTAGGATTTTTTGGTACTGCTTCTTGGGCCATAAATGTTGTTAATGGGGGTGGTGGAGGAGGAGGTGGATCAGATTCAGCGTTCCTTAACCAATCTACAGCTGCTACTACGTGGTCTTTCGCCCATAATCTCGGTACTCAATACCCAGTCATAACAGTATATGATACTACAGGATTAGTCATTATTCCACAAGAAATTGACGGAGAAGATACTAACAACTTAAAAATATACTTCCCTACTTCCCAATCAGGTTATGCTACAGCTGTAGGTGGAACTTCAGCTTTAACTTATTATAGCCAATCTTTAACTACAGCTTCTGTTAATCTTAATACAATTACCTTTACAAAAGGTGATGGTTCAACCTTCCCAATTACTGTTAATACAGGAAGTGGAGGGGGTGGTGGATCAGATTTTCCATACACTGGTTCAGCCATAATATCAGGTAGTTTAACAGTCACAGGAAGTGTTATCTCAACAGGTGGATTTACAGGTTCTTTATTTGGGACATCAAGTTGGGCTACTAATGCTTTAACAGCATCATTCTTACCTGTTGGAACCTATAACATTACTGCTTCATGGGCCCAATCAGCTTCTAACGCTATCAACGCTAGAACAGCATCATTTTTACCTGTTGGAACTTATAGTGTAACAGCTTCATGGGCCCAATCAGCTTCTAACGCTATCAACGCTAGAACAGCATCATT
>Ga0105096_10000003_pt1 | contig 58560 bp, 66 predicted proteins | sample PPLLak3cmMay2015_FD_87036 | JGI IMG/M metagenome (GOLD analysis project Ga0105096, IMG submission 87036) | Freshwater sediment microbial communities from Prairie Pothole Lake near Jamestown, North Dakota, USA - PPLs Lake P7 Core (1) Depth... | ecosystem: Environmental > Aquatic > Freshwater >... | reverse complement strand
ACATATCCTGTAATGTCTCCGGCGGGGAAGCGTACATATGCCTCCGGCTTGCAAGTTGTATTTCCGTGAGACCGCCAAAACAGTCCTCCGTGCTCAGGGTGCCGCCAGCACTCGCTGGTGACTGTGACCTTCTTCGACTGCGCGGGACGACCACGGAATATATAGTCACGATACCAATTATTCCCTGGCCACCAACCAAACTCAGTGCCTTTTACTCGGTACTGAATCTCCCACCCTTCGTATTGGGCGCGGGCCACGTCCTGCACAGTGGGCAGGTCTTGCCATTCGTTGTTCATTCGTCGCACTCCTGTTTCTGCCGAAGCGTTTCCGCTTCCCAATCCTCACGGTCCAAGCGCTTCTGGCGCGCTATGTCGGCGAGGTCCATTTCGTCGTCCTCGGGGGAGTCGTCCTGCCGGTCATCTTCCGGCTCGAGGTAGCGGTCGTGTGCCGCTGCGAATTGACGATTAGTCATTGTCTTGATGCTCCATGTCGGCGGCGATGCGCTGCTCGTGAACAGCGACGGCGAGGTTCAACATGTCGGCGATCGCCTTCAGGGAAGCGAAGCTCATGTGAGTCGAAGTGGTGACCGGGAGTTGACTGAATCCGAAGATGAAGGTGTTGCTGGAGTGTTCGGAGATAACCGCATTGAACTCTTGGTCGTGATGCTTAACTTTGGCGGTGAGGTACTGGATGCAGGGCATGATATCGGACTCCGGTTTTGGTTAGTGACATACCCATTATAAGGGATTAGTACCCGGATTGGGCTCTGTCATTATTTATTTGATGCTTCTTGAAGTACTCTTCGGCGGGGTCAATCTGAGCCTGGAAGAAGCACTGAAGTAAAGAGATCAAGGAAGAAGCCAGATGATACCGGAAGTTGCTCAGTGGTGTGGGCTTGGGGTTTTTCTTCCAGTGCTTAGCCTTGAGCAGGTTGTTAGCTAGTCCCAGATGGAAGATGACGTCGTCCAGGGTTTGCGGGGTGGAGTAAGGCTCGAATTGCTCCAGGGCCAGACGTTCTAACACCTGATGAGGTGGGATGTCGGCGAGGATACACAGTTCCACTGCGAAGTGAAGGGCATCAGCCATTTCCTCGGGAAGCAGGGTGTGGTTAGCACTTTTCGCCTCGATGATCTCTTCCGTCAGGTACCATGACATGAGCCGGAACCAGTCCTGGTGGGCTCTGAGAGTGAAATCTAACGGAATTTGGGGTGGGGTATATCCCAGTTCAATTTCGATGGGACGGAGTGTCTCGATGAGCTGAGACTGAAATTCGAAGATTCGGGGAAGGGTTTCTTGGATCATGATGAGCGCGCCAGGTAGTGGGTTAGGTGGGTGGTGAGAGCCGTAAAGGCATTGGGTTTGGTATAGTCATACAGGAAGTTGGGTTCAAAGTCATTCAACAGTTTCTCATAGGCTTGATAAATGCGTCGGAGGTTTTCTTTCGTCCCCTTAAGTTGAGGTCGTTCGTCATAACTCTTTTCAACCTGGTTGAATGGAGGGAGGGCGAAAATAGTGTAGTGACGGTCCAACATCCGAATGATGAGGTCTAATGAGGAGAGCTCAGGTTCGGTGGGTCTCAGGATGGGTGTATAGATGAAGTCCGAGACGGCGGGGTGTCGGTCTAAAATCAACTGACGTGGGGAGGTGACCGCCCAGTAGTGATATTGATGGATGTCTTTAGGGTTCTGTGGATGGAAGCCCGCCCTAAGTGATGGCAGATGAAAAATATCCTGCAGCTGTTGGATAAGTGTGGTCTTTCCGGTATTGTCTGGACCTTCAACTATGATCATGGGGTTACCTGGGAAAATTTTAGTGGGAGCGAATGTTTCTAGCTCGGGGGTAAAGTGGTATTATAACCCGAGTGGTATCTAGCAGTAAACTTTCTAGGAGGAAAAATGTATTCTATTGGCGAAGTGAGTAAGCGACTGGGCATCCCTGAGAAGCGGCTATATAAGTGGGTGCGTCGCGAGGGACTGGGTCAGAAGGTAGGGTTCGGCTGGGTGCTATTTGACAAGGATGTAAAGAAGCTCTCTGAGAAGTTGGCTGAGAGGGAGGCAGCATGAGTGCGGTAACCCGGCTACATAAGACTCACCCTAAGGTCCAGAAGTTATATGACCGAGGCATCAAAAGTGTTATACCCCTACTACATGGGAAGTCTCCAGGATATGGGGCTTGGCAGAAGATCACTGAGGAAGAAGCCCAAGAGAAGATCTGGGAATGGAGTGAGAGCCATGGGGGTGGGGATAGCAACTTCGGCATCCGGTTAGGTAGGGGATTCGGGGACATCGTTGATATAGATCTGGACTCTGAGGAGTCCCGCGTTCTGGCCAAGTACTATCTGCCTACTACTGCTCGGTTTGGTCGAGGCGGTGCCGTAACTCACATGATCTACCGGTCTGGAGTGAAGAGCAGTAAGCGTATGTGTTGGGACAAGCGGAATGAGAAGTCGGTGTTGCTGGAGCTGCGTGCTTCGGGACAGACGATGGGACCTGGTAGCGTGCACCCTGACACCGGCGAACCTATAGAGTGGATGGGTGAGGAAGAGATCTCTGGGATAGATCCTGAGAACCTTGAGAGGTCCGTCCGCTGGTTAGCTGCGGCTTCGCTGTTGTTACGAGATTGGCATGGCGGGGCTAGAGATGAGATGTCCGTCTGCCTAGTGGGTTCAATGGTTCGCAGTGGCTGGGAAGATGAGGATGTAGACTCGTTCCTGCGTGGGATACTGATTGAGGCAGGGGATGAAGAAGGTGAGAAGCGTCTCAAGAGTGAGAGGCTTCGTGAAGAGTTAGAGAGCGGAGGTCGAGTCCCTGGGCTGAAGCGGCTTCGTGAGCTATGCGTTAGTGGGGGTTCGGGCTTTGGACTTCGGGGCTTCGAATCCTTGGTCGAGTGGCTTGAGTTAGGTGCTGGCGATCTGATAGAGCAGCTTAATGCCGAGTATGCTGTGATTAGGAACGGCGGCTCAGTCTGCGTATTGCAGGAGCAGCGTGGAGGTGGAGTGGCATTCCTGACCCGCTCGGATTTTTCGTTGCTTATGGCGAATAGAAGAGTGACTTCGGGTGAGCGGGAAGTGACGGCTGACAAGTTCTGGCTGGGTCACCCTGATCGTCGTGAGTTTCCTGGTGGTGTGGTGTTTAAGCCTGGGCTTGAGAGTGGGGGTGGGGAGTACAACCTGTGGCGCGGCTGGGCAGTTGAAGAAGAGGAAGGGGATTTTGGGGTTGGGTGGGAGCTGTTTCTTGAACATCTCTGGATCAATGTCTGCCACCAGAGAGAGGACCTTCGGGATTACCTATTGGGGTGGATGGCGCATAGGGTACAGAGGCCATGGGAGGTGCCAGGTTCGGCCATAGTGCTAGTGGGTGTGCCAGGGTGTGGGAAATCTTTGGTCTTCCGTCTGCTGGGCGAGTTGTTTGGTGATCATTACATGACCGTCACCCAGGGTGATCACTTGGCTGGCAAGTTCAACTATCATCTGGCTAACAAGTGTTTGGTGTTGGCGGATGAGGCGACATGGGGTGGAGACAAGGTTCGTGAGGGTGTCCTGAAGACGCTCATAACGGAGAAGACTAAGATGGTCGAGATGAAAGGTCGGGATTCATTCTCGATCGCCAATTGCATCGGGTTGGGGGTCTGCTCTAATCATGACTGGGTGGTTCCGGTGGATGCGGGTGATCGACGGTATTTCATCACCAAGGTATTGGGTGGTCGAGTGGGAGACCATGATTACTGGGATAGGGTGGTGGCTCAAATGAGCGTGGAGGGTGGTGGACTTGGTCGGATGTTGTATGACCTGCGCCGAATGGATCTGTCGGGGTGGAAGCCAGGGGTGATCCCGTGGACAGATGGCCGTGAATCCCAGATGGTGCAGGGTGTGGCTGGTGTGACGCAGTTCCTCCTGGATTGGGGTTCTGATTGGGAGGAAGGCCATGTGGGGGTGAATAAGTTGTATGATGAATATGTGTCTTGGAGTGGTCGAGCTCGGTGTGAGCGGAGACTCCACTTCAAGCGACAGCTGGAGGACCTCTTGCTACCTGGGGCTATACGTAGGGTGAAGCGCACCTCGGGTGGGGGTAAGGAAGAGATCGCTGTATTCGACGCTGGCTGGCTCCGGAGGGTACGCCGGAAGCTGGGAATGCGTAGTTAGTCTTCTACCTCGAAGTCGGGTCGGGTCGGGCTGGATCGGTCAGGTAGACGATCACCCGGATATGCGTGGTTCATTTCGTTCTCCCGGGTGGCGGTGTGTGGGTATATTATACCAGGGGAGATGATATCCCAATGTCCTAAAGTGGGGGCGGGAAAAATATACCAAATGGGTAAAAGTTCGAGAATGGTTGGGGATAACTCGGTCTTGATTGGGGATAACTTTTCTTCTGTTGGGGATAACTTTTCCAATGATGGGTCAAAGGTTATCTTGGGGAGAAATTTTTTTCTCACCAGACTAGCGTAAGTCACTGATTATAAAGCGATAGATGGGGAGACATATTTTTTTTTATTTTAATATCCCCCCAGTGGGGCGCGCGGGGTATAACTTATACCCAATCATCATAGGGTTAAAAATACAGCAAGAAACTTGTATATTTTACCTATTTTTCTCTTTTTCTCTTCAAGATAATAAAATAAGTATATATATCAGTAACTTAGCTATTCAATACTGGTGAGAAAAATCATAGTGGAATAATTCCCACTCGGAACCACTGGAAACAGCGCCCCCAGATGGCACCAAATTGGTTAGTGGGCGCCGTTCAGTAACCCGCGTACTAGTGGGGTGGTGGGTATATGTACCCACAAAAATATAGGCCCCGTAGGGCCTACCTTGTTTCAAGGCTTGATTACATTAAGGCGCACTCCGGACCCAATCCTCTGGCTATGGACTCAGGCGTGGTCAGCTGGCGACCGCAGCGGCAGCACTTACCTTCATGCCATACCTCGACATCCTCCAGGAGAGCTCCCTCCCCTCTGCCCTTCAGGGTCTGGATCACCCAAGCTATGGCTCGACTGCTAGGCTCTTGACCCTTGGGGTGATACTTCATGGTGTCAGGCCAAAGCACGCCCAGATACCTGTAGCTGTCAGGTCCGGTCAGGACGCGGACCCAGACACAGCGTGCGGGATCATCCCCAGGAGGGCGATTGAACCGGTACGTGTAGCGTACTCCTGTCTTCTTACTCTTGATGGTTAGTGTGGCCTTGCCGGCCAGCATCAGTGTCTTCATGGCATCAATCCTCGTTGAACTCAAGATTCATGAGGGCAGCCTCCACCCGATCGTCATCCCGGCTGTAGAACACCATGTCGCCCAGGGCGAGCTGATACTCTTCATCAATATACTCGAACCCACCGTAGTAACGGAGGCGCTTAATGGTGTCCCGGCGTGCAGCGATCCAGGTCTCCCCTACGATCAGCTTGCCGATACGCTTATCCAGGTTCATCCTTTCCGCAGGCCACTCAGTGCCAGTGGCCAGGGCCTCTTCGGCGAGGGCTTGCGCCCTCTCCAGGATCTCAGAGTAGTCCATGATTAGCTCCCCAGCAGACGATTGCTAGACCCGGTCAGGGGGCGGTTCGTGGGGATGGCTGCCTTCTGGCCCGCCAAGTAACCGTCGATCGACTGGCCGACCTTGGAGGTGTGTCCCCTGGCCTCGTCACCGAAGAACTTGTCCATCTCTTGCTTCCGAGCATCCTGTACCCGAACCAAGGAAGTGCCACTCTTGCCGGCGGTCAGCTCCTGGTCCGCAGTGTCCCTGGCCTTGGCCAGAGCCTTCAGGCGCCCCTGGAGGGCGCTAGCGAATCCGTTACGGAACCTGTTAGCCTCACCCAGGCCCAGGCCCTTACTGGCTGCGTACGCCTGGTGCAGGAGGTATTCGTGGAGCCAGACGGCGAGGACCACGTCCTCCCTGGGTCCCTTGAAGGTAACAGTGCCGAGGCCGTTCGAAGCTCGGGTCCGGGTGAATATCTTGACGCCCCAAGCGATGATCCCTATCCAGGGCGGGACCTCCACCGCGTTACGCTTTCCCGGTCTGCAGCCTTGAGCCGACTGAGTGGTCATATCCCACTGCGCCGCCAGCTCCACTGCGGCCAGGTCGCCCAGGTCCAGGTCATGCTGGGCCATCAGGTACGCCGCCTGACGGGCTGCCGTCTCCGCCTCTTGGGGCGCAGCGCCCGGGTCACTGGCCAGCGCCAGCAGCTTCTGGATCTTTTCGATCGCACGATTGTTAGTCATCACATACTCCGTTTCGCCTTTGCTGAGGCTCTTCAGCGACGCTGGTAGCGCCGGACGGAGGTGGGGATTGGTTACCCCACCTTGCCTGGATTACTCGTCGTCAGCGTCAGCCTCGGGGGCGGTGGCGACAGGCGGGGCGACGGTCAGCAGGGACCTGACCTTGGCCAGTTCCTCCGAGGCCTTCTTCCACTCCCAGCGGGAGCCAGTGCCAACCTGACCCAGGGCCTTGCGCAGGCGGCGGCGGGCGATCCGGCCGACGATCCTGAGCTCGACGCACAGTTCGGCCAGGGTCACGAGGTCCGGGTCCTTCTCGACCTTGGCCTTCTTCTCCACCGGCGCAGCGGGGGCGGGATCAGCGTTAATCAGGGAGGCCAGGGAGGCGCTCAGCGTGCCAGCCACCGGGGTGGGCGGGTCGCACTCAGTGCAGCTGGTCTTCTTCACCTGGTACTCCTCGTCAGCGTCGTCGCGGACCTTCCAGAACAGGCCGCGGTCCTCGAGGATGGTACCGGTGTGTTCGCCGGTCTGGTTTTTGAAAGCCACGCACAGGTTGGCGGGCAGGGTCTTCTTGGGCTTGGTCATGGCAGTATCTCCGGTTAGTGGCAGGGACCTTTCCCTGCCGACAAACCCATCATAAGGTATTGCCCTCCTCCTGTCAGGATATTTCTCAAATTATTTTGATACCCCGACCACACTTAACAACTGTGCGCGAGGGCGCGGGGGCGCGCGTATACCATACCCCAAGCGGCTTGTCCATGGGCCACAGTGATATGGCATCAGCATGGGCGTACCCACCTGGCATATGGCCTCAGCATATGGCTATGTCCTGAACTTGCATGACACCTGGGTAGCGCCCCCCAAAGCGCTTGAACTTAGAGTTCTGCCATGCAGCGCGGGGCTCAAAGAGAAAAAGAGTATACAAGTAGACCCCTATAGGGTATAATACCCCTATGCGCAGACTAACCCCCGAAGAACTCCTCGAGATAGCCCAATCCAAGGGCTCTCCCCTCAACATGATGAAGAAGTACAACATCACTAAAGCCTATGTGTACCGACTGAGACGAAAACTTGTGGACAAGACCCCAGAACCCACGGTAAAATAACCACATGAACCCTGCGCCTACCCCATCAGTCCCGATGCACCCCAATAAGCGAGACTCGACTCAAATCGAGGTCCTCATCGGTATGGGCGCTTCCCTCGAGTATGTCTCCGCACACTTGAACCTCTCCTCCGCAGATCTCCAGCGGTACTATGAGAAGGAGATCCAGCACGCGGAAGAGGAGGCCAACCTCCGCGTAGCCAAAGTCTTCCACGATCTCGCCACCTCGGGTGACTTCCCCCAAATGACCCAAGCCTGGATGGAGATGCGCGCCCGCTGGTCCAAATCCACCACCACTTCCTCCCTTCTGTCCAAAGAAGAGCAAGAAGCCGCTCATCAAGACGCCCGCCAGAAGCTTCTGAGACTCCTGAACCGTGGGAAATGACCGCGAACTCACCCTAGCGGACATTGAGCACCTTTCCCCCGACGAGATCACAGCCTTAATTCACGACTGGTCCCTCTGGGCTCGCCACTCTCAGCTCCCCCCTGACCACCCTGACTCCTCCCTTCACCGCTCCACGACGTGGGAGATCTGGCTTGCACTTGCCGGTCGAGGTTGGGGCAAAACCCGCGCTGGAGCCGAGCAAGTCCTCCGCTGGGTAGAGCAAGGTCATCGACGCATTCACATCGTCGCTCCGACCACCGCAGATACCCGAGACGTTTGCGTAGACGGTGAGTCGGGCATCCTCTCCGTCGCTCACCCCTCCAAGAAGCCCACGTACGAGCCTTCTAAGCGGCGATTGACCTTTCCCAACGGGGCCACCGCTCTTCTGTTCTCAGCTGAAGAGCCCGAACGACTTAGAGGACCACAGTGCTCAGCCGCTTGGTGCGATGAAATCGCCGCCTGGGCCTATCCACAAGAGGTTTGGGATCAGCTCATGTTCGGCCTACGCTTGGGCACCCTGCCTCAGGTCTTTGTATCCACCACACCGAAGCCTATCCCCCTACTTCGCAAGCTCATAGCGCAATCCAAGAAAGAGCCTGACACCGTAGTCGTGTCCACTGGCTCTACCTATGAGAACAAAGCCAACCTGGCCAAGCCCTTCTTCAGGCAAGTCGCGCAGTACGAAGGCACCCGCCTAGGTCGACAAGAGCTTCACGCCGAGTTGATCGACCCCCGCGAGTCAGGGATCATTCAAGAAGGCTGGTTCCGTCTCTATCCCAACACTCTACCTACGCCGAAGTTTGAGCTGATCATCCAGTCCTATGACACGGCGTTCACCGAGCGCTCCCTAGACCGCAAGACGCAAGAAGCCGATCCCTCCGCGTCCTCCACCTGGGGCATCTTCGCGATCACCCCCGCGATCCGTACTCACTTCTCGTCCCTCCCAAGCCATATCCGCTACGGAATCCTCCTTCTCGACGCCTGGACCGAGCATCTAGGATTCCCAGAGCTAAGACAGCGAGTAAAGAAGGAGTATGATACCTCCTACTATGGTCCAGAGGGTGACGCCCGCAAAGCCGACGTCGTTCTGATCGAAGATAAGGGCTCGGGAATCTCCCTGCGTCAAGAGCTTCAAACAGTCATCCCAGTCCGGGCATACAACCCTGGCCGCGCAGACAAGGTAGAACGTCTCCACGCGGTCTCTCATCTCCCCTGTCATGGGCTGGTCTTCCTACCCGAATCAGAGAAGAATCCGGGACACCCGCGCAATTGGGTAGATCCCCTGGTTGAGCAGGTGTGTACCTTCCCCTTGGTTGATCACGACGACCTAGTCGACACCTTTAGTCAAGCTATGCAGTACGCTAAAGATCAAGGATTCCTCATCATCGACGAGCCCGAGGAAGAAGACGACTACGTAGACCCAGACGACGCCACTACTACTCACTCGCACCGAAATCCATACGCCGTATAGTACTGGACAAGACTCCCCGGGAGGTATAAAATACGTTAATCCTCCTGGGAGTTTCATCGCATGGGCATTTTACAAGAACTCGCCAAGAGAGCCGCGCTCAAAACTAAGACAATGGCGCAGGAAATCCCTCTCGCCACAGAACAGGTCACCCATCTTCCCGTTCCACGACAGGCCTCTCCCTTAGCCGAGGTCTCAAAAGCCCAGGTTCTCAAAGAGATTCCAGCCTATCGCCCCGCACCAGAAGGCCTCGAGTCCCCGCAGCGCCGCAAGATCCTCAAACAAGCCGCCGCTACCGCGCTAAGAGCCTCGGTCCCCGACCAGATCGCCGACCCGCTCATGAAGATGGCCACAAGTCCATTGGAAGAAGGCATGGCTCGCGCACTCAAGGAAGCTAACTTAACCGTAAGCCCTAAATCACTGTCTAAAACTCTAACCGATTTCCTATATCAAGGTGGAATAGGGGATGAACTGTATGATATAGGCGCTGGGGTGAGCTATAAAGATATCCTGAAGGGGTATCTCATGAAGCTATATCCATCAGAGCAAATTCCCCACCTGGACACAGCCTTAAAGAAGCTTAAGTCTCTAGAGTCGGATGATTTTGATCCTAGTTATGACTTATACGATGGAAACTTAGTTCGGTTATTGAAGGGTGAATCTCCCTCTAGCTACTATGACCAAGAAATTATTCCAGAGATCCATAAAGGGATTCAAAGTAAAGGTTTCACCGCAGAGGAGCGTCAGGCACTTGAACATCTTCAAGAAAATATGCCACGAGCCACAGAAGACCTAGACAATCTAATAGATGGTGAAGATGTTCCTTATCATCTGTCCCCGAAAGAGCTTCAAGAATGGATCTTCAGTCATGGGCTGGATTGACAAACTCCTCTCGCTCACGCGTCAGACCCCCGAGCATCTAACTCGGGCTTCCGGCTTGTATGAGGAACTCCCGCATATAGCCAAAGCTTATTCCCCTAGCTCAGTAGCTCAGGCCTTAGAGTACGCTCCTCCGGGCCAGATCATGGCTATGCGTCCCGACCAATATCGCTCCTTAGCTCAATACCTGCCGAAGGAGCAGTCAGACCCGTATGTAGCTCACTATGCCAAGCTCTTGAGAGACCGGGAGTGGTCAGAGCCTCCGCCTAACCTGTTCATGGAACACTACCTGAACACCGTCCGAAACCGACCTTTTGAAGGTTTCTCTGACATACCATTCCTGCAATACATGCAAGACCCCATGTCAAAGATCCGTGGCCAAATCACCGGACACGAGGGTCGTCATCGTAACCTGGCCATTGAAGACGTATTCGGACCTGACCTAGAATGGCCAGTACGTTTCTCCAGAGACCCTCTCCCCAAGAGTCCTATGCTGGTCTATCCCGAAGGTCCTGGCTCGTCACGTGACCTTTCCCGCAACAAGCGGTTCGCTCAAGGCGGCCTCGCACAAATGAGTCAAAACCGTGGATCCTAGCAAGCTAATCAAGGTCACTTCTCCTTTGGCTCAGGTAGCCAGTAAAGGTGCCATTGCGGCTAACTCGGAACATGCCGTTACTCCCCTGATTACTCAACCCACCCGAGATTTCCATCGTACGCTGATGAGTTCAGTACGTCAGCGTATGGATGAAATGGCAACTAATGTGCAAGAGAGAGAATGGAAGTACCAAATCGGAGACCGTATCCTTACCCCGAGTGGTCAAGTACTAGAGATTCAAGGGCAGACCTGGTCGGGGGGCAAAAATGCTGGCCCTCGCTATAGAACAGAGAGAGTGGATGTTCCGGTAGGCGCAGACGGTCGTTACAAGGCAGACGCTTACGCGGATATTCTAGAGGGTGATCAATATCAGCTGATGAGCGGACCCAGGAAGAAACGTGGCGGCCTCATACAAATCAAGGAGTGCAGCTGTGGGTCCACTTGAACTCTTGAAGCTCTTCCATGGGGGGCGTAAGTTCGAGAAATGGGATCCTAAGACCGTCGGGTCGGGTGAAGGAATGAGGTACTTAGCTCAAGGCCCCGGACTCTATGCTGGGGATAATCCCGACCTGGCTCGGGTGTATCTAAAGTATGGAGGAAAAGACCCAGCCCTCTCTGAGCTAATGGTAGACCCTACTAGCATCCTTCAGCCACAGAAAAAGATGTCCGAGGAGCATAAAGAGATTTACCAACAGGCTCTTAAAGGGCTAGATAGTCTTGGATTGAGGGCTTCTAGCTCAGGCATACCAAATGCTTTCTTGGTGGGTAGATCATACAACCCTCAGGAAGTAAGGCAGGCACTGGTAGAATCTGGTCTTACCGGGCTTAAGCAAGACCTATACAATCACTTTGGATCAGAGTATGCTATTTTCGATCCTAGCATTATTAAGTCTATCACCCAAGCTAAGAAGTGCGGGGGTCTTGTACAAATGAGAAGGAGCCGTAGTGGGCGCAGCAACCGGTCGTAATAATCCCGACCTTGGGGTACTTCAACTCCTAAGAGGACTGGGTGGAACTCTCGCCAGCGCGGGTAGAGGAGCTTTAGCGTCTACGCTCGGAACTCCTGGCGATCTTGAAGCCATAGCTCGCACCATCCCTTCCTGGATAAAGAATCCTACCCTAGAGTCATTTGCCAATAACTTTCAACGGAGTTCTCAAGAGTCGTTTCTTCCGACCACGGAGGATATGGCTACGAAGCATTTGCCTCAGCTCCCGAAGGAGTTTCAGCAACCCACCGTAGAGCAACTAGGGCAATTCGCCGCGGTAGGACCTAAAGGCGCTCTGGCTTTAGCCTCAAATCCAGCTCTACTCTCCGTAGCCGCCGGGGCTCATGGATTGCCGGGTGGATTAGGTATAATTGGAAGGCGTGGAGCTGACCAATTGGGTCGGTCATCCATTCAGCGTAGATTGGAAGATGAGTTTAATGCCGCAGCTAAGGTAAAGGCTCGTGGCGAAGATCCAAGAATGAAGGGAAACTCTGGATCTTCCACCACCTGGACCGGATTCGACTTAAAGCCTCGAGCCGAAATGGACACGCTGGGATTTAAGCCTAAGCATCTGCGGCCTACGGATAATTTTGTACCAGTACAAGACCTCTGGAATCTGGAAGATTGGTTCAAGAAAGCTTACCCTGAGCTATCCGACAACATGATGGTTCATCACTCTAATGATGTCTTACTAGGTAACGGTTCATATGACCCATCCGCCAAGCAAATGGTAATTGGCGTGAATCAGTCTAACCTAAGCCCCGCGAATCAAAACTTCATCACTAATCAATATCCCCACATCCTTGAGAGTCAGTTAATCAATACTTTTGGGCATGAGGGGTTAGGACACGCCGTAGCCGATGTTGAACGATTCACTCAAGGCACGAATAAGAGTCGCATGGGAGACCTGCTAGCCTCTAACTCGCGTCCTATGCTAATGGACAAAAATGAGTTAAGTTCTCAGTTTTTGAGAGAGCTGGTTACAAGCTCGAATCCCCATAACGTAGCCGCGACTTACGTGGCCAAAGATCCCAGCCTAAGACGCTTTGTTCAACAGTCTCTTCAAAACCTGATGACGGGAAAGCTTGATCCACAGGATGCAATGGAACTAGCTGGACACTACTCAAGCGAAGCTGACCGGCTACGAGAGACTTGGCAAAATTCTCAGTCCCTTCACTCCATTCTAAACTCTGGACTGAGAGACTTCGCTCCAGAAGACGTTATGAAATCGGCTGAGTTCTTTCAGCGAGAAGCTCCACCCAACCTAGGGTATCATTCCGGTGATGCATATAAAGTCTATCGGGCTAACTCTGGGGAAAATGAGGCCGAGTTGATTGCCGGTCGGATGCTGGAAAGGATGATCGATAAGTCGGATACTCCCCTGGTTGAAGAAAACGAGATTCCGGTAAAATACCTTCACAACTTTAGAAGATAATTCAATGTCAACTTCTTTAGGCGGTCTTGCAAGTATGCAGCTTTCTGAACCAAAGCAGAATGAGCATACTCGCTCATATACTCAAGATCTTCCGATTGGACACAACACCGGATGGAAAGATCTTAAGCGTGGAGTCAGTAATTGGGGTCCGGAGATCCTGGGCTTCGCTGGGGATATTGGAGACGTTCTTACCAACACCATTCAGCGTGCACAGGGTAAGCGTGGCCCGAATCTTCGACCTGGGGAGCTTGGCAACTCGGCTAGACGAAGGTTCTCCCATGCAGCCAGAGCTCCTAACCTCGAGTCAGTAATTGAAGAGCCTTCAGACATCCCCCCACTGGAGTTGGCCGCAAATATAGCCAATCCACTATTATTCCTCAGTCCAGCGAAAATGGGAGCCTTGGTAGAGAAATACCCTAATGCGGCTTCTATTCTAGGTATCCTTCATGGACTCCCTGATGGGGTGGGCTCTCCACAGGCTGGAGCTCTAGGAATTATCAAAGAGCGTGGAGGAAACTGGCTTAATCGGGACATCGAACAAGCCCTTTCCTCCGTGAATCATAGGGGGGCTTGGCAGTTACATCCAGATATAGTTCCATATGAAGATGCTAATCATCAAGGGTGGATGTTGCACCGAAGTACTGGTGAGATATTCGATTCCCGAGAGGTTAAAGAGATCTTAAATGCTCGAGCGGTAAATGACTGGATAAATGGCCCATTCACCAAGTACCTTAAGCGCGACTTAGGAACGGATAATGACCCTATTCTTCGACTGCTAAATGAAGGAAAAGAGTTCAATGATATAGGTCTGGATGCCAGTAAAGTTAATGCCCATGGGACAGATGTGCACCCTAACATCGGGTTGATCGGGAAAACTCCCGCGGCTAAAGCCTTTGAGTTCGCAACCGACAGCTCAATCATGGACAACTACGGGAAAGACCTTAAGCGTCCTCACATGATTCCAAGTCCTAATGGCGGTCCCGGAGCTTATAATTTGAGCCACCCTCTGCCAAATGGGGACATCTGGATAAGGCCGGGAGAAGGAGGAAAATCCGCTTTGGCCACCCCCATGGATTACACTCTGGGTCACACCGAAGAGGAGGCTCTAGCCAAGGCTGAAGCCGAAATTCAACGCCGTTATGAGAAGTTCTATAAGGATGACGCTAAATGGTTGAGCAATCTCCAGGATGACGATAAAGTGTATGGGTTTGGTTACCCTACCCACATGACTCAGGACACCGGACTGGAAGAAATCCCTCTATGGATTAGGAATGCCCTCGAAGAAGGAATAATCACTCCCCAGCAACTAAAGTCTGGTAACTTCTCGGTTGAAGCTGCCGTTCGAGCTATGCATGATGCTCGTGAAGCCGACAAAATCGCCCAGGCTAAGCTAGCGTCAGAAGAGGCTGAGTTGGCTCGCCGTTACTCCAACACCATTCGAGAGTTTCCTGAAGGCCACTCTTTGATCCAATACAAGCTGCCAGAAAAGGTCCCTGAAGGAGTCAAGATTCGAACGAATGATGACGGAACTTTCTCTCCACTTGACTCTAAAGGAGAGCCGGTCATGTTAATAGACCCGCATAGGGGAGAGGAAGAGATATTCCATGACACTCCTGAGAAGGCTTATCTGGCGGGTCAATTAGCTATTGAAGGAAATCGCATGGGTCACTGCGTTGGTCGATACTGCGAAGCGGTGGCTAGAGGTGAACAGGAAATTTACTCAATTTGGGACCCCTCAGGGAAGCCTAAAGCCACTATTTCGGTGTATCCGAAGTCTAATCCTCGGGGCTGGGACATACCCGACTTAGAACAGATAGATGAGATGGTGGGACTTAATTCCGACCTGGAAAAGACCATGTACCAGGAGCTGGCTAATATACTACCAGAGGGTGTGGACCCTACCCCGGTTGATATGGTGGAATGGTTGAAAGATAACCACCCGTCATTAGCGGCTCAATCTCGAGCTCAAAGGCTGTATAACTACTACCGTCAAAAGCCAGCCGAGATAGGCCAGATCAAGGGACAGAGTAACGAACAGATCGATCCAACCGCCGTCCCACACTTGCTGGACTTTATCAACAACCCTCCTGAGCACTTGAAGTCAAATATGGGTTGGGGCCAAGTCCGGGATGAACATTATGGTGGGATTCGACAAAACCGTATGACTGGTGATTGGGAGCCAAATCAACGGTATGCTGAAGGGGGATTAGTGAAAAACTATCCTGAAGGACATTTCGACGATCTTGAGTTGTTTTTGAAGTAACTAATTTCAAGGTCACTCCCGGCTTGAAAATCGCTGTATAATACCTTATCTCCGGAAAGAAACCATGGCTGACATTGATCCTCTAACACTGGGTGAAGTTCCCGAAGACTACGTCGAAAATGACGATGGATCAGTTGAGATCCCCGGACTCGAACCAGTCGTCTTGGACGAAATCAATAACTTTCAAGTTAACCTGGTCACCGTCTTAGACTCTCAGGTACTTCAGGATTTAGCCTCCACTTTGACTGAGCAAGTGGAGAAAGATGGTGAGTCTCGTAAGAAGAGGGACAAGCAATATGAAGAAGGTCTTCGTCGTAGCGGTCTTGGTGACGATGCTCCAGGCGGTGCCGAGTTTGAAGGAGCTTCGCGGGTGGTTCACCCGGTTTTGGCGGAAGCCTGCGTGGATTTCTCAGGCCGAGCCATTAAGGAGCTTTTCCCCGCCACTGGCCCAGTAAGACGTCAACAGTTCACCGACATCCTGTCACCCGAGGTAATTGAGCGATCGGACAGGAAAGTCGAGTACATGAATTGGCAGTTGACTACTCAAATGGAAGAGTACCGACCGTCACTGGAACAGCTGCTTACTCAACTACCCATGGGTGGTAGTCAATTCCAAAAGTTTTGGTTCGATGAGAGGTTCAAACGCCCGAGAGTGGAGTTTGTTCCGGTCGATGAAATTCTTCTCCCATTCTCTTCGAACTGCTTTTATACCGCTCCTCGGGCCACTCATCGCCAGCTTATTAACAAGTATGAGTTTGAAGAGCGGGTCAAATCTGGCTTGTACGCAGATATCTTTGACTCTTCCACTGGATCTATCCCTGACCGTAGCGCTACAGCTATGGCCAATGATAAGATCGAAGGTCGAGAAGATGATGGGTATAACGATGATGGGCTACGGGCCATTCTGGAGATCTATACTTGGCAGGTCATTGAAGATGATACCGTAGCTGAAGGAGAGTATGCCCCTTACATTATCACCATCGATGAAGATACCGAAGAAGTTCTAGCGATCTACCGCAACTGGGAAGAGGGCGACCCACTCTTTACCAAGCTAGACTGGTTCGTTGAATGGGTCTTTATCCCCTGGCGGGGGGCTTATGGTATCGGACTGCCTCACCTGATTGGTGGGTTGTCTGCCGCACTCACCGGAGCGCTTCGCGCACTGCTAGACAGCGCCCACATCAACAACGCCGCGACCATGCTCAAGCTCAAGAGTGGTCGTGTGGTGGGTCAGAATACCTCGGTCAACGTCACTCAGGTTTGTGACATCGAAGGTCCGGCGGGCATCGACGACGTTCGCAAGCTTGCCATGCCCATGCCGTTCAATCCCCCGTCCCCTGTCCTGGCACAGTTGATGGGAGACTTGTATGGGTTGGCTAAAGGGGTTGTCGCTACTTCTGAAGAGAAGATGTCACAGGTGGGTGACCGCACTCCGGTCGGCACTACGATGGCCCTCATCGAGCAAGGAAGCACTACCTACTCGGCCATCCACGCTCGGTTGCACTACAGTCAGAAGAAAGCCCTAAGTATCCTTCATCGGATCAATGCTACCTTCATGCCTCCAGCGGATCCTCAGAACCCGGATCCTCGAGCTATTTCTTCTGATGACTTTAAGGGATCAATCGACGTTGTCCCTGTCTCTGATCCTTCTATCTTTAGTGAAGCTCAGCGATTCGCTCAGATTCAAGCTATGGTCCAGATGTCTCAGGACCAATCTGTCAAGTGGAACAAGGAAGCTCTTTACCGCAGAGCTCTTAAGCAGATGCGGGTGGATAACCCAGAAGAACTGCTGCCTCCTTCACCGAAACCGGTTACTGCTGACCCCAGTTCGGAAAACGCGGCCGCCGTAGCGGGCAATCAGGTCCTGGCAAATCCCCAGCAGGATCACTTAAGTCATCTGATGGGTCACTTGGCTTTTGTTTCCAGTCCACTGCAGTTGCACAATCCCCTAGTTCCGGCTCAAGGCCTAATGGTTATACTAAATCATATGGGTCAGCATATGCAAATGCTTGAAAGCCAAATGACTATGCGAGTAGCTCAGCAGCTAATGCAGCAACATCAGCAAATGGTTCAGCAAGCTACTATGATGGGAATACCTCCGCCGCCTAGCCCTCAGCCTGATCAGGTTATGGCTCAAGCTATAACTCAGGTTCAACAAGAACTAGCTTCACAGCTTGGCCCATTGATTCAACAGGTAACTCAAATACAGCCTGAGGTTCAAAAGCGTATTCCTCAACCCCCGATGCCTCCCGAGATTCAGGCGACGTTGCAAATCGCCCAGATGGAGAATCAGCGGAAAGTTCAGCTCGACCAAGCCACGCTGGCAAACAGTCAAGCGGAACAACAAGCGAAACAAGCCACGGACGCGGCGCAAGTCCAACTGGATCAACAGCAGCAACAGTTCGACCAGATGATGGAAACACGTAACGCGCAGTTTGAGCAAAAGCTTGAGCAACAAAAACTCCTGGTCGAAGAGCAAGCGAAAACTACCGAGAATCAGTTGCGTTCGCAGAATGATCAGTTGGTGCAGCAGATCGAGTTGGTGAAGAATCGTGCTGACAACGATCAGAAACAAATGACCGAACTTCTCAAGAACCACGACGACAATGAAACGAAGCGTGAAATTGAGATGATGAAAAACCAAATGAACGCGATGGCCCAGACCCAAGCAGCACAAGCGGCTCCGCCAGCACCAACCGACTTCACTGAGCAGTTCCAAAAGATGGCAGAGATGCTAGATTCAATTGGTACCAAGAAACTGAGTGAAGCCATAGGTCCAATCACTTCCACCCTTCAAGTCGCATTGGAACACCTGTCTGCCCCTGCCGAACTCGTTCGTGACGAACGGGGTAAAGCTGTTGGGATTCGCAAAGTCATCAAACCTCACTAAAAAGGAATTACCATGCCTACCGCCTCTTACGTAAAAGTCACCGCTGCCAATGAAGATCTGGCCGAAGGTATCAACTGTGGTACTGACCAATGGGCCATCGCTCTTACCAATACAGTACCCGGTTCAAAGGTCTTCACTGCTGGTACTACGGACCTTGCTACTTCTGGTGGTTACACCGCAGGGGGTAACAACGTGAGTACAACCTCCTCGAGTATGAATGGGTCAGACTTTGTCCTTGTTCTAGCGGACCCTGCCGTATGGACAGCATCTGCCGGTGGCTTTACATTCCGATACGCAATTCTCGTCAACAAGACCGTGACTCAGGGCGCTGGTGGTACTAACGTAGCTTACTGGGACTATGGTTCAAGTCAAGCGGTTGCCGCAGGTGAGACCGTTACGGTTGACCTAGACCAAACCGCCACTGTCGGTGTGTTCAAGATCACCTAATCCGTAGGTAGCCGTTCATGGCTATTCAATACGTCGGTGGGCAGGTCGCTGGTCGTGCTGGGGCAAATTCCACCACGACCGTTACCTATGCCCTGACGGGCGGCTTAGCCTCTGTCCCAGCGGCGGGCGATCTCGTCATCATCACGGCGATTGTCGGCTCACAGGGCCGCAATCCCGCACAGGCGATCACCGCCCCCGCCACTTGGACGGCGCTCGGGCAACTCAACCCGAACACGACGACCTACGACACAAGTCTCAACGTGTCGCGGAAGTTCATGCCGGCCACGCCGAATACCACCTTCACGCTGCCCTCGACGGGCAATGTGGCGGACGCCCAGCGTTACACGATTCAGGTGTTTCGTGGGGTTGATCCAACCAACCCGCTCGATGTGGCTGCGGTCTCTGCTACTGGCACGGCAACAGGCAGGCCCAATCCCGGCTCGATCACCCCGACGACAGCCGGCGCTTGGGTGGTCATCTGTGGTGGTGGCGCAGCGGCCACCGGTGCGGCCTACACTGCGCCGGCCAACTTCACGACCAACTTCCTGACGGGCTTCACCGCAGATACCAACGATGCTATGGTTGGTTCCGGCTACTGGTCAGGCTGGACAAGCGGTGCGGTCGATCCGGCACAATACACTGGCGGCACAACTAATGCGGTGGATTCTTGGGCGGCCTATACGATTGCTCTACGACCTGCGGTTAATAACTACTCACTAACTGCACAGGGCGGTTCTTATTCTGTAACTGGTGGTACTGCATCTTTACTGAGAAGTAAAAAACTAGTAGCATCAGGCGGTTCATACTCACTGACTGGTTCTAGTGCCATTCTGACAAAGGCAGCAGCAGGTGGCACAGTCCTCCAAAGCGTCTATGAGGGTAGTGGAGACAACGCAACAAGTACCACAACCATAGCCACAACGATCACGGGTGTAGCCGCAGGCAGCGCGATCATCGCCTTTGTTGGCGACGGCGGTGGTTCTACAGTAACAGTTACGGTTAGCGACGGTACATCCTATACGCAGTCGGCGGACGGTAGATGCCGTGACACAGGTAATTCGCAGAATTCAAATGCCTTCTACTTGCTTAATGCTGGATCGGGAAGCCACACAGTAACCGCCACGTTCAGTACGGCTGTTCCTTTTCGCCGATTGCTCTTGGTGGAGGTCGCAGGACTCGCCACAACCTCAGCAGAGGATAGAGCGGCAAATCAGTATCAGGCAGCACCTGGTAATGCTACTGATGGAATTTCTTCATCAGCTACCGCTGCCACAACAAACGCCAATGATTTTGTCATCGGTCTGACTCAGAACACAGGATCGTCAGGAGCAGAAAGCACGACGCTGAATGCCGGAACAGGGTACGCCCTGATCGGCAGCCGGCAAATGCTGACCTCAGAGTACAAGAATGTCTCGGCAACCGGCGCGCAAACGGCGACATTCACCGATGGTACAAACAGCTTCCCAAGAACCACACACGTCATAGCATTCAAGGTAGCAGCCCCGGCATCTACTTATACACTAACTGCTAATGGTGGTAGCTATGCCCTGACTGGTTCCTCAGCGGTAGTATCTAGAAATAGAAAACTAACGTCTAGCGGGGGCTCATATAGTCTAACAGGTGCCAGTGCTGTAGTATCTAGAAATAGGAAACTAACCGCAACCGGTGGAGCATACACGCTTACTGGTGGCTCTGCTAACTTATCTAGGAACAGAAAACTCACTGCTTCTGGTGGCTCTTATTCTCTGTCAGGTGGAACAGCAAACCTGCTGAGAAGCAAGTACGTAGCCGCATCAGGAGGAGCGTACACTCTTACTGGTTCCAGTGCTGTACTTACATGGACCGCAGGTTCTGTCAACTATACGTTCACTCTACTAGGTGGATCGTACTCAGTAACCGGATCAAGTGCTGTTGTATCTAGAAATAGAAACATGACAGCAACTGGTGGAACCTACAGCTTAACAGGTGGCTCTGCGAATCTGCTCCGCTCCAAGCGTATTGTATCAACTGGTGGTTCTTATGCCCTGACCGGGGCAAGTGCGAACCTACTGAAGAGCAAGCGTATCGTCTCAACCGGAGGCGCGTACAATCTCACCGGTGGGACAGCTAACCTCTTACGTTCTAAGCGTATTGTCTCTACGGGTGGTTCATACACACTAACTGGTGCTAGCGCGAACCTAGTCAAGGGAAGAGTACTCACTGCTCAAGGTGGGGCTTATTCCTTAACTGGTGCATCAGCCACGCTTCTCCGTTCTAAGTTAGTAGTCGCTCAGGGCGGCAGCTACACCCTGACAGGCTCGAGCGCAGTTCTAACCTGGACCTCGTTAGCAGCGAACTATACGCTCACGGCTCTGGGGGGTTCATACTCCCTGACAGGTAGTTCAGCTACCCTCCTGCGGTCTAAGCGGATTCAAGCTTCTGGTGGCAGCTACACCTTGACCGGCGCTAGTGCCACCTTGCTGAGAAGCAAGTACATTCAAAGTTCTGGCGGTGCATACTCCGTTACCGGTAGTCAAGCGATAATCACTAAGGTAGTAAATTACACCCTCATTGCTCTGGGTGGTAGTTATGACTTGATCGGAGCAAATTCCACTCTCCTGAAGAGTAAGTATCTTCAAACTGCTGGCGGTGAGTACAACCTGACTGGTGGTTCCGCTATAATCATCAATAGCGGTGACGCGGCTAGTCAAGGACAATCCGGGGTTAGTCGTCTGGCTCGCAGCAATGTTTGGAAGCCAGTACAGACTAAATTACCGCGTGAGTTCGTTGAAGAGCTCCAGGCAAAAGCTCTAGAGGAAGACGCAAAACGCAAAGTAGTAAGTGAACCTCCACCGGTTATAACAACACCCAAGACTCGTAAGGTAAAGCCTCAGAAGCCCGTTACGGCAGTTCCTGTACGTTCCGCACGAACCTACACTCCACATATAGTCTCCCCTGATGATCCGTGGGAAAAGATTTACGCTAAGATCAACGAGACTTATTTACAAATCTCGAACGATGGGGTACAATATCAACGTATTCGGGATGAAGCACAATCCGAACTCGATGAAGAAGATGATATTGAGTTTCTTTTGTTGCATTACTAGAGGAGAAGCAAATGAGCAGACTGGCACAAAATCTTGGTGGCCAAAGCCAACAAGTCAAGCAGTACGCCAAAGGCGGCATCGTCAAGCATGATGATGTCAAACAAGATACCGCTCTGATCAAGAAGTTGATCAAGCAAGAAGAGCGTAAAGAGATGAAGTGCGGTGGAAAGGTGAAGAAGTAATGGCCAAGTTCAATGTCACCTACTCTGACGGCACTAGTCGGGTGGAAGAAGCATCAGATTGCTCTACGGTCGAGCAGTTTATCAACACTCGTTTTGGATCATCCTCGGGGGTTTCCAAAGTCAAGGTTACCCTGGCTGAAGAAGAGTCCAAAGTAGTCAAGCCCAGTCGCAAATGAATACTGATCCATTAGTTGTCGCAGTAGTTGTCCAGATCCATGAGAAACGTGAACAGCTGCGTGACGCTTTGGAGCAAACGGTGTTCAGTGACCTGTACCAGATCGGATTGCTCCAAGGTCGGTTGCAAGGTCTGAAGATGGCACACGATGCTATTGACGACGCGGCACGAGCAATAGATGAAGGTTAAATCCTCCCCCAATCACTGCGCGGTGATGAAGCTCGTCTGGGGCTTCACGGGGGAGGACCAGACACCAGACTTTAAGGAGAATCGCTATGATCTCAGCTTCTGATCTACAAACGGCATTTCCGGAGATCCATCCCGGCATGTCCCCGCTTGGCGCACGAGTGGTTGTTCAACTCCGCACGGTTCGCACCAAAACCTTGGGGGGTATCGTTCTGGTTGAGGATACCAAGACTTTCAATAAGGCCAATACGCAACTCGGTCGTTTGATCATGCTTGGGCCTATTGCCTTCCGTAACCGAGACACAGGTGAACTCTGGCGTGAGGGTGTATGGGCTCGTCCAGGAGACTATGTCCGGATTCCTAAATGGGGGGGTGACCGGTTCGAGCGTAAGATCCCCGGGACGGATGACACGGCAATTTTCTGCGTGTTCTCTGATCATGAACTAATCGCTAAGGTGTCACCCGAAGCGTTTGAAGAAATCGACGAAATTCTGTAAGGAGAATTGAAATGGCTGTCGAACAAGAAGTTGAACTAAACACCGAAACGGGTGAAGAAGTTATCGCCCCTGAAGTACCCGAAGAATCCGATCACGATGAAGACACTGGAGGTGGGGATGAAGAAAGCGGTGGACACGACGAAGAACTGTCGGAAGCCTCCGATGACGAAGAGCGGGAAGAAATCCGAGCTCGTCGAAGGGAAGAGAGACGCAACCGCAAAATCAATCAGCGAGAACGGGAAGACACACTTCGTCGGGAACTCGCTGCCAGAGACTCGATCATCAACGAGATGCGTGGACGTCTGGATGCGGTGGAAAGACGCAATACAGGTTCCGAAGTAGCCCAGATTGAACAGGCGAAGAAGCAGACTGCTCAAGCCTATGCCTACTACAAGGATCAGATCCGTATCGCCACCGAGGCGGGTAATGGTACGGCTGTTGCAGAAGCCACCGAAAAGCTGATCCAATCACAGCGCAAGTTTGATCAGCTCACTTCTTATGAGCAAGCTTACAAGCAGAAGGGTCAGGCTACTCAACCGCTGGACCCCCGTCTTGTCAACCATGCTCAGGAGTGGATGACCCGCAACAAGTGGTATGACCCTTCGGCGAAAGACCCTGACTCACGCATTACGCTAACGGTTGATCAACAACTGGCTGAGGAAGGTTGGGATCCTACCACGAAAGAATATTGGCAAGAACTCGAAACAAGAGTCAAGAAATACCTGCCACACCGCGCAAATCGTGGTAAAATTAGTAGTGATAGGCCTCGGTCTGTTGTTACTGGTTCTGGACGTGAAGGGGTTAGTGTGAGTTCTGCTGGGTCTTACAAGCTATCTGCTGAAAGGGTGAATGCTCTTAAGGACGCAGGTATCTGGGATGATCCCAAGCAACGCGCTGAAGCCGTAAAGCGGTTCAGGGACTATGACAAAGAAAACAAGGCTTAAGGAGCGATTGAAATGACCGACAAGAACCTGCTGAATGGCGATGAAAGACTGAAGAAGTCTGCTGCCGAAGCTGTCCGTGGTGATCGCGCATCGTCTGATGACGAACGTACTCAAAAGGACGGAACCTCTATGACTGCTGCGGAACGTCGCGCTATGCTTCGTACCGAGTGGACACAAGAAGTTCTACCAACCCCTCCGAAACAAGCCGGATGGCATTTTTGCTGGCTGTCTACGACCAACTCCACCGACCCAATTTACAAACGTGTTCAGAAAGGTTATCAACTGGTCAAAGCCAGTGAGATCCCCGGATGGACGCAGTATCGGGTTGATTCGGGTGAGTATGCTGACTGCATTGCTGTCAACGAGATGATCCTTTCCAAGATTCCTGAGGACCTTTATCAGGATATCATGCTTTATCTGCACCATGAGTTGCCGATGGAAGAGGAAGAGATGCTTCGTGCCAATGCTCAGAAAGCGGTCTCCGGAGAAGACAGTAATGGTCGCCCCCTAGGTGAAGTCGAAGGCTTCACGTCTAGACGGGTATCAACTCCTCATTTCTAACAAGGAACAAACATGGCACTCACCGCCTCCCCGTTTGGCTTCCTCGTTCGCCGCCACCCCACCGGTCAGTCTCGCGCGATGCAATACACGATCGCCGCGAACCAATCTGGTGTCATGGGTTATGGTGACGGGGTCTCGCTGGACACCAACGGCCAGATCATTCCCGGTCCGGCTGGCACTACCGACCTGATCGGTGTTTTCGCCGGCGTCAGCTACACTGACTCCACTGGCAAACCGACCTTCCAAAAGAACTGGCCCGGCGCAATTACCGGTGCTACTGACATCCGTGCTTGGGTCTACGACGACCCGCAGAACGTGTTCGAAGTCCAGGTCGCCTCTGGTGGCTCGGGTTACGTTCAAGCTGTCATCGGCGCACAAGCCAATCTGGTCACCGGTACTCCGAATACGATGACCGGTCAGTCGGCTCAAGCCCTGAACGCCACGCCCATCGCAGCTTCCTCGCAAGGTCAATTCCGGATCATCGGTTTTGGCGAAGGCGGCGCTTACGATGCCACCCTCAACCCGTTCCCGCAAGTTCTCGTGCAGATCGCTCAGCACGTGTTCATCGCGAACAAAGTAGCCATCTAAGGAGGTACTGAGTCATGGCTGGTGCAATTATGCGCAGTACCGAGTTTCGCTCGATCGTTGAGCCGATTCTCAATCAATCCTTCGACGGCGTCTACAATCAACGCTCCGACGAATACAAGAAGATCTTTTCGGAAGAAACGGGTATTGCCCGTGCCTACCACGAAGAAGTCGTTCTGTATGGCTTCGGTGCCGCCCCGATCCTTCCGGATGGTCAACCGGTCATGTACGACGAGGGCGGTCAGCTCTACGTCAAGCGTTACCAGTACGACGTCTACGGTCTGGCTTTCGCACTGACCAAGGTTCTCGTGGAAGATGGCGAACACATCCGCCTCGGCACGACCTACTCCAAGCACCTCGCCCAGTCGATGGACGAGACCCTGGAAACGGTTGCCGCCAATCACCTGAACCGTGCGTTCACTTCTGGCTTCAACGGGGGTGATGGTGTTCCGCTGGCTTCGGCTTCGCACCCGGTCATCGGGGGGGTTCAGTCCAACGTCCTGACGTCGGCCGCTTTGTCCCAGACTTCCCTGGAACAAGCCCTGATTTCGGTTCGTCAAACCATGGATGCTCGTGGTAAGAAGATCCGCCTCACGCCGAAGCAACTGGTCGTCGCTCCGTCGAACATGCTTCAAGCTGAGGTTCTGTTGAAGTCGGTGCTTCGTACTGGCACCAACAACAACGACATCAATCCGGTGAAGACTACCACTTCCCTGAACGATGCAGTGGTCATCTCCCGTCTCACTTCCCCGACTGCCTGGTTCGTCCAGACCGATGCCCGCGATGGCATGAAGGTTCTGTGGCGTCGCAAGGTCGAAAAGGGTATGGAAGGCGACTTCGAGACCGATTCGATGCGTTACAAGTCCACCATGCGTTTCGGCTCCGGCTGGACCGAATGGCGGGCCATGTTCTGCAACGCTGGTGCCTAAGTAAACGGAGGGGGCTTCGGTCCCCTTCTTTTTACCCTTACGCTTTTCATGAAGTAAAGGAATTAACATGCAAATCTCTGATGACCTCTTCTTGGGTCCAGTGTCTCGGGGTGGTCCGCTCAGTGACGGCCCTTCTCCTATGGATCTGGGTGTTGGCCCAATGGGTCGCGTCCATATCTTCGACGTTGTTCCTGTTGCCCTGAACCTGCTCGGTATCGCTACGGCTCAAGCCGTCGCTGCTGCTGGCAACCTGACGCTCACGGCTGGCACGGGTACTACTCTGGTCAACGGTGCCGTGGTCCTGGACACCCCCCGCTGCGTCGACATCCTGTCGTCTGGTGCTGGTGACACGACTCAAACGGCTACGTTCTACGGAACTGATCAATACGGTCAACCGATGACCGAAACGATCACCTTCAACGGTACGACCCGTGCCGTTGGGGATAAAGCCTTCAAGAGCATCAACCGTATCGCTATCTCGGCGACGATGGCTGGTAACGCCTCCTCCGGTTTCACCGACAAGATCGGTCTCCCGTTCCGTGTTCTGTCGCGCGACTACATCAACTTCAACTACAATGCGACGGTGGGTCTCCTGGCTGCAGTTACGGTGGCTGATACGACGAGTCCGGCAACGGCTACGACTAACGATGTTCGCGGCTTCATTACGCTGGCTTCGGTGGCCGACGGTGTCAAACGTCTGGTCGCTACGATCGCTCTCCCGGCGATTGCCAGTGGTCCGAATGCCACCCGTATTGGTGCTTTGGGCGTGACGCAATTCTAATCGCATAGGGAGGGCAACCCTCTCCCTACGCTAGGAGAACACTATGGTTGGAAGTAGGCTTGGATACGCCAAAGTCTCAGGTGCGCCCGCGCTCGTGACCTCGGGTCCCGCTGCCCTGTTTGGTATCGTCGGGGTCACGTCAGTAGCTTCGTGTATCGTTTACGATAGCATTGCGGCTTCTGGAAACATCCTCTGGTCAGGTGCACTAACGCTTGGTCAGGTGGTGCATTTCGGCGGACAAGGTATTGCCGTAGGAAACGGTCTTTATGTTTCCGTAGGCGGTGCCGAAACCGTAAATATCCTGTTTGCCTGATGAAAGATCCATCATGGCATCTAGAAGCCTGTTAGATCTGAACTCTGCGACACGAGAGAAAGCTGAACAATTCGTTTCAGCTTGTGACGAAGCCGGTATTGATGTACTGATCTACTGTACCTATCGTTCTGAAAAAGAACAAGACGTCCTGTACTCCCAAGGGCGCACTACCCCTGGAAATAACCCACGATCCTCTAAGCCGCTTGGTGACATCGTGACCAATGCTAGGGGCGGAGAAAGCTGGCATAATTTCCGAGCTGCATTTGACTTTGTTCCTCTGGTGAACGGTAAAGCGGCTTGGAACAGTAAAGAGCTGTACGCGAAGTGTGGTGCTATTGCTGAATCATTAGGTCTTGAATGGGCTGGTCGCTGGACGGGTCGTCTGCGAGAAACCGCTCACTGTCAATTTCGCGGGGGCTTAACTTTGGCTCAAGCACGTGCAACTTCGAAAGTTTGATCATGAAATGGTTTGTCGCTGGGATGATGTTGGCCCTTCTTTCATTGGCTTTGTATGGTTGGCTTTCCGTGGGTATTCCCCATGTACAACGGGCTAATCCACAGTATAACACAGGAGTGAAGTGATGCTAATCAAAAACTTTACTGAAGCCTTCAAAGCCGGAAAGGCGCTATCGAATGCAGCCACATGGAAGAACGCTCAACTCGTCGGATCGAAGCTCGCCATCTTGTTCGGCTTCCTGCTCCCGCTCGCCAAGGTTTTCGGCTACCTCGAAGGGGTTACGATCGAGGATGCGGTGGTTGTTGCCAGCGCTGTCACTGTTCTTGTCGGCGTGTTCAATGGCACCGCTACAGTGGTCTCAACAGACAAAATTGGCCTGCGTGGCCTTCCCGCTGGTGGGACTGACGCCGGAGGGCGAGGAGAAGTTACGGAACTCGCACCCATCGAGTTACCTACCGAATCTACACCAGTCGTTGTCAAACCTGAACAACCAGACCTATTTCATAACCGGAGTCTCGGCTAACTGCCGATTTTAGGAGAAACCATGCAAACCTTCATTATTATCATCAAGATCGTACTCTCACTGCTTCCCTCAATTATTGAGGCCGTGAAGACGATTGAAGCCGCGTTTCCAGCTACTGGTCAAGGTGAGGCCAAGCTGCAGATTATCCGCAGCATCCTCGAAACCGCCTATGAAAAAGGTGCTGATGCAACGGTTACTTTCGAGCGAATCTGGCCGGCGATCCAGTCAGCTGTCGCCGCCGTGGTCAGCATGGCCAACTCCATCGGACTGTTCAAGAAATAATGCCCGAAAAAGACCCTACAAACTGGCAAGCCGCAACATGGCTTCTTGCCTTAGCCATGGCTTTAGGTGGAGGACTCGTCAATTGGTATGCTAAGGTTAGACACTCACACACGAGGTCATTCAACATCCTAGAACTCATCGGTGAGCTTGTCACGTCGGGTTTTGTCGGTATCGGTGTGTTCATGGCGCTTGATGGCTTTGGACAACCTGCAAGCTTGTGCGCCGCTGGTGCGGGTGTAGGTGGTCACATGGCAGCGAGACTCCTGTTCATAATTGAACGCATGATCGAACAGCGGATAAAGAAGGTTGGATCTTAACCACTAGGAAGTGAGAGAACCGTGGCAACGTCAGGAACTATTGGTCTCACCCGAATCAGCACGGCGAAACTGCTTGAGAAGGCTATTCGTCGTGTTGGGCTGAATCCAGCATCGCTCACAGCCGAGACCGTGACTACGGCACAGGAAGACCTGTTCATGCTGTTGCTCAGCCTGTCCAATAAAGGTTTGAATCTTTGGACTGTTGATCATCAGATCATAGCACTAGTACCGAATCAAGCGACGTATAATCTCCCGGTCGGTACTCAGGATATTCTAAACGCGGTCATCTCCACGCCCTCGGAAGTCACTGGTGTGACCCTTAGTTCTTCCCTGAACACCGTAATAGACGCTACGTTCACCAGTGACACCCAAAAAGTCACCCGATTCGGGGTCCGGTTCACTGAGGCTATTTCAAGCATCTCAGTAGCGTCCTATGCTTCAGACCTTGTTACCCTGCTAGGGACACAAACCTTCACTCAAAGCAGTGGGGTAATGGCGGTTGACCAGTTGTACTGGTACGACCTGAATCCAGCAACTGAGGGTAAGTTGCTACGTTTCACACTCACTACGGTGCTTGATCCGCTTACGCTCCCTGGAGTCATTTTCGATACGTTGGAATTTGATCAAGGTTGTTCTTCTATCCCGATTACCCCGTTCAATCGCGATGACTACACCAACCAACCCCGCAAAACTTTCACTTCACCGACTATCACGAACTACTGGTTTGAGAAGTTGGTGACCCCTAGAGTTACATTCTGGCCCGTCCCTAACTCTGAAACTAAGTGCGTTGAAATTTGGCGCTATCGTCAAGTTCAAGACGTTGGCGACCTGACCGAAGAGCTCGAGATTCCGGCTAGGTGGTATGAAGCAATCACGTGGCACTTGGCATTACGTCTGGCGTTTGAGCTCCCTGGAATTGATCCAGGGCGACTACAAGCCGTTCAGCAAATGGCGCAAGGTATGGTCATTGAAGTTGAGGCCGGTGAAACGGATAATGCTCCCACTTACTTTGCTCCAAGAATTGGTGTTTACACCCGCTGAACATGCCTAAGTATATCTCAACCGGTCCTTCTAATCTAGCTATCGCGGTCTGCGATAGGTGCCATATGAAGATGCCATACACTGCACTACGGTCAGATGGTAACTCACCAGGGCTTCGAGTGTGTAAAGGTTGTTGGGACAAAAAAGATCCGTACCGTCTCCCTGCTCGCCAGACCGAGAACATTTCACTACGCTATCCTCGCCCAGATGAGTCGCTAGAATGACCGCAACAACCTACAGCACTTTGGTAAATGATATCATCACTTACTGCGAACGTACTGATGAGCCTTTCTTGGCACAAGTCCCCCGCTTCATTGCTCTGGCTGAAAATCGCATTGCCAGTGAGAATAAGCCCTTCGGTTTCCTGCGTGTCGTATCTGGCAACCTCACCGGTAATGTCGTACAAAAGCCTGTGAGATGGAGAAAAACCAAAAGTATCTCAATCACGGTGAATAGCCAAAAGACATTCTTGTACAACCGAAGTTACGAGTACTGTGTTTCTTATTGGCCCAATCCTACACTGACTGACGTTCCTCTATACTACGCGGACTATGACTACGAACATCTGTTTATTGCTCCGTCGCCGGTTCAGTCATTCCCCATGGAAATTCAATACTATGAATTGCCGGAGCCGTTGTCGGAGGCCACTCAGACCAACTGGACTACCCGTTACGCGCCTCAACTCCTTCTGTACGCGGCGCTGATGGAAGCCATGCCTTTCCTTAAGACCAGTGAGCGTATCCCTGAGTTTCAAGGTCTGTATGATCGTGCGATGGGGGCGATCAATAAAGAGGATCAGTCGCGTGTTACTGATGATGCAACGGTTAGGAGTTAAATCGCATGACCCAAAATTATAACGACGTCTTTGGGGTAAATACCGTTCCCCCGTCGCAGTATGGTTATCAGGCAATAGTCTTAACTGCAGACACTACGTTCAACTGGCCCTCTCAAGGGACAGCCAATCTTATCTCGGCGATCATGGATGTGTCGGCTTCCGCCGGTTTGTCCATGATCATGCCAGCGGCGGATGATGTTTCCCCTGGACAAGACATTCTTATCCGAAACGTTGGTGCCAATACCGTCACGGTCAAAGGTTCAACGGGTGTAACCATCGCTTCGGTGGCACCTAGTTCGGTGATCTATCTCTATGTTACCGACAATACCACCCCTGCGGGTGTATGGGGTACGGTGGCATTTGGGGTAGGCACCTCTGCGGTAGATGCTGCGACATTGATGGGCTACGGTATCAAGGCTATTGGCAACACCTTGAACCAGTCGCACCCGATCCTGACTACCGGGGCGGGTCTAACGCTTGATGCTACTCATCGTGCATCACTGGTCAACTTCACCGGGGGCGTAACAACCTGCGCGCTTGATCAAGCCTCAGTTCTGGGTGACGACTTCTTCACTATTGTTCGTAACTCGGGAACTGGTACGCTAACCATCAACCCCTACGGTGCTGAACTCATCGACGGTTCTTCGACGTTTGAAGTTCAGCCAGGGGAATCGCTACTCCTGTTCTGTTCGGGTGTGTCGTGGTACACGGTTGGTTACGGTCGGTCGGTAATCTACAACTTCACTCAACTGGTCCTGGATGTTTCGGCGGGCGGTACCTTCACCCTGACTCCAACCGAAGCCAGCAACAAGCTCCTAACGTTTATTGGGAACCCCGCAGCAGGGGTGACGGTGGTTGTTCCGTCTGTGGTGGCAGTTTATTACCTTCTCAGTCAGTTGTCTACTGCGCAAACTGTGACAGTGAAGACTGCACTAGGAACGGGTGTTGCCGTACCTCAGGGACAACGTATCGTAGCCATTTGCGACAGCACTAACGTCTATTCTGCTCAATCAGTTTCTGCGTCCACTTCGATCTCACTGATCGACGGTTCGGTTTCTACACCCTCGCTCAACTTCGCGTCCAAGACCAATACTGGCCTCTATAAGTACAGCACTGCGGGACTTGGTATCGCGATCAACGGTGTTGATGTTGCTCACGTCGATACGACAGGCACCACTTTCAACGGGACGTCGCCAATCGTTTCAGCTAAGGCTGGTCCGACCACTGGTCAACAACACACTATCCCGGCAGTTTCTAGCGATACTTTCACCCTGAACGCCGCTACACAAACACTGACGAATAAGACGATTGTTGCGGCGAACAATACGATCACCACTGCGGCATCAGGTGGTCTGGTAGCCACGGAACTGAATGCTGCACTGGCTGAACTAGAAGCCGAAATTGTTCTCAAGCAAGATGCGGCTACCGCTGTTCAGAAGACCAGCAACACCGGGATTGCCCTGCTACCGTCAGGAACCACGGCTCAACGTGATGGATCACCGACAGTTGGTGGTATGCGCTTCTCCACTACGCTTCTGGGTTGGGAAGGGTGGAATGGTGTTAACTGGACCTCTATTGGTGGAGGCCAGATGTATGGTCAAGCACTGGTCAAGGGAATCTTCTATAACAACACGAACATTTCGGAAAACATCACTGTGCTGGCCGGTACGAATGGCGGCACTTTCGGACCTGTGATAGTGGATAGTGGTTTCACCGTCACGGTTGAATCTGGTTCAGTCTGGAGTATTGTATGACAGTTAAAATTGATGGAACGAACGGTATTGACACCGCCCAACTGCGCCCCGCCGATGGCGACCCGGTGGCGATCACGATTGCCGCTGATGGGAAGGTGGCGTTTCCGCAGAACGCTCAGACTTGGCAGAACGTGAGCGGAAGTCGGACGCCGGGTGTAACCTATACCAACAATACTAGCCTGCCAATTACGGTACATTTCATCGCAAGCGATACGGTTGGTGCCTCTGGGGCTGATATTAACATCACGGTTGGCGGTCTCATTGTTGCGCGTGAAAGAAACGTCGGCAATTCCGGCCTTGGTGGTGCATCTACTTGTTCCGCCGTCGTTCCTGCTGGAGAAACCTATGTTCTTGGTTATACTAACTACGGCGGATCGCCGACGCTCAGTGTCTTTGAATTGAGAAACTAATATGAGCCTAATCAAAGCAATCAAGGCCCAACTGGGCCTCTCCGTCACCCCGGCCAACAACTTCACGCTGGACGCATCTGCTGACAACGGCACGATGAAACTCGCCCGTGGCAACGCGGGTGCGACGACGCAAGACATCATGACTGTGGCAGCGGACGGGAAGGTGGCGTTTCCTGCCACGCCACGGGTCTATGCTTCCGGCGAGGTGATTCAGCGTTTGGTGTTTGACGGCGGAAGCACAACCGGCGTTTCTGCGGTATCACTGGTCAATATCATCGACACACTTAAAAGCATTACACCAAAAAGTACCAACTCAACGCTTTATGTTGTTGGCATTGCTCAAATTGCTGGTCCATCGCCTGCTGCCGGCGTTAATCTTTCAAGGCACATGAGGATTTATGAGGGGTCGATAGCAACACCAGTTGGTCCTCTTGTTCCATTATCAGCCATCTCCGGGGCAGGAACCGGAATTTCACCCGGAGGCTCTGGTGTTTGTACTGCGATTCTGACAAATACCACGCTTACCGCAAGACAGTTCGGGCTTGGGGGGTATGTGACTGGAGTAGGATCAGCGAACTACAGCAACCTGATAGTTGATATTACGGAGATTCAGAACTAATGACCGCAAAACTCTCAGCATCTGCCGACGGCACCAAAGTCACCATCGGCACCACAGCAGAAGATGCCCTGCAAATCGACGCGACGGCCAAGACGATCAAGGCGCTGGCTCCGTACCTGTTTGATGCTCCGCAGAACTCCGGCTCGGAGACAAAGGCATCCACCAGCGGCACCGAAATCAACTTCACGATCCCTGCGGGTGCGAAGAAGATCGAGGTGCTGTTCCGTGCGGTCAGTACGAACGGGTCGAATAACCTGTCAGTTCGGCTTGGCGGGGCGGGTGGTGTGGAAAACGTCAACTACAACACCAACATGATCAACTTTGTCCCAGCTGGTGTATTTAATAACCCAATTGCAGCTACCAGTGGTTTCAATTTTGCTACGTCTGCCGATGCTGCTAATCACACAGGTGTCCTTACGCTTAATCGGGTTGATCCTGCCGACAATGTTTGGTACGGATTCGGCAACCTACTCAATGGCACAAGTGGTGCGCGTTTTGACTCCGCCGGATTAAAAGTAATGCCCGGAGAATTGACGACGCTGCAAGTCACAACTCAGAACAAGGTCGATCTGTTCGACAACGGCAACATCACCGTGAATTGGAGCAAGTAGTGACCCGCCTCCTCGCCCTCGCCCTGCTGGTATATTAGAATGAGATATCTATATCATATCCCGCACTTCATACTCAGCACACTAGTTAATTCTGTTGTCAGCATGTGTGTGACGCTACTAGGGTTGCCGATGGTCGTCGTGGCCCTGTTGTTTGGCACGAACGATCAGCCGGAAACCGCGAAGCAATTCACCAAGTCTCCCGGCACATGGACGCTCCGCAGACTCAAGAAGCCGTTCCTGCTTTGGGACAATATGTTCGACGGCGTGCTCGGGGATTCAACCGGAGATTGGAACAGGATCGTGCTTGCCAGATATGGTCTCCCTGCCACCAGCTTCCTCGCCATGTGGGAGTGGTTGGCCGTGCGAAATCCGGCCAATTATTTTGGTCGCATCATTCTCGGCATTGACGCCAAGGACTACATTTACGAATTGCTCGGTGGAATTCAAGAAGTCTCCGAGACCAAACACGGCTGGCAGTTCATTCTGGCCACCCACAAGATCACTGGGAAGAGGCGATACTGCTTGCGGTTTTCGTACGCATGGTGGTTCAACCCAAAGCGCGTCTTCTACGGAGTCTATGGACACAAGCTGCAAATGGCTCACGCAAACCTGACAGCCGAATCTAACATACGCGACCGGTCTGTTGGTATCGTGTCAAGGTTGAATCCTTACAAGGGACTCAAGTAATGGACGTACAAGAACGACTTCTTCAGTTGATCATGGGGGGTGAAATTACTTTTCACTCTCACCCGCATACAGTGACGCTTGATCAGTATCATCGTATGCAGCAATTGGAAGATACCCGCTTCATCACCGCCAACTTTAGCCCATCAGGTAGTGTCGACTTTATCTTCGCCGATACCACTTCAGGGACAGTCAATGTCTATCTTCCCAGTGCAAACGCTGGACAACGCATTACCTCCAGTCGTATAGCCGGAGGCAACAACTTAGTCATTGTAGCACCTGCCGGTGAGACAATCAATGGCGCAGCTTCAATTACCATCAACACCAATTATGCACCCAGAAGACTCAAGGCGATCAAGGGTCTTGGGTACCTGGAGATCTAAGTGGCTGAAATCAAAGAACTAAGTCAAATAACTGTCCTTCCTGGTATTCGTCGGGATGGTACCATGATTGACGGCGACTTTTATAGCGACGGTCAATGGGTCAGATTCCAGCGAGGGCGACCCAAGAAGATGGGCGGTTATCAAGCTATCACGGATAATCTTTCTGGACCTATTCGCTTGATGTATGTGTGGTCACGAGACCTCATGAACGTCATTTATTCCTTTTCTTCACAGGGGGTTTCTACCGTACTGGTTGATCAAAACGGTCTAGGTAACGCTACGTATGACCGCACACCAGTTGGCTTCACCGCCAATGACAACATCATCTGGTCGGCTGACTCAATGTACGACGATGCCGTTGGCAGTCAGGGAACCATCATTGTTGCCGTTGGTACCAACTCACTTCAGAACATTGATAATCTCGATGAGAAGCAGGTTTATTGGGGTTTGATCAACGACACTACTGTACTAGCACCGATCACGGGTTTGACCGTTTCAGGGGGAGTCTTGTGTATTGCCCCGTATCTAGTCTATTTCGGTTCTGATGGTTTGGTAGGTTGGTCCGACATCAACCAACCCCAAACCTTAACGACTGGTGATGCGGGCCAGGACCGAGTGACTGGTGCGAAGATCGTTAAGGGACTACCCTTACGTGGCGGCAACGGGCCGGGGGCATTGCTCTGGTCGCTGGACTCCCTCATTTCTATGCAGTATGTGGGTGGCTCGGCGATTTTCCGATTCACCACCCTCTCTTCACAAACGTCTATCCTGGCTCAGAATTCTGTCATAGAGTATGATGGAAGTTATTTCTGGATTGGTATTGACCGGTTCCTGGTTTATTCTGGGGGTCAGGTTCAAGAACTACCTAACGACAACAACATCAACTGGTTCTTTGATAACCTGAACTTTGCTCAGCGTCAAAAAGTGTGGGCGATGAAGATTCCACGCTACGGGGAAATCTGGTGGTTCTATCCTCGTGGAGAGGCTACTGAATGTACCCACGCAATCATCTTCAATGTTCGTGAAAAGACTTGGTATGACTGTGAACTAGCTCGGTCGGCGGGGTATTATTCACAGGTCTTTCACTACCCCGTAATGGCAGATTCAAGCGATGTTGGTGGTTCATTGCGACTTAACCTGACTGTGTCATCCGGGTCGTTTCTTGTCGGTGACAACATCACAGGAACAACGTCAGGTACCACTGGTTACGTCTACGCGATCACTGGAACCTTTTATAGTGTCAGACTATCCAATGACGCTGAGAGTTTCATTATGCTAGAAGGGATTCACAATACATCCCGTGCAGGTGAAGCTACGTTGGCTAGTCAAGCACACTTGTACTCAGCCTTTATCCACGAGAAGGGCTTGAATAAAGTGGCTGGTGATTATGAGACCGCTATCCATAGCTTCTTCGAAACCTGTGACTTTGGCTACCCCTGCGGAGGTCCTGGTAAGAACCAAGAGAAAGGTTTGAACCGTTGGCTCAGAATGGTACGCGTCGAACCCGATTTCCTGCTATCCGGTCACTTAGACTTTCAAGTGGTCTCACGTGAATTCCCTCAAGGTGAGGATATTTACAGCGAGCTATTTACAATCGACGCAAACACGGGTAAAATAGATTTACGCGAACAAGGAAGGCTGATACGTCTTCGGTTTTCTAGTAATGTCCTGAGTGGGTTCTACGAGATGGGTCGCACGATCCTGCATACTGAACCTGGAGATGTTAGAAGCTGATGGCTATCAATTCCTATCAAGGTGTCAACGGGGTTCAAGGAGTCAACTCCTTTGTGGGGGGTAACTCCGCTCAAGGATCGAATTCCTACACCAGTTCCACACCGAATAGCTTCATGGCACCCGCGAGCCAGCGAACGGTTCGGGAAGATCAGATCACCGACTCTGGACTTCTTCAGCAGGTAAAAAGTGAGGTTGGGTTTTCACCCGTCAATTCCTACTCCAAACTAGGTGTGGCCCCTCTTAGTGCTATCCAAGAGATTGCCAACCGTCGTGGTACTACCTTTGGTGGCGGGGGCGGAGGTTCTGCTCTGACTTGGGCAGACATGCTGTTTGGTGACGCTGGATACGATCGGGAGGATCTAGGTAATGGATACTCCTATAACCTCCTGGACAAAGATAAAAACGTCATCGGTGTGGGATACTACGACGTAGAGACTGCGATCAATAACCTGATTAAAGAACAGGGTAAAAAGGGTATTCGCGAGAAGGAACTTCCCAATAGCCGCACTGAGTTTGTACCGTATGACACCTATGCTAATGAGAGCGCATGGCTATACCCTCAGGAAACCCGACAAGTCCTAAACGACTGGGCTATCCCTGACTATCAAGGGGCGATTAATCGGGCCATGCTCGAGGCGGCAAAAACTGGTGACTATGCCCCGGTCCATGCAGCATTACGGGCTCAGCATCAACCTGGAGAGGTTGATCCAAACGGGTCTACTACCCGATATGTTGTTGGTTCTAGGGATAACAACTTCGCCACCCAAGAAGAGGCTGAGGAATTTGCTACGCAACGGGCAATGGAGGCTTACACACAGTCCTTTGCTGGGGATGATCTTAATAGACTAGAAGCGTATTCACAACTGGTCAATAATGGTTTGTCCAATCTACACTCAGGCGATCCCAATGAGTTAGGTCTTGCGGAGTACATGCAGTCCAAGGGTATGGACACGAGTGATCCTTCCCAGTGGATGCAGAACACCGCCTCTATGATGTCTCTTGGGGGTATGCTTGGATTCATGGGCCAACAAAATAACTATGATCGTGGGATGTGGGACCAGTTTGTCAAACCAAGGATTACTACGGCGGGTAACCAGAAGGCCGACTTGGTTTCGGGTGAAAGGGGCTTAGTCGGTTCGATCCCAGTTATCAATCCCAAGACTGGTAAAGTCATTGGCTATCAGAATCAGTTCTACGACCCCAGGAAAAGTGAAGGTGAAGCTCATGAAGGTTATGATGACGGCGGCGATCGCCGGTCATTCCATGCTGCATGGGGTTCGCAGCAAGGGCAAGCAATCAATGATGCAGATTGGTGGAAACAGAACGCATATGGTCTAGATGGGAATAAGTACTTCATCCCTGTGGACAAAGCATCTAGTTTCGCCGGCTATACTATGCCTGACGAATATGATGCCAACATCAGCGACTATCGGAAACGTGGCGACCTCATGTCCCGTGTTGGGACTACCCTTACCAAAGGTCTCCTGAACTATATTGCTCCCGGTTCCGTAGCCTTGATGGAAGGGGCAACCACCGGAAACTGGAAGAATGCCGCACTCAACGCGGGCGTTAGTCTGGTCGGAGCGGGAATAGCTCCTTACGCGGGTGATATCGGATCAGCCTTGGGAGCCTCGGCTGAATGGGCGCCGGCTGTTGGTAGAGCTGCAATTGGCGCTGGAACTGGTGCTGCGCGGGGAGCACTCAATGGTGGTGGTCAAGGTGCGCTCATCGGTGGTCTAACGGGCGTGGTTGGTTCGGGTCTAAACTCACTAGCTGGAGCTTACCTCCCAGACACTACGCTCGGGCATTTAGCCGGTGGCGCAGGGGTTGGCGCATTGACTGGCGGTTTGAACGCTGCTCTCCGAAAGGGTGACGTGGGTCAAGCCATGCTCGGCGGAGCTTTGGGTGGCGGGCTAAATGCTGCGGGCTATGACCTAGGAAACTATCTTGGGGCTCCCAGTGGGCTCAACATGGGTGGGTTTGGTACCGGACTGGGTCAGTTTGGTACTCGCCTAGCTTCAGACGTTATTGGAAAACAACTGGCACGTAAGAAGAGGAAGACAAGCAATGGATGAGTATTATGATTATTATGCTGAGCCAGAGTATGTCAGCGACTACACTTACGATGATGGGCTAAGCGAATACGCTGGCCCAGAATTTGAGCCTGATTCCTCGTGGAATGATTACATTTCACAAGGTAATGATATCGGCAACTATCTGAATGACTTCGGTCAAGGGATGGGAGTAATTGACTCCGATCAATACCTTTTCGACGGTGATCTTGGTTCTATCATCAACACTGGTTTCGATACCAGTGGAATGAGTCCTTATACCTTCAGCGATATTCCTCTGGGCGCAGAACTCACTACGGGGGGCAACTACGGGTTTGACACCGCTGCGCTTTCCGACAACAACCCGATGGTCATGGCGGCACTGCAAGAGGGTAATCAGAACCTCTCTAGGCTCAATGACGCCACGTCTGAGTTCGCCGACATGGGTGGTGGTCAGGTTCAACTGCCCACAGGCGAGATTGTTGACCGCGATCAAGCTGAGCGATTGATGACAGAGTACGGAGCGCCCAGAGCACAGTCGATCAGCCCTGAGTTTTTGCGCAGTGGTCTGTATGGGGCGTTGCCGGTCGGCTCATTTGAGGATGACCCTAGAACGCGTCCAAGCCAATCGTACCTGGATGAAAATGGTGATGTGGTCGGTTTGCTCGGTACTGAGGGAACTGACTACCAGAACCCGTACGAGTATCGTACCAGCAATGCGGGTGACACTTTCATCCAAGATATTCGTAACAATGACGCCATTGGGTGGCTCGGTGAAGACGGTCCACAGTATTATCAGGATGAGCGTATTGCCAATAACCTAGCTGCTGGTCGTCCCTCATTGTATGGTGTTCAACGTCCTGGAAGTCCTGGATCTGGTGCTGCTGGTGCTACGTCAGGTTATCGTGGTCAAGCCAGTGCCTCAGGCGGTGGGGCTAACTCACAAACTCCAACTACCAGAGCTGGAGTCTCGGGTAATTCCCCTACACGAAACCGTGATGGTACAACCACTTCCAACGGTGCGATGGGCGCGTTGAACATGGCTGCGATGATGGCCGCTTTGATGGGTGGTCCAAAGACTGGTCCGAAATCTACTCAAGGTAGTAAAGACGCTGAGAAGTGGAAGGTTGCTCGCATGAAGAGTACTGGAAAAGCTAAGCGTGAGGGCGGTTTGATTCAAGCTCACAATTACGCCGCTGGTGGTCCTGTACGAGGTCAGTTTCTCAGCCCTTCACTAGTACGTCACGCTTCTGGTGGTCAAGCCGACGCTATTCCGGCTCAACTGGCCGGGGGTGAATTCGTGGTTCCTTCGGACGTTGTCTCCCACTTGGGTGATGGAAACACCGACGCTGGAGCTGCTCAACTGAACCAGATGATGGCGGGTATTCGTCGTCACAAGGGACAACCCAATCGACTGCCTCCTCAGGCTAAGTCACCCCTCGCTTATATGAAAGGCCGTAATCATGGCTGATATTGGAACTCCTCAAGCCGGTACTACCGTAGACTACACGCAACCGGCGTACTACACCCAGACGGGCCAATCGCTTGCGGGTGGATTGCAGGACATCATGGGTGATACTGGGTTCATCAATGACACGATGAACAACTGGTACAATGCCGCCCCGAACGAGGGAGCCTTGGGTCAGTATTCCCAGTGGAACGCTAACAATCAACAGCAGTTCATGAACCCGTACATCAACAACGTGGTGAATGAGCAAGCCCGCCTGTCAAATCAAAACCTGTTCCAGAACATCCTTCCTGGAGTCAACAGCACGTTTGCTGGTGCAGGTCAGTTTGGTTCTACCCGCAATGCGGACTTCACTAATCGTGCTATCTCTGACCAACAACAGAACCTGATGGGGCAGCAAGGGCAGACTCTGTTCAACGCTCAACAAGCCGCTGGCAACCAGTACAAAGACTGGACACAGATGGGTACGCAAGCCGGTCAACAGGACTTCACTAACTGGCTTCAGCAAGCGAATTACCCGCTCAGTGCTTTGGGTCAAGTGGGTCAGATCTACGCGGGTATGCGTCCTGGTCAAGCTCAGTCGATCTCGTCTTCGTCGGCCGGCCCAAGCACCATGGAACAACTGTCCGGTGCACTAGGGGTCTTGAATTCCGGTCTCAACGACGGCACGATCAACAACCTGTTGAACTGGGCCGGAATCAACTTTAACGAGTAAGGAATCAATATGTCTGACGTTCCGATGACTCTTCCTCAAGCAGCACAAAGTCGTGATGTGACAGGTGCATTGCAACAGTTGCTCATGTCGCGCATCCCCTCGCAAGAGCAAGAGCAACGTCAAGCAATGTCCCGTGCTGATGCCCTCGGTGAGTACCAGAACCGTCTTCGTCAACCGGCGATGGGTGAGGACTACACCCCGACGCTTCACAGCCTGTATTCCATGATCGGAAACTTCGGTCCAGGGACTCCGACGGGCTATGCTGCTCTGAAAGGCATTGCTCAGGGAGGGGCGATGCTTGGCGAGCAAGCTAAGTTGAAACAAGCCGGGGAGCTCGCTGCTGCCAAACTGGGTTATGAGGATGAAAAAGACCTGGACAAGCTGGACTTGATGAACGTACGGGGCTTGTCAATGCTCGCGGGCAGAGGCGGTAGTGCCGGTTCATTCATTCAGTTCAAAGATGACAATGGAAACCTGTACATCATGAATAAAGCTACGGGCCAGCGAGAGATGATCCCCGCTACCCACACCAAGCTTTGGGGTGATGCCTATAAGTTGGCATTCGAAAAAGCCGTAGCTGAAACGATGAAAGACCCTGAGGGTTATGCCACGAATATGGCTAATCAGGCCCTAAGGGGTGTTCCCGGTGGAATAGTCACCGTTGATACCGTCCAGAAGCCCACTCGCCCGGCTGGAGTTCAGGGTCCGATTACCCCTGGAGTTGAGCCCGTCTCGACTTCCCCAAATAACTCCAAGTCTGGAGCAACGGCGGGATTCCCCGATGCCCGTTCTCCAGAATCTGATCGGCAGATGATCTTGGGTCAGGAATGGGACAAAGAAAATGAGATCATTCAGCGATACAAGAATGATATCACTCATCCTGAGTATCAGCAAGCCCTCAGAAATCAAGCTTTACTCAAGCAAGAGATGAGATCGTTAGGTGCTCCCAAAACCCCTCCGGCTACTCTGGAGTATAAAGACAAGCGTGTGGAAGAGCAAAACAAAGGGTATGGTGAATCTGAAGGTAAGGGACTATTCAAGGAATATGAGTCCCTGGGTCAGCTACACACTAATCAAGCCAGGCTCTTGAATCAACTTACCCTCCTGAGGAAGATCTACGAAGATCCCAATATCCCTGAGGGTGCATTAGCTCCAATCATTCATCAAATCCAATCTGGGGCCAAGTCTCTGGGAATCAATGTAGACCCCTCGATCGGGCCGGCTGATCTGGCTACGGCTATTGCCACAAACCTCTCACTGGCTCAACGAACTGCCAACGGTGATAACCTGATGCCGGGTTCGATGACTACCTTTGAAGAGCGGTTGTTGATGAACATGGCTCCAACCCTGGGATTGACCAGTGAGGGTAGGAAGTCTTTGACTGAGTACATGATCTTAGTGGCTAGGTCCAATATGCGGTTGGCCGAAGAGGCCCATAAGATGGCCGCGGCTAACAAGAATCAGCTGTCCCCCAACTGGTATCAACGCAAAGACCGAGTGATGAGGGAAGAGATGCTCAAGCTACAACATGCCCATGACCAGCTAATGCTTAGGTACGGTGGAAAGAAATGAAACTTGACAATATGACCCCGGAAGAAGTAGCGGCATATGCCAGCTCGGCTTCCGATGAGGAATTGAACGCTTACCTTAAGAGTCATCCACTGAGTATGGCAATTCAAGCCAATAAAGAGGCTCAGTCCAAACCAGCTTCAGTAGACAACACTCAGGGAATGTCAGGCCCTGAGCTATTTGCCGCTGGAATGGGTCAAAGGATGATGGGAATCCCCCGAGGACTTAAGGAGATTGGGATTGGGATGTTCGGGACACCCGAACGGATCAAGGAATATAACCAAGAGAAAAGCGATCAGTCGAGCATCGACAAGGCCCTGCTCAGTAACTGGGAGGCGGGTGCTGGAGGGCTGGGCTCAGATGTCATTACGTCGGCATTGGGTGGCGCTAAGGTGCTTCCCCAGGTGCTGCTAGCTGGCGCTGGAGCGGCTGTGCGTCCCACGGCTGGCCCCATTCAGGGTCCTGAAACCTTAGAGCGGCTAGTAAACTCGGGCGCCGCCGCAGGTACCACGGCCTTGACAGGAAGTATGATTCAACTAGCGGGCAAGGGTGCTGGAGCTGTCGGTCGTCAATACTCCCCAGAGGGAGAGTCCGCCATGCGGCTCAATTCGGCGGCTAATAGGTTGGGGATAGACCGGAAAATTGGGGACCTGGACCCATCCTCTACCACTTCAGCTCTCGAGCGTAACCTCCCGGGATATCCAGGAATTGTAAAAGACCAGAGTCTAGCCTTTACTCGGGCGGCTCAAGACATTAAGGACATTCCTTCTAAGACCGGGAAATCTTTTGAGCCTCGTCTTCTAGAGGGTGAAAAGCTCAGGGAAGCTATTGTTGAGGGTGGAAAAGCTCTAGAGACTCGAGGGAGCCAGTTGTGGCAAGAACTGGATAACCATGTCCTTAATGCCGGGCTTCCTGGAGTAAAGCTCTTGAATACTGCCCCTACGGTCTCTCGAGTAGTGGCTCAGTTGACTCCAGTCAACAAAAGGGGAGTTTCGGTACTAGAGAAAAATCCTATCTATCAGCGAATCGACGAGTTTGATCCGGATTCAGCTAAAAGACTTATGGCTCTTCAAAGCCCTAAAACTTTACTGTCTTTTGATGAGCTTCATAAGCTTCAGACAGCCGTAGGAACCGCCCTGCGTAGGGCCGAAAAAGATGCCGCTGTTCCAGGGTCATCCATGGGCGACCGGAAAGCCCGAACCGAGCTTCGTAACCTGTATTCCAACTTGTCGGCTGACGTAGACGCCTGGGCAGTAAAAGACAAGTCAGCTCAGTCCCTCCTGTCTGATGCCAAGAGCTTTTGGCGGGATAAGGTGGTTCCAGGGACAGTCAACAATAAGGTTTATCAACGCTCTAACCAAGGGGTGTATGGGGCTACTCCAAGAGCTTACACTGACCCGGCTCAGCTATACTCGGATGTCAATCGTCACACCCAAAACCTCCAAGACATTTATCCTTACATGTCTACGACAGGTCAGGATCTGTTCAGCACACTCAATACTCTTCCTGACGTAAGTCGGCATTTGACCACGGGTCAACTTCCTACTCCCCCTATGGGACCATTGACGGCTATGGCTGGAGTAGTAGCTGGGAGTCCCTTCCAGGGGGTTCGGGCGGCCTTAGCCCACATCCCAGGAACTAGGTCCCTTTTGGGGTCCGAAGGAGCCAAGAGACTATACTTCGCCAAAGACGTCTTGGAGGGGAGTCCGGCCGGAAGGCTGGTTTGGGGAGCATCACAGGGGGTTCAGCAACCCCTGGAGTCCGGAACCAAGAGGGTTCTCGGTTTGAAACCACGCCCTTAATGTGGGTGTGGTAAAAGTCCAAGTAGCGATGCGTGGAATTTTCAAGTAGTAAAGACATGAGCTTACTCTAGGATTTGCTCGATAGTTACGGTTAGCTCTTTGAGTTGGCTTAAAGTCATGGAATTAAACTCTGAGGCTAGTTTTCCGGGGATGATAAAGAACTCATCGGACTCTTCCACGTACCCCACGACGTAAACTCTACCACCAGCTCGAGTCCTAAGCATGGCCCATAAAGCTTGGTGTGGCTCAAGGCAATTAGTGAATACCGGAGTGGCGGCCCGCTTAGGTAGGGTCTTTACTTGCTTAAACTCGATCCAGAACTCTTTACCGTTTAAGCAACAGTTTAAGTCCGGGGTTCCTGGTCCAGCCGGATTCTCTACCCTAACTTGATGACATCCAAGGGGTAACTTCTTCCTGAACTTTCGAGAGGCTGAGGTTTCTGGATTCATAGAAAAAGGGAGAGCTTGTGACCCTCCCTCCTCCTTTTTCCTGGATAATCGGATAGATTACTCAGCAGCTTCTTCGTCTTCTTCGACAGCTTCAGTCTTCGGCGTCGGAGTGAGAAGGGCGATGATCTCGTCCTTCTGATCGAGAGGGAAAGTCCAGCGGGCATTGCCTTCGCGCTCGCCGGCCATCTTCTTGCGCAGCTTCACCCGAGCACCAGTGGTCTTGATGCCCATCTCGGCGCAGATCTCAGCAAGAGTGATGGTGGTGGCTTCTGCAACGGATTCGTCGGTTTGAGTCTTGGTCATGATATTTCTCCTTCAGAAATTAAAAAGTCTGGGTTTGGATCCAGTAAAATCATTATATGTCAGGTAAGCAAAAATGTAAATGTCTCGATGAACTAAATTTTGAAAATTTCCATCACCGAATCGCTCAATCTTCTCTTGTTGATTACTGCGGTGTAAATTACTTCATCGGCCGTCCCTTTCATTAGTAGGTAATGGTATCTGACTTCTGTGGTATCTACCACCACAATTCGATCCAAGAACTGTTTCCATTTCAAGAACGAATAGTTCATAGAGAAGATTACCATCTCATTGTGGTGGGCCAGGTTAATGCTCTCTCCCGCTGATGGATTCAAGATGGTTACTTGACTTCGGTCATCAGGATCATACTGATGCTTCCCACGGATCTGTACATGGGATATTCCTCGCTCAGTGAGTCCGACTGAGATTGCATCCATTTCAGCTTTGAAGTTAGCCACGATAGCATAGGTCTTACCCTTAAGCTCAGTATCGACCAGATTCCACAGGAAAGAGAGTTTATCCTGAGAAGTGGCATGAGTGACTCGCGTGTCGTCCTTGATAAAACCGCCGCATAACTGATGGAGCTTCATCATCTGGGTCATGGGCATCGCAGCCGTAGCTAATGCATCTTGCAGTTCTAAGTAAAGCCTATCCCTCATTTGCTCATAGTCCACCAAGAACTCAGGGGAGGGCTGAATCTTGTAAATCTTCCTTCTAACCAGGGTCTTTACGGTTGAGACTTCATCTCGAAGAACCCGATATGATAATGACTTAAGTATTTGCTTAAACTCTTCCTGGTTCTTGTATCCGGTAATCTTAGGGAACGGATCTTCTTCCCTTCCAGGGATTCTAACTTGTTTGATGATCAGGTATCGTCCCGAAAACGCTTTCCAGTTGGGGAAAAGATCGGGCCTAATGAACCGTAATTGAGCGTAATAGTCCTCCATCCCCTGCCCCTGTGGGGTACCTGTCAGGATCAGACGTTTGCGGCTTATACGGCCAAGTCTCCAACATGCCTGAGTAACCTTGCTACTGCGTTCCTTAATGCGATGACTCTCATCGACTATAGTTAAGTCCCGACTATAGAGGTAATCTCCGGGGTTGAGCATAAATCGCTCAAAGTTAATGATGGTGTAATATGCTGGATTGAGCCCCATTAGCTTGATGGCTTCAGTCCAGACGGGGATACCTTTCTTGGGACAGATGATTAGAACATCAGTACAACCCCACCGTCGACTCAGCTCAAGAGAGACGTAGGTCTTTCCTGTTCGCTGCTCCATCAACAACCCATAGCCCTCATGGTGAAGGGCAGACTGTACAGCCTCCTCCTGGTAAGGCCTTAGTTCAAACTGACTCACGAGTAAAGTACTCCTTAAGCATCTCGGTTATCCTCTGAGCTTCTTCCGGGCTAAATACCCATCGACCCCCGGGCTTATCCAGGGTCTTTCTGAGGAACCTTCGGCAGTGGGAGGGCTCCCAGTTATTTTCTAGCGCAATTTCCTGTATTCCCACTGTACCCCCGCTAAAACGCGGGTCTCCACTGGCCTCATTTTCGGCTCCGGAATCCCCTAAAACCCCACGTAAAACGGCTCTGGCCGCTCGGGAAATAGTCAAGTGGCTGTTAAGGTAGGTTTTAGCAAAGTGTTCTGTGGTAGATTTGATGTAAGGCTTCAGTCGGATGAAATCAGTCTTGGATAGCTGTATGCAGTCGATAGTTCCATCGACCATAGAGATATAGTTCCGGGTTTTCCCGTTGTCCCTGTACTGCAGATAGGTGTGACGGTTGTGGTCGGTGAAGATTTTGTAGTCGCTCATTTGATGAACTCCTGAATAGTGACATACCCATTATAAGCTGGAAAAGCCCCCGAAAGGGCCTTTCCATTAGTCCAGGGGAATTTAGAACGGGATCAGTTCATCAGCGTCCAACTCCCACTCCTCCTCCGCACCATCGACGGTCAACTTCAAGACGACTTTCCCCTTGGTACAACTGATGACCACTCCTTCCAGGTCGATCCCATCATTGCTGAAGGTAACCTTATCACCCTTCTTGTACAGCTCAGCTGAAGAGGACTGGATTTCCGGAAGGATGAATGCCGAGATACGGGCCTTATCTTTCCCCTGGTAAGTTTCGTGGGCGATTTCAACACGGCAGGTTCTTCCCTTCAGTTCTCCGAAATTGAGACCCTGCTTTCCATCAGCCACATCCACTTCCATGGCCTCCAGCAAACCCTTCAGACGCCAAAGGGCCTGAGGTTGAAGGGAGGTGTTGTCATACACCACGGAACCCTTGTAGTCACCCGAGTGAACCTTCCACTTCCAACCCAAGTAGGGGTTGTCGTCGCGGGACATCTTTTCGACGACTTCGACGACTTCGAGGACATGCTCTCCCTCGGGAACTAGCCGTCCACCACCCCCACCTTCAACTCCGGTGAAGTCTACAGTGATGTCAGCGCGCTTACGAGCAGTAGTTGCCATGATTTACTTCTCCTTTGAAATGATCTTGCGAACGGGTTTCTTTTCGCCTTCAACCATGAGAGCCATGATCTGGGCTGCGGTGGGGTTGATGATTGACTCGGGACAGTCAGTCCCCATGGGGTTGCGAAGCTTCGTGGTGTAATAAGCATGGGGACCAAGCCGCATGCAGTACTCTACCTTCCTGGTCTTATCTTCCAGGAACACCTCGCGGACAAACGTATTCCCGATAGCCTTCACCGCCCCATTCAACATACCCGCTACACTGGGCATTAGGCGAGGACCTACTTGCGGATCAATGACGTCTTCTTCCTCACCACTCTCACCTTTACTGGTACGATCATGTGCGATGAACAAGACATTGATTCCCTTCTCGGTAAGGTCGCGGTAATTCAGCAGCCAGGTTTTCATCAGCCCAGACACCACTCCCCATAGCCGCTGGGACATGATATCTTTGTTCTCCTCGGCCATTGCATGTTCCATGGCCAATTCCTGCATTGAGCTGATCTGGTCCAGAATCACCGACTTGTACTTGTCGGAGGATTCCACGTACCAGTAAATTTCCTCCAGCTCAGACCACTTGGAGATGGACACTACATCAATGCCTTCCATGTTGGCAATGCTGTCGGTGCCTTTCTCACGAATGTCGATAAGCAGGATGGGTGAAGGGAAAGACCCGCCGAAGGTGGTTTTCCCGGTTCCTGACCGTCCATAAACCAACATGGACAGTACTTTGGGCAGAGCCTTTACAGGCGCTATTTTGTCGATGATCGACATTTCTACTTCTCCTTCCACTTGGTGGATAGGTCCCCCGAAAGGTCGGTCAGGGGATTCCGATTTGGTAATTATACCCTATTTAGCTTCTCGCAGGGAAGATGACTCCAGACTTTTCCATTACGTATTAAACTAATTCTTGTCTGGGAAATCCCCCATTTCTTTGATAAGGCTTTTCCAGACTCCACACTACCTTGGATACTCCGAATATCCAACTCAGTAAGCTTAGCCCTCCCATTCCGGACTCCGGGGAGTCGAACACGGTTTCCTCGACCCTTCTTATCCATGTCTTGAATATTGTCCATATGCGTACCAATGGATAAATGGTTGGGATTTACACAACGTTTATTGTCACAAGAGTGCATAACTACCATACCAGAAGGGATGGGTTTATGGGTTAATTCATAGGACACCCGATGGGCCGAACGGACCTTACCTTGGAATCTAACCATACCATAGCCATTAGAGTTTAGTCCTGCTCTCCATATCCAGCATCCGTCAAGGCCATTTACTGTAACTTTGTCCCAGAAGGTTTTCATCTCGTCTCCCGAAGCATATACAACTGCTTCCTGATGTATGAGGAGTCCAGACCTCGAACTTCAGCCGAGCAGATGGGGTAGTAAGTGCAGGTTGAACAGTTGAAAGTCAAGTTACGGGCTTTGCTGGTGCTGTTTTCGATCTCATGTGCGGTGTCGAAGAACTCCTCCACAACATTGATGATTAACTCCTCGGCTGGCTTCGGTAGGTAAACTCGCTGGAAAAATACGTTCTTGTCAATCTTAGCCAGAATATCAGCATAGTCCTGAGGGTTTAGACCAAGCTCGTTAATGCGTCCCAAGTAGGTGGCCCGATCAGTGTCGATGTTGGCCCGCTTGGTCAGTCCACCCGCCTTCAGTTGCTCAGGGATCGCTGGAGGCTTAGTCCTCAGGTAATCCCACAAGATTCCGTCAACCTTAAGTCCCGTGTCCCTAGCCGCCCAATAGTACAAGACCGTCTGGATGTCAGCGAACCTGGCGTTTTCATCTGGTAGGGTTTTATGGGTTTTGTGATCACAGAGCCAGCGTCTTCCTTGAGTATCATCTGGCATAGCATCGATGATACCTTTGAACTTCAGTCCACGATACTCAGTCATCACCTCAAGCTCAGCTCGATCGCCATAGGTCAGCCCATCGTTGGTCCAATGTCGATTATACCGATGAATGATAGAGACCAACTCCTCCGGAGCGGGATACTGTTCAGCCTCTTCAGCCCAGAGCTTTGAATAGGCTTCAGAGTAAGCTCCCAACGGGACCATTGGGTCTTTGCCCAGAATATTGGCTTCCATCATAGCATGAAGCACTGTACCCCTGAGCATAGCCACTGGAGCCGTTCGCCTTATCAACCCCTGGCCATACCGGTAATCATAAGAGGCATGACACCGGCGCCAGGTTTTGATTTTGGACTGGCTGTAGTATTCTTCTCGACTCATGCTGCTTCCTTCGCGAATTCGTTAGCCAGATCCCAGAGCTGGGAGTTGAACTTGAAGTCCCGCTTGACATTGCGGACGGGGAGAAGCTTTAGGTTAGCTCCACTGGACGACCTGCCCATCATACCACCCTGGGTCAGGTTTTCTTGTACCCGGTTGAAAACCTTCCAGAGGTCACTTCCCATGTCCTGCGGGCGACGTGCTTCCAGAAGTTGTTCAACGGTAAGAGGATTGCGATTGCCCCACCGAATGGCGATAGCTTTCTGAGCAAACTCCTGTTGTTCCTTCAGGGGGACTTGAACATCCGACCAGTGCTTGATGCTGTCAGACAGCCTGTGGCTGAGTCCATCGATCTCATGGGTGACCTGGACTACCTTTTCTTCCAAGTCCTTGATCCGGTAGTGCTTCAGAGCGATGCCACCCCAGAGCGATCCGGCGACCATGCCGTTGGAGCAAACCATACGGAACATGCCCAGAGCCATACGCAAGGCCCAGGAACCGTTGTGGGAGTTGAGTACGATGAGTTCAGGCACCACGTTGTCGGTATCCAGCATCGGAAAGTCTTTATGACGCAGACGGATAGCGTGGCGTGCGAACTGAGGGGTCTTCGAGTGCTTAGCCGCGTTGGCCGAAGAAACTTCCCAACCCATGTCCTGAAAACGTGAAAGAACATCTGCCGTCTTGATATGAACGTATTGATCAGACAGCTTGGGGGAATGGGTCTCCGAATAAACCGCGGAGGGGAGGATGAGGTCAGACATTTGATTCTCCTTGAAAGTGGTGGTAACCAGTGCCAGCCAGGGCCGACAAATTCATTATATCAGGGTCAGGCCCGGATGTCAGGACTTGTCTTCCCTGATTTTAATGAACCGGGGATGTCTCAGAGAACCTTCTGGGGTCACCTGATGGTAGTGAATCTCAATGACTTTCTTCAGGATCAAGTTGGAGTTTTGCCAGAACAACTCCCGTTGCTCATCTGAGAATCCAGATCCTACGCTGACCCGTTTGTTGTTGTAGAAGACGATGGCGGCTCCCAACATACCCCGATACTTGCCTTCACCTTCAACCAGAGATTCTACCCGAAGATCCGCATCGTTGGTTTCCTTCAACTTCATCCAGTCCCGATGCCGAGAGAAGCGATAAATACCTCTGGCATTCTTCACGATACCACCCTCATAGCCCAGGTTGAGAAACTGGTTGTAGTATTTGAAGGCGTCGGCTTCCGAGGAGAGGTCGTACGCGGGCGTCAAAACCAACCCTGATGGCGTACCTGCCCGAAACATTTCTGTGAGCTTAAAACGTCGCTGACGCCAGGAATTGACCGGGGTTTTCCATTCATCCGGGTCCAGGTAATCGAAGATGTTGTAAACCGTAGAGTCATTCTGTTCTGATTTCCGTTTGACCGCTGAGACTGAGGAATTGAAGTTCCCTGAGGTAAGTTCCCCGTCGAATACTCCATTGCGGCCTAGCTTCAGAATGGAATCCTTCAGATGGTCTGAAGAGGTAAACTCTTTCCCATTGCGTGAGAGCAGAGTGACGGCTCCCTCATCAACCATGGCGATGCATCGAAGACCATCATACTTGGGCTCGATGACGAAGTTTCCCCGAGTTGGAAGAGTGGTGAACTTAGCCGCTCGCATAACGTCAAACTGCCTTATCAGTCCGGGGTAAGCTTGAAGCACCAGCTTAGGGCCTAGCCCACAACAAAGGTCTTTCTGAATGATCCTCAGGTACACTTCGAAATCTTCGGCGTCCCTCATGCATTCCCCAAGCTTAACCCTCGCCTCATTGCCGGTAAGTTTTCGGAGTGACATCAGGTCCAGTAGCTGATGCGCTTGGTCCTCATTTTGGGGAGCCCAGTGAGTCGGGCGAACCATCGAGGTGATTCCGAAGGTGATGAAGGGATCAAGAGCGTATCTTAGAACTTCCTTCAGGTCCGCTTGGTAAGGATACTCCCTCAGGAGCCTTACCTTATCGGTTGGTGAGTTGTGTTGAGCTATTGCATCGAACAGTTTAAGCATTGCTTTTCTCCATGCCAAGGTTTGCCAGCTCCCCAAGGGCCAACTTCGATGTCAGCTACAATGGGAACAGGTAATTTTATGTCAAATTGGTCCAGCCAGGTGGGTTTCTCCATACATCTTTTTACCTGCGGTAAGATTTCATCCAAGTACTCGGTTTTGACCCACATGAGGATAGAGTCATGTACTTCACCTTTCATCCGGATTTTGTCTGGGTTCAGAAGTTGAATCTTCTCATAGATATCTAGCATCCCCATGACCTTCAGGTCACCAATGAACCCCTGGACTGGAGAGTTGATTGCTTGACGCTCAGCTTCAGAAGAGACCATACGGTCTGGAGACCAGATCCCCGGTAGACGACGCTTTCTACCCGATAGAGACCTAACGAACCCATCGATTTTGACTAGGTCCCGTTGACGCTTGTGCCAGGCCGGTAGAAAATGGTAAGTCCCAAAGAATCCTGTGCGTATATTGGTAGACTCAGAGAAGGTTACGTCCCACTCATATTTAAGCTTGGCATATTCACAGAACTTGTTAGCTCCCATCCCATAAACATACCCGAAGTTAATTCCCTTGGACTGCTTCCGCTTTTCCTTCCAACGCTTTTCCAGTTGCACAGCCATATCCGGTCCCATAGCCTCTAACTGGTCTAATACCTCTGACATGGAGAGAGGCTCCATACCTGACCCCGTCTTGGCTACAGTCTCTCTGGCCATTTGAAGATCAGCTTCACTTCCCCCTAACCGAAGAACCCCAACCGTAGTCCTCCAGTGAACATCAATACCGTCTCGATAGCATTTGACCAGTTCTGGGTCTTGAGAAACAATGGCGATGACCCTCAGTTCAGCTTGGGAGAGGTCACCTTGTACAAAGGTCCATCCTGGAGGGGCTTCGATCAGGTTGCGGATGGTCCCGTCACGTGGTACCTGGTGGAGTCGTGAAGAGTAACGTCCAGTGACCGTCCCATGGAGCTTAGTCCCAAGGTATAGATAGGGGCCGATCATGAATTCCTTCCATCCCTCGATGTAGGTGGAGAGAAACTTCTGATTCTCCCGGTAATCCACCAGTTGTTTGACGATGGGGTGGTCCAGATGGGATAGAGCTTCTTCCCCGGTACTGGCCGCTCCCTTGTCCGTAAAGACCGATGGAGTCAATCCCAGATCATGGTAAAGGGCCTTTCCAACCTGAGCGGGAGAGTTCCAATTGATGGGGTGTCCTAGAGAATGGTTGAGTTTAGCTTCTGCCAGTTTGAGCTTAGTGGATAGCTCCTGTTCTGTTGCACGGAACTTATCCAGGTTGACGAAGTGGCCTTCCCGCTCGATAACCTCGTACATCCTGGAGGCGGGCATGGTCAGATGCTGATAGATATTTCGGGTTTCCAAGTCCTTCATCAGGTCCTTACGATACAGGTTCCTGAGCTGATAGGTGTAGTGGCAGTCCCAGGCGCAATACGTGAAGAGCTTAGTAGCCGTGGTATTGCCCTTCTTTTCCGCCGTGGTCAGATCATAGTCAGGAGCATCCAGGTGGAACCTAGCATTCTCCTTCAGGCCATGCGGGGTATTCTCGTCCAGGTTATAGTGAGCAAGCATCGTGTCATCCCGGTTGTAGAATGACACTCCGAACTTATGGTACAGGAAGAGTGAGTCGAATTTCCAGTTTTGGTTGATGACCGGAATGCTTAAGCTGGACATCCATTCAAGCAGTCGACGTTGAGTCTCCTCCGGAAGGGTTGGAGCTTTGCGTATCGGTAAGACCCAGGCTTCCCCTGCCAAAGGGAGGTACATCCCCACACAGTTGATGTATGAGGCTGGTTGAAAATGGTCCAGCCCAGAAGTTTCTAGGTCACATACAAACTCACGCTCTAACTGGAATTTGGTTCGAAACTCATCCAGGTTAGATCGGTCGATGATACGGATTTTGAGTTCGGTGGTAATCTGGGTCTTCCCTCTTACCATATCCCTGAACCTAGCCATAGTCCGATTGAACTCAGGAGCTTTCCCTGGATCACGCAGAACATAAGCCGGAGAGAAGCAAGGCATGTACTTGATGCCGTCCCGCTCAATGACCTTACCTACGACACCAGTGATTCGGGCCTCTTTACAGACTGACTTTACTGCGGTAGCCCCGAGCACCAGAACGAACTTGGGTCGTAACCGGGCTATCTCTTGTTGTAAGTAATGGGAACAGGCTTTGACCTCAGCGGGCTCGGGCTTTTTGCCATCTGGCGGGTTGCACTTGACTACCCCAGTGTAAGCGAAGTGTTCGATGCCAATCTTATCCATCGCTCGATAGAGCTCAGCTCCCAGCTTCCCCTGGAGGTAAGCACCGGCATTGGCGTCGGAGACACTTGGAGCATCGCCAATGACTAAGACATCAGTAGACTCTTCGGCTAAAGTGGCTGGGATACATATGCTTGCTGAAGATTTGTGAAGATTGCAGAGTTGACATTCACTGTTGTACATGGTATTCCAGCTGAAGTAAGTAATTCAATTCCGGAGGCGTCCCGGTACTGTTCAATGTATTTTACAGCATTTATCCCAGCATTGATCAGGAGCTTTGCACAATTTGTACAGGGAGACAACGTGCTATACAAGACTGCCCCATCGGTAGAGATGCCATGTCGAGCGGCGTAAGCGATAGCGTTCTGCTCGGCATGAATGGTGCGTTGACATCCACCCATGGCGCTTGAGGCCACCGTGCAGGCCCTGTTGCAATGAGGGAATCCCGAGGGAGGCCCAGCATAGCCCGAGGATATGATTCTCCCCTCTCTGGCTATGATAGCCCCCACCATCTTTCGTCCACAGGTAGAGCGAAGAGAGGTGACGAGGGCATGGTAAGCCATTTGCTCGTCCCGGGAAATTCTCATTGAACTTGCTCAGGGGTGGGGTGGGTTTCGTTAGGTGCCCATCCCGCGGGGTGCTTATATCCCTTGCCGAGGAGCCGGTCGTATATCTCTTTGGGTTGGGGTATTTCTGAGCATAAGTTACTGATAACGATCAATAGATGATCCATGATCTCATCATCCACCACCAGTTCCAGAGGTCGGGAAAGCTCGATGAGCTCAGCCGCTAACGCTTTGCGAATCATGTTCAGCTCAGGGCTATCCTTTAGGGTGTCGGGAGTTACGAAGATAGTTTTCATGTCATTTCCAGATGGTGTTGAAAAAGATGGTAGTGTTCATCTTGAATCCAGCTGCGTTCTTGTGTCCACCGCCCCCGTAGTGCTTGGCGATTCGGGAAACGTCGAAGTCACCCTCTGATCGAAGAGAGATGACTACTTCATTGAGATTGACGAAGAAGGTGGCACTGGGCAAACCGGTACGAAGGCAAATCGCATTACCCGTTTCGCTGATGTCATTGCAGACGTTGATGCTATTGAAAGTGTGAGGAGTACCCTCGTTGTCGTGAAGGGTAATGGCGTTCAACTTTCCGTGAGCTACCTTATTGATCCGGATAGCTTGAGACTTCAGCAGTGTTTCCCCCACCCGGATGGTCTTCCAGTGGAGATCAGGAGAATGCATGACTTCTTCCCAGGCCTCGAAATTCTGGGGTACTTGACGTAGTCCTTCACAGTAAGCCTTAGTGTCGGCCATCGTGAAGCGCCACAGATCCCAGTCCTCGATGTGTCGTAATCCCATGGGGGGTTCCTCGGTATGGAAGAACTCCCAAGCTAGACGACACCCAGACTTCTCATTATTGAGTCGGATGTTGGTAGAAGAATTGATGCTAACAAACTCATCCAGAGCCCCTTTCCCGACCCAGTTCTCGATGGCCGTCTTATGATGGTCTAGCCAGATTACTCGTGGACAGATCTTCATGAGCAGATGCATCTCAGAAACCGGCAAAGAGTAGTCCAAGATGTATACCCAACGATCGGTAACTACGTAGGTGTCTTCGCCAATCAAGATGCTATCAGCACTAATCACACAATCTCCGTAATTGGCGGGAGCATAATCCGCGTGGTCGCCCAGATGGGTCCATGCAGCGTAAGCGGCTCCGAATCCATCTGCACAGTTGGCGTGGTAGATAACAAGAGGTTTCATTTGGTTCTCCAGGTCATGGTCGGTTAGATTGAGCTGAAATTTGAGTTCAGCCCAGAGTTCTTCAAAGCTTTGAGTATTCTCCACGGAAGCAGTGTAGTGAGGTAATGTGAGTTGTAAGAGTCCCGGGACTAATCATTTCCCAGGCCTCGGGTTGAACGGTCCTTAACCGTTCCAATATCCATATTATCAGACGAATGGCCATGTAGATGTCATTTCGCCAGTGATTAGTAACATCACAGGAGCGAAGATAATAAACGCCATGCAGCTGGTCGTTCCGGACTATGAAATGGTAGCCTAAGGTACAGGGAGTTCGATCCTTATGGACAGCTCCGGTGTCCTCTGGAAAGAATATAGGTAGAAAGGCTTGACGAGTGAGGGGCTCCCGAGCTAGTAACTCGACTACACTATGCAAGTCACCATACTCATAGAGGATTCCCCTATGTGGAGTCAAACCTAAAAGAAACTGGGGTTGTGGTCTATCGGACGCGGGAACTTTACGGGCGTAGCGGGGCCAGAATCGCTCCATATAGTTGTGGTTGAACCTCCCACTGGGCTCCCTGAACTGGTCGGCACCTTTCCCTAATCTCCATTTGGACCATTGAATACCGGGGTTGAGAGGATAGCCGCAGACTCTTTCCTCAAAGTGATCATCAGCCCATGGAAGGTCAGGCTCAATGTCTTTCCGATAGCCTTCTAGTTCCTCATCCGGTAACCATAGGGTAGAGGAGTGGTTGAGGATCTCATAAGTCTCCATGTCTGGCTTACCACGAACCAGCGTCCCCTGCCAATGACTTGGCTTAACAATGGGCGCTGTGGAAAAGGCCAACCGAACATCCATCAGTAGATCTTGGAAAGAGGGGTATTTCATTGAATTATTCTCATGCAGTGTATAGCGATATTATAAGCCCTGTCAGCGGCTAATTCAGGGTTGGCATTAGCCGGAGTACTGGAAAGGGCAGCACACATGAACCGGATCCTATTTTCATCCTTCTGTCTTGACAACTCTTGATCAAGATCAACGATGTACTTTTGTAGGATGGCTACTTCATCTAAATTCTTAAGACTCATCGAGGTACTCCCCAGGCTGAAAAGAGGCGCCATTGTCCTGGCAGTATTTAGCTAAGGCACGACAGTCCAGTTTAGCCTGAGTCATTTCCCACATCTTTACTCTATGCTTGTAAGCGTATCGGCATTCTGGCTCGAAGAACTTAGCCGTGGCGTTGAGGAAAGTCCGGTAGTACCGAGGATCGTGCCTCTTTAGGTGTTCATAGAACTCAATAGGGTGGGTATGCTGAAAGAGGATCGGAGCGAAGAGCGCGGTAAGGAAGCAATTGGCGAAGTAAAGCCGGTAGATGCGGGGGGGGTGTGCCAGGCCAAGCTGTTCAAGAATGATTGGTAAGAGGGCATAATCGGCGGTGTGCTTTTGAATGAGCTCCGTGCTTCGGTATATGATGTCGACTTCAGTCCACTTGGTTGTTTGAGTAATAATGATGGAACGGATACAGTGCCCTTGAGACCGAGTGTCTTTGTTTTGTCCCAGGGTATTGAGAGCAACGGATGTGTGCGGAGAACTGCGGCGAGCGGCCAGCTTGGTTTTAGCTGCATTGACTTCCTCCTGATTGAAGTAGTTACGCATGAGTTGAGGGATTTTTCCTCCCCGATAACCTAGCTGAGCTAAGTCGACTTCAGGTAGAGTATCCAGGGAGTGGGTGATTCCCTGCACCACTTTCCTGACCCCAGTATAAAGGGATTGATAAGAGGGGATGGCGGCTACTTCGTAACACAGGTCAACTAACATTTGCAATCCTTACAGATAAAGCGTCCAGGGTTATGGCGGGAGGTACCTCTAATGTATTTCCCGCCGGCGATTTGCACACGGTTCTTACAAATAGAACAGTACCTAAGGTTGAGAGATATACCATCTGAGTTGGTGGGTTGATTAGTAATCTCCCGGTAACGATCATTTCCGGCTGGGTCAAACATTGCCATTGGGTTTTCCAGCTAAACAGTCGGGACAGACACGCCGCTTGTACTTTCCTATCACTACAAACTTAGAGCCTTGAACAGAGCATTTGCGTTCCTTACAGCGGAAGCAGGTCCAGGTTACGGTGTGAGTCATTTCTTCAGCACCTTATCGATGTCTTTAAGGAGTGTGTGATATTTACGTGAAACAGAAGGATATGGGTAACATTGTTCAAGTATCTCCTTGGCTCGCTCGAGTAACTTGGTTCTAGCGTCTATCTTGTCTGTCAAGTTCCCCAAGATAATGTCAAGTTCTAAGAACATGATTTCAACTCCTCGGTGATGTCTCCAGCCGGTAGGCGTTCCCATTTCTCAGGTGAAAGACCCTGTAACTCACCAGGTTTTCTCCATGTCAGGAACCCCTCTGGGTGGCTCCAACACTCACGAAGAATCTCATGGGTCTTGGGTTGTTTTGGACGCCCCCGATATTTCCAATCGGAGTCCCACAGTTTTCCATTCCAAACGGTCCACAAAGAACCTTGTGCAGAAAACTCAATTTCCCACGTAAGCAACACTGCGGCGGCTATGTGAGGAAGACCGGGAAGGTCGATCCATTTGTTGCTCATTTCAACTCCTTCGCTTTGTAGAGTGGCGTTCCCTCTGCCAGTTCTTCGTACAGGTTCCCATAAGGTTCGTCAGCACCGTTTGGACGATTGGCAAGGCCCACAGCCCCGACAGGCTCCGCATCACAGAGGATGTAGCCGGATAGGTCTTGCGTGGCGGCAAGCACTTCCGTTGCGTAGCGAACCATCACACACGGGTCTGTTGCCAGTACCACACCATGAAGCGCACCCCGCAGCATCACGATCTGCTTGGTCGCGTTGGCGAGTTGCTGTTCAAGTTCTTTCACTCGCCTTGTCAAATCTTTTT
>Ga0105096_10000001_pt1 | contig 67720 bp, 53 predicted proteins | sample PPLLak3cmMay2015_FD_87036 | JGI IMG/M metagenome (GOLD analysis project Ga0105096, IMG submission 87036) | Freshwater sediment microbial communities from Prairie Pothole Lake near Jamestown, North Dakota, USA - PPLs Lake P7 Core (1) Depth... | ecosystem: Environmental > Aquatic > Freshwater >... | reverse complement strand
GCAGTGCTACTAATCCAGTATTATTTAATAGTGGAACTGGTACAATTTCAATGTTGGTAGCTAATACATCACAAGATGGTTATTTAACTTTTGGTGACTGGAATACTTTTACTGCTAAACAAAATCCTATATCATTAAATACTCTACCAAATTCTGGTTCATCTACATTAGTTGGATCTGTATTAACTATCCCAACTTATACATTAGCTGGTTTAGGTGGTGTAGGATTAACAGCTTTGTCTGCATCAAATCCTTTAAACTATAATAATCTTACAGGAGCTTTTAGTATGCCTGCAGCTACTGGTATAAATAATGGATATTTAACTTTTACAGATCATGGTATTTTTAGTGGTAAACAAAATGCTTTAGGAACTTTATTAACTCCAGCTACAAGTGCTCCAGCTACATTAACAGGACCAAATAATAATGTCTTAACTATTCCTACATACACTCTTGCCGGCTTAGGTGGTATTTCTTTAAGTGCTTTGTCAGCAACTAGTCCAATGACTTATAATGGTGCAGGGCTTTTTGCTATGCCTATGGCTAATGGTGCAACTAATGGTTATTTGACAAGTGCAAACTGGAATACTTTTTTTAATAAAGAACCGGGTATTATAGGAGGAACTACTCTTCAATATTGGAGAGGAGATAAAACTTTTCAAACATTAAATACAAGTGTAGTTCCCGAACTAACTAATTTATATTATACTGATGCTAGAGCAAGAGCATCTATTACTCTTAATACTGCTCCAACAAGTGGATCATCTACTTATGTTGCAGGTACAGGTGTCCTTACAGTACCAACTTATAGCTTAACTGGTTTAGGAGGTGTCCCTACAACAAGAACTTTATCTATTAATGGAACTTCTTTTGATTTATCAGCTAATAGATCTTGGACAGTAGGAACTGTAACATCTGTTGCAGCTTTAACTTTAGGAACTACTGGAGCGGATGTATCTTCAACAGTAGCTACAGGAACTACAACTCCTGTAATAACTTTAAGTATTCCAAATGCTTCAGCTGGATCTAGAGGTGTTTTAACTTCTACAGACTACACAACATTTACAAATAAACAAGTTGCTCTTACTGTTACTACAACAGGATCAGGTCCTGCTTCATTAACTTTAGGAGGAACTTTAAACATACCATATGTTGTACCTCCAATTTATACATTCAGTGCTCCATTAGTTAATACTGCAGGAACTGTTTCAATGCCTGCTGCTAATGGTACTACAAATGGTTACTTAACAGGTACATTTTTTACTATTTTTAATAATAAAGCTAATACTAATAGTTCTTTAAGTCAATTTGGTACGGCTACTACAACTTCAGCTGCATTAGCTACTGTAATAACTGATGAAACAGGAACAGGATCTTTAGTATTTGGAACTAGTCCAACATTAACTAGTCCAACATTAATAACTCCTAACTTAGGTAATGCTACTGCTACAACTTTAACAGGTAGAATTTTACCAAGAGTTGTTACTATTGTTAGTACTGCTACTCCTGCAATTAATACAGATTTATATGATGCAGTAAGTATTACAGCTTTAGCAACAGGTATTTCTAGTATTTCAATAACAGGATCTCCTAACAACTTTGATAAATTGTTATTCAGAATAAAAGATAATGGTACAAGTAGAACAATTGCTTGGGGTACATCTTTTGTTCAAATGGGAGCTTCATTACCAACATCTACAGTTGCAGGTAAAATATTAACAATTGGTTTTATATATGACTCTATTTTAACTAAATGGGGTTGTGTAGTAACAACACAACAATCATAATATGGCAATAAGGACAATATCAAATACGGGGGGAACTTATAATTCAACATCAACTTGGGTAGAAGGTATAGTACCTACTGCTGCAGATGATGTAGTAGCAACAGGTACTAGTGGTAATTTAACAGTAGTAGGTGTCGTAGGTTACTGTAAGTCAATTAATCTTACAGGATATACTGCTACTCTTGCAATTAATATTACTTTATTAGTTTCAGGTAATATTACTCTTAGTAGTAGTATGACTATTACAGGAACAACGTATATCAATATTAATGCAAATTCAAGTATAACAAGTAATGGTAAAGCCATTCCTTTTCTTGCATTTTCTTTAAATAATGTTGTTATCACTCTTGTAGATAATATGTATATATCAAATTTACTATTATTTCAATCTGGTGCTAATGTTCAAATGAATGGTAATAATGTATATTGTACTAAAAATGTTATTCATACGGGGTTTTGTAAGGTATCAGGAACAACTACTATTAAATTAACAGGAACTGGCTATTTTAATGGAAATGGTGTATTTGATACAATCTATAATCCTGTTGTAATTGATGCGGGCAGTGGAACTATTACTATCATAGGAGCAATGGCAATTGGAAACAGTTTGATATATGTCTCAGGTACTGTAGTAAAAAGTGGAAATATCTATCTTTATCTTAGAGGGGCTACAGCACCTATGACTGTTAATTTTTCACCACTTATAACATGGGAAAATATCACTATTAGTCCTACACAAACTATTAATATATTATCTGACTTATATTGTAATGATTTAAATCTTAGTAGACCAGTTTTAACTGGTAATAATATTATTATTTATAGAAGTTTCTTTTCTCTTGCATCAAGTGGTACAACTAAACTAATAATAGCAGGAACCGGAACTTGGATAACTCCTGATTATTATTATACTCTAGAAAATGATTTAATTATTAACACTACAGGTACATTTACTTTATCTACACCTACTACCTCATATTTAAATTACTTTACAGGAAAAATAACTTATATATCAGGTACTATAGTTCAAAATGGTGTTCTTAATATAACAGGTACGGCCAGTTTAAATACATCTGGTATGTCTTTTACTAATCTAAATATAACTAGTGGAACCATAACTTTAGATTCAACATTAAATGTTAGTAATACTTTAACTCTTGGAAGTTCTGGAAATGTCATATTTGCAGGATCTAGTGGATTTACTACAAATATTTTAAGTGTTGTTCCGAGTACTATTAGAACAATAACATTAAAAGATTCTAATACTTATACTGTAAATTCAGCTTTAACCTTTACTGGATTTGGTGCAGGTAGTAAGCTTAATATTGTATCATCATCTAGCACTGTAAGGGCTATATTTACTTTAAATCCTTTAGCAACTCAAATAGTTACTAATACGGATGCAGTAAGAATAGATAGTGGTTTTGGTCAAACTATTGCTTGCGGACCTACTGCTGTTTTAGTAGATACTATAAACTGGTATTATCCATATTCTCCAAGTGCAGGTAATTTTTTAACAATGTTTGATAACTAAAAAACTTTAAATAAATTTTGGATAATAACTTAGAAATTATTATATTTGCTTTATAAACCAACTAAAAAAAATAACATGGAAAATATCACAACTGTAGAACCAATTGAAGAATCAGCATCATCTAGTAATGAAGCACAATTACAAGCAGAAATTGAAAAGGCAAAAATGTTAAGAGCTGAAGCATGTGCTAAAGAAATTGAGCCAATTTTAAAGAAGTATAATTGTACATTCATAACAGACTTGCAAGTTACTGTAAATGGTCAACCAGTTAAAATAGGATTGAATCCTTTATAACAATTTACTTATGGCAATAGATACTGTAGTACTAGAGAAACATTTAAGAAAAACAACAATAACCAGTAATGTACTTAGTATATTAGTAGCTTTAATAGCCGCAGTATCTGTAGGGTATGGTTTTTATTTTAAAACCACCCTTACTCTTACAGAACATACTGAACAAATAAATGATGTTAAAACTAATATTAAAGATTTAACTGATGCAGTAAATAACTCAGCTGTATTTCAAGGAGCTACACAAGAGCAAATGAAAGCTGTTCAAGATCAAGTGATTGATGTAAAAAATTCACAAATAAGAATTGAAGAAAAGATTGACAAGATCTTTTTAAGAACAAAGTAAACAAGTTTGTTTATTTATTAATTAATGTAGTCTGATTAATATTATGGAAATTAAAAATTGTTTACTTGAATCTGATGAATACTACAGTGAAGTCTATGAAAAAGATACTGTATTTATTCACCATACTGCCGGAAGCCATAGGCCAGATTGGACTGTAGCTTGTTGGGAGCATGATAAAACTAAAAGCGGCTTAAGTTTAAAAGTAGCTACTGCTTATGTAATAGGTGGATTATCTACTAGAGATCCTAAAGATACTGCATGGGATGGTGTTATAGTAAGAGCTTTTGATGATAAATTCTGGGCTCATCACTTAGGTACTACAGCTTCTAATAATTCTATTCTAAATAAAAAATCTATTGCTATTGAAGTATGTAATTATGGACCTATTGTTTTAGGCAAAGATGGTAACTATTATAATTATGTAAAGAGTATAGTACCTGCTAAGATGGTTATTAAATTAACTAAACCTTTTAAAGGTTATATGTATTGGCATGCATATACACCTAAACAATTAGAAAGCTTAAAACTTTTATTACTTGATATAGCCAAAAGACATCCTAAAATTGATCTTAAACAAGGATTACAATTAATTCTTGGTAATGAAGATTGTTTTGAATTTAATCAAGCAGCTGTTAAAGGTATGTCTGGTTTATGGACTCATACTAATGTAAGAAAAGATAAATCTGATATGTATCCTCATCCTCAGTTATTAGAATTAATTAAATCCTTATAATATGAACTTAATGAAAAATTATAAAAAGCCAACTCCCTGGACCTGGAGAAAAGTTGGAGATTCTTTATTGGCTGTAGCCGGCCTATTTGGTGCAGGAGGCTTGATAGCTTTTGATCAATTAAAACAAATATACACAGATCATGAATTAAAAGTTATGATTGGAACTGCCTTATTAGTAGGTATAATAGGTAAGTTTTTAACTAATTTTTTTACAGATGAAAAAGCTAAGTAAAATTTTTATAGTATTAATAGTAATAATTTTTACACAATGTGTAGCTACTAAAAGACAAAAAGATAATTTTTTATCTAAATACTGTGAAAGAAAAGATAGTATTGTTGTTATAAAGAAAGACTCAGTAGTCTATAAAGATTCTTTAATATATATTCCTACAGTAGTAAACACTCCTATCTATTTAGAAAACCCTTGTAAGCTACTTTGTGATTCACTTGGTAATCTTAAGCCTTTTAGTAAGACAACAACTAAAGGCGGATTAAAGAGTACAGTTAAATCAGTAGGAAATGTATTAGTAGTTGAGTGTGAAACAGATAGTTTAAAAGCTAGAGTACAATGGTTAGAACATAGAATTACTCTTGACAAATACAGTCATACAGAAAATACAGTTAAAAAGATATGTGAGTTAGAACACAGAAATAAGTTTGATGGCTTTACCTTCTGGTGGTTTTGGATTACAGCTACTATATTATTATTAATATTACTTATTAAGTTCTTTAAATCTTATTTTAAACTATAATTTAAAACTCACATTATGCCCGTTAAAAAACCAGTAGAGCCAGAAGTAAAAAAAAGTTCAATTCAAAAAATAGCAGAAAAGTATTTAAAAAAACATCCTGAAGTAAAAGATTATACATTAGCTAAAAAAATGTATAATGAAAACAAAGAACATTTTTTAAACTTTGAATCAGCTAGAGGACTTATAAGAAGATATAGACATCATAGTGGAGGTAAAAATAATCTTAAAGTTACTGAATTTGCAAAACCTTTGAATTATGATACAAGAAATTCAGAGATTAAACTTAAGAACAATTCTACCAAACTTAAAATATTCACCTTACCCACAAGTATAAAAAACATTTTATTTCTTAGTGATATACACTTACCTTACCAAGATGATATGGCTTTAAACCTGGCTATTAAATATGGTGTTGATAATGATGTAGACTGTGTATGGTTAAATGGTGATATACTGGATATGTATGGTGCCAGCTCTCATGAGAAGCTTCCTAACAATGCTATGATAACAGAAGAGTTCCAAGTAGCTCAAGAGTTTTTTACACAGTTAAGAGAGATCTTTCCTAAAGCAACTATTTATTATAAAGAAGGAAACCATGAAAGAAGATGGTTAAGATTACTTATGAGAAAAGCTCCAGAAATTATGGGCTGTCCTGAGTTTGAATTACCTGTTATATTAAAGCTTGCTGAGCATAAAATTATTTGGATTGAGAATGAAACCTTATCTAAATTTGGAGATTTAAATGTTATTCATGGTAATGAGTTTAGAGGTGCAGGTGGAATTAACCCGGCCAGAGCTTTATGGATGAGAGCAAGAGCAAATGCTATTGCAGGAGATAAGCATAAAACTCATGAAAATATTGAAACTGACTTAAACAACAACCTTACTAAGGTTTATTCTGTAGGATGCTTGTGTGATCTTAATCCTCAGTATATGCCTTTTGCACATACTATATGGAATGTAGGTTTTGCACATATTAAAATGAACAATGGAGTAGCTATTGTAAATAATTATAGAATACATAATAATCATATATTATGACCTTCCTGTTTAAAATAAGAATCTTTGATAAACATGAAAGACAATATTTCATGGATGGAGTAGAAAGAACTGAGCCTATAGATGGTAGCTGGTATAGGTTTGATTATTATATAGATCTTAATGCAGTAAAGGTTACTTCTTTTAGAGAGTATGTATTGTTTGATGGAGATAACCCGGTTAGATGTATTAAAATATTTTTAAGTGATGGAGATCACTTATATGGATCTTATTCTATAGATAAGTTTGTAGAATTATTTAATACAGAATACAAAACTGTATACAGTGCTTGGGCTGAAAGCTTTGCAAGGAGTCCTTTAGAGGAGCTTTTCTTACCAGAAGTTTTACCTGATGATCCAGAACCTGAAGAAGAATCTGATGATGAAGATGAAAATTAAGTAAAATAAATTTTGAAAGTTTAAAACTTTAAAGTATATTTGCATATAACTTTTAAAATTTAAACCAATGTCAGAAGAAACCAACCAAGAGACAGTAGAGAATCTTACCCCAGAACAACTGGAGCAAAGAAGAACTAATCTAGTAAAATACTATGAGAAACAAGTCTATGTACTCAAAGCTCAGTTAGCATATGAAACTATGTTAGCTGATATTGAAGAACAAAGAGTTAAGAGAATGACCATGATCATGAGACAAGCTCAGATGGCTGCACCTCAACAAGAAGAAGAGGAAGAAGAACCTTCAGAAACACCTGCACCTCCTACTGAAGAACCTAAAGAAAGAAAATTAAAGAAAGCTTAATTAAATTAGTCAATTAAACCAACATGGCAAAAGTTAATAAAGTAGACAAGAAGGTCTCTATGGCCTTAGATGAGATTATTAAGTTTCAGATAATTACCTATTGTTATATAAACAAAATAACAATAAGTGATTCTGAGCTTAACTGTCTTACTCTTCTTGGTCTCAATGTAAAAGCAGAGTTATCAGATTTTTGTAATGCTTGTTGTGCTCCTGAAAACAAGGATAAAGAATCAACTCTATCTCATACTAAGACAATATTTAAAACACCTCAGACAGTAAGAAATTCACTGGCTAAGTTGGCTAACTATAATATTATTAGTAAAGATGGATTAGGTCATAATAAAACAATTGAGCTAAACAAAGATCTTAAGATTCAAACTGAAGGTAACATATTATTAGATTATAAACTTTACTGCATTGATACCCAAGAAAGCTAAGGATTTTAGAAAAGCAACTGCTGAAGATACAGGTTATTCAGAAGAATTGATATGTTCAATATTAGACTTTTATTGGACACGTGTAAGAAAAGAGATCAGTGATTTAACATATCCAAGTATAAATATTCCCAGTTTGGGAACTTTTAAAGTAAAGCATTGGAAGTTAGATGAAGCAGTAGAGCACTATGAACAAATACTAGGAAGAATTGAAGGTAATTTCTCTAAGTATAAAATGGCACAAGACATTAAAGATAAAGTAGAAAAAATAAAAACTATTAAAGAACTTAAAGCAGTAGAAGATAATAGATTAACCAACAAAAAAGAAAAGAGAAAAAATGATAAACTTGAAAACAATATGGAAGAACAAAGCCCTAATATGGGAGGGGTTCAAGAACAAGATCTTCAAGAAAGATCCAATAGAAGTAATATACAACAAGAGGAAGAAGATCTGTGATGGTTGTCCTCTTATGGATACTGTAGGAACTTCATGTATGCTAGTAGGAACACAGCCTTGTTGTTCAGCATGTGGCTGTAGTTTATCTATGAAACTAAGATCACTTGAATCAGAGTGTGCACATCCTGATGGTCCTAGATGGAAAATTGAAACATTATGAGTTTAGTTATCTTAATAGTTGTGGCTTTATTATTTAAACCAATCATAACTACTATACTTTGCATACCTGTTTATATAGCACAATTAATATCAAAATTTTTTAAATAAACTTAACATGTCAGTAATATTTCAAGCAGAAAATCATAAGTATCAAAGTCTTGATCCTGATGATAGAATAGAATGGACTAGTGTAACTAGTTTTGTGGCAATGTTCAAACAAAAGTTTGATGCTGCTGCTCAAGCAATTAAGTCTTCTAAGAATAAGAAATCTAAGTGGTATGGTTTAGATCCTGAAGAAATAAAGGGTCATTGGTTAAGTGAAACTGATAGAGCTATAACAGCTGGATCTTGGTATCATGATCAAAGAGAATCTGATCTTATGAGTATTGATACTATACAAAGACAGGGGATAAATATCCCTATTATCAAACCAATATGGGAGGGTAAAATTAAGAAAGCTCCTGTACAAAGACTTACTGAAGGAATCTATCCAGAGCATTTTGTATTTTTAAAATCTGCAGGAGTATGTGGCCAATCAGATAGAGTAGAAGTTGTTAAGGATGTTATAGATATCATTGACTACAAAACTAACAAAGAAATAAAGGTAGCAAGCTTTGTAAACTGGGAAGGTAAATCAGTTAAGATGTCTGGACCTCTAGCTCATCTTGATGATTGTAACTATAATCATTATGCCTTACAATTAAGTATTTATATGTATATTATGTTAAAGCATAACCCAAGATATAAAGCAGGTAAACTTATGTTACATCATGTAATTTTTGAGAAAGAGGGTGAAGATAAATTTGGTAACCCAATTCCTTTAAAAAATTCTGAAGGTAATCCAATAGTTAAAACTGTTGTACCATATGAAACACCTTATATGAAGTCTGAAGTTATTGCAATGATCAATTGGTTAAATGATAATAAAAAATAATATGAAAGAGATAGTAGAATTTAATTTAGTAATGGAGAATAGCAAGATGAAAGAAGATCTTGGTATAGAGCATTTACAATTTGCAAGATGCTCATTTAATATTTTTGATATTAGTTATTATAGAGAATCTTTAGATACTGATGGAGAAAAAGAACCTTATACAGTAATTATCCTAGAGTCAGGTTTAAGCTTATGTTTAGATGTAACTTATGGTGAATTTGATTATATTTACAAAAGCAAAGTATTACCTAAACCTAAAAAAATAAAAAAGATTACTAATGAGCAATGATGAGTTTCAACACTTGAATTTTTGGAAAGATGAACTAAAAATTTGTATAGAAAAAGACAAAGATGGTAAGTGTATAACTTATGCTAAATTTGAATTTGTAGATACTATAAAAGAAGACTTGTTCTGTACTAAACTAAATAAAATAAAAAATGATAAAACTGTTTGATTTAAGTAATGGAGTGATTATACCTACTGAACATTGTTACACAATAAAGTTTCTTAAGGATGTAATGGATGAATACCCTGAAGATCATATGGCCATATATGCTTATTTATTTTATATGACATGTCCTAATGAGGATCTTAATCCTTATTTTAATATGCCTGAAGAAGAGAAAGAAGAAACAATACTTAAAGATGTAAATGCTAATTTCTTTTGTGAAGATGACTTAATTATGGAAGCATTAAAAAGATGTAAAGAATTACATGAGTCTCCTACTTCAAGAGCTTATGTAGGTATTAAGATAGCATTAGATAACATGGCCCAGGTAATGGCTGAGACTAAACCTACTTTTGGTAGAGATGGATCTGCTACAGCTTTACTAAGAATAGCAAAAGATTTTGACTCTGTAAGACAATCTTACAAAGGAGTATATAAAGATTTACAAGATGAACAACAAACTAGAACAAGAGGTGGAGGCTCTTTAGCTTATGATCAATAAAGAAAATACTATGGAAAACTTATATGACTGGTTATTTCATTATAACCCTTATACTAAAGTTTGGAATGCTTTCAGAAGAGATGAGAGTAGCCAGTACTTTAATGGAGAATTAGAAAATGTATTAAGTTCAAAAAACTATAATACATTGATTGACATAATCCATAAAACTGGTGGAGATGCCAAGAAAATTAAAAAATTAATTAATGGATAAGTTCTTCTATACTGATATACCTACCTGGGATAATGGTACATGGACTACTACAAGTTTTTCAACTAGAACTGAGTTTAGAGACTTTGTATTGTCTGTATTTAAAGAACCGGGTAAATATGAGTTTGATGAAACTTCTATTGTCTTTAGAGAAGAAGCTAATAAATATAATGATTTTAAATTTTATGTAGCTGCTCCTGTAAAGAGTAAAGATTATATTACTTATTGGGATGAACAAAAAACCAGATGTAGAAAAGGAGTTATCTACAAGAATAAAGGAAAAACTTGGTACCTCACTAGAGAGTACTATATGTGGCTCAACTTCCTACCAATTAACAATAAAGAAATACGAAAGTTTTCTTTTCCTGATATTAGAGATGCTCAGTATCATATGGCTTTGTATGAAGTCTTAGCAGAATTATTTTATAAGCATGTGGCTATCCTAAAGAAAAGACAGATTGCTTCTTCATACTTTCATGCAGCTAAACTTATTAATGCTATATGGTTTGAAGAAACACCTATTTTAAAAATAGGAGCTAGTCTTAAGACATATGTAAATGATACTTGGAGATTCTTAAATGAATACAGAAACTTCTTGGATGATAATACTGCTTGGTATAGACCTATGAATCCAGGAAAAGTTCTTGATTGGCAACAGCAAATTGAGACTTCAGTACCTGGCCAAAATAGAAAAACTAATAAAGGTTTGAAAGGTGTGCTTAAAGGAACATCTTTTGAGAAAGATGCAACTGCAGGTGTAGGTGGGCCGTGTACTTACTTCTTTCATGAAGAGGCTGGAATTGCTCCTAAGATGAATGAGACTTTTGGATATATGAAGCCAGCTTTAAAATCTGGTATGATTACAACAGGTACATTTATTGCAGCAGGTTCAGTGGGTGATCTTGATCAATGTGATCCATTAAGAAAGATGATCTTACATCCAGAAGCTAATGATATATTTTATGTAGAGTCTAACTTGCTTGATGCTAAAGATACCTTTGGTAGATCTGGCTTATTTATTCCTGAGCAATGGTCAATGCCACCATGTGTGGATGAGTTTGGTAATTCTCAAGTAGAGGAAGCTTTAAAAATGCTAGATGAATACTTTGATAGAAAGAAAAAAGATTTAGCTCCGGAAGAATATCAATTAGAGTTGTCTCAGCATCCTAGAAATATTGAAGAGGCTTTTGCTACAAGAACTGTATCCATATTTCCTAGTCATCTGGTTGCTGCTCAAAAGAGGAGAATTGAAGAAAAAGATTATGTAACAGAGTTTATAGATCTTAACAAGAATGCTGATGGTAGTTTTGTTGCAGAAAAAAGTAGAAAGATTCCTATTACTGAATTTCCTATTACTAAGAATACTGAAGATAAAACAGGTGTGATTGTAGTTTATGAGAGGCCTATTAAAGATGCTAAATGGGGAACTTATTATGCTTCTATTGACCCGGTGGCTCAAGGTAAGACTACTAGTTCAGACTCTTTGTGTTCAATTTATGTATATAAGATTCCAGTTGAAGTAACTAGAAAAGATGCTCATGAAGTAACTACTCATGTAGAACAAGATAAGATTGTAGCTTCTTGGTGTGGAAGGTTTGATGATGTTAATAAGACACATGAAAGGTTAGAACATATCATTGAGTGGTATAATGCTTGGACATTAGTTGAAAGCAATGTTCCTGGATTTATCACTCATATGGTTAAAAAGAAAAAACAGAAGTATCTGGTTCCTAAAGACCAGATGACCTTTAGAAAAGATATTGAGTATGTTAATTCTACATATCAAGAATATGGTTGGAGAAATACAGGTAGTATATTTAGAGCTCACATGCTTCCTTATCTTGTAGATTTCTGTAGAGAAGAACTAGATACCGAAGTTGGAGAAGATGGAAAGATATATAAAACTATATATGGCATTGAGAGAATTCCTGATATAATGGCTATGGTAGAAATGCAACATTATAGAGATGGACTCAATGTGGATAGGTTAATTGCACTAGGAGCATTAATTGCTTTTGCAAAAGTGCAAGAAGCAAACAGAGGAGTAATGAAAAGATTTGAAGATACAGGTAAAAAAAGCTTGGATAATTCAAAAAATTTGTATAAATTTACTAACAGCCCTTTCAGACATATGGGAAAGAATTCTGGAGGAAGTGATAGAAGACCACCAAGAACACCATTTAAAAATTTAAAATAAAAAAATATGCAAGTTCTTAATGCAATGCAGATGAAGTCAGGCAAGAAAGCCGAGTATAATAGAATGGGTTCTATTACACAGCCTCTGCAGTTTTTATCAAAGAAAGATAAAAATCCTGAGTGGACAGCCTGGAATCTTGACTGGTTAGAGTGGAATGGCCTTAAACAGATCAGAAGAAATGCTAGAAGGTTAATGAAAAACTACAAACTAGCTAAAGGTACTATTGATAAAACTGATTATCTTGTAGAAGCTGACAATGAGATGAGAGACATAGTTGACTCTTTAGCTCAAGAAGATGCTAGTGCTTTAGAGCTTAAGTTCTATCCTATTATCCCAAATGTGGTTAATGTACTAGTTGCTGAGTTTGCTAAAAGAAATACTAAGATTACCTTCCGTGGTGTAGATGAGTACTCTCATAATGAGATGCTTGAAGAAAAAAGATCACAAATTGAACAAGTCTTAATGCAAAAAGCTGAACAAAAGCTTATGGCTAAGATGATAGATCAAGGTATGGATCCGGAAGATCCTGAAGTTCAACAACAAATGCAACAACAAACTTCTCCAGAAGCTCTTAAATCTTTACCAGAAATACAAAACTTTTTTGATAAAAGTTATAAAAGCTTATGTGAACAATGGGCTACTCATCAGTTTAAGATTGATGAAGATAGATTTAGAATGGATGAACTTGAGGAAAGAGGGTTTAGAGATATGCTTATTACTGACCGTGAGTTCTGGCACATGAAGATGAATGAAGATGATTATGACGTAGAGTTATGGAATCCTGTAACTACATTCTATCATAAGTCACCTGATGCAAGATATATATCTCAAGGAAACTGGGTAGGTAAAATTGAAATGTTAACTATTGCTGATGTTATTGATAAGTATGGTTACTTGATGACTCAAGAACAGTTAGAGTCAATAGAAGCAATTTATCCTGTAAGATCTGCAGGTTATCCATTACAAGGTTACCAAAATGATGGATCTTACTATGATGCTACTAAGTCTCATGAGTTTAATACTAACATGCCGGGCTTAGCCTACAGACAATTTGTATCTATGTATGATAACTTTATCTACAATGGTGGAGATATTGTTAACTGGATCATGTCAGAGAATGAAGATTATGCTCCTATGGGTGCAGCTTTTTTATTAAGAGCAACTACAGCATATTGGAAATCTCAAAGAAAAGTTGGACACTTAACTAAAATTAATGAAGAAGGTGAAGTAATAACTGACATCATTGGAGAAGAATATAAGATCACTGATAAACCTATTTATGATACTACATTAATCAAGAATAAAACTAAAGATAACTTAATCTTTGGTGAGCATATTGATTGGGTATGGATTAATCAAGTTTGGGGTGGTGTAAAAATTGGACCTAATCATCCATCTTTTTGGGGTATGAACAACCCAGGTGGTATTAATCCTATGTACTTAGGTGTTGATAGAAATACTATTGGGCCATTAAAGTTCCAATTTAAAGGAGATAATACTCTTTATGGTTGTAAACTTCCTGTAGAAGGAGCTGTATTTAATGATAGAAATACAAGATCTACTTCTATGGTAGATTTAATGAAGCCTTTTCAAATAGGGTACAACATTGTTAATAATCAAATTGCAGATATCCTAGTAGATGAATTAGGTACTGTAATTATGTTAGATCAAAATGCATTACCTCAACATTCATTAGGTGAAGACTGGGGTAAGAATAACTTGGCCAAAGCTTATGTTGCAATGAAGAACTTTCAAATGTTACCACTTGATACAAGTATTAACAATACAGAGAATGCTTTAAACTTCCAACATTTTCAAGTAATGAACTTAGAGCAAACTCAAAGAATGTTATCTAGGATTCAAATGGCTAACTATTTTAAACAACAGTGCTTTGAAGTGATAGGGATCACTCCTCAGAGACTTGGACAACAAATAGGTCAAACTGATACAGCTAAAGGAGTAGAACAAGCTATGGCTGGTTCTTATGCTCAAACAGAAGTATACTTTATGCAGCATTCAGATTACCTAATGCCAAGAGTACACCAAATGAGAACTGACTTAGCTCAATACTATCATTCAAAGAAACCATCATTAAGACTTCAATACATGAGTTCTACAGATGAGAAGGTTAATTTTGAGATGAATGGTACTGACTTGTTACTTAGAGACATAAACATTTACTGTACAACTAAAGCTAATCAAAGAGCTATACTAGAACAAATGAAAAACTTAGCTGTATCTAATAACACAGCTGGTGCTTCTATCTATGATCTTGGTAATATTATGCAAACTGAATCTTTAGGAGAGCTTACAAATGCTTTAAAATCTATTGAAAGAAAGTCTACAGAACAAAGACAAGAGCAAATGCAGCATGAACAAGAAATGCAACAGCAAGAAATGCAAACTAGACTTCAAGAAAAACAACTTGATCTTGATTCTAAAATGCAAGAGGCTGAGAAAGATAGAAGAAAAGATATCCTTGTTGCTGAGATTAAGTCTGCAGGCTTTGGTGCTATGCAGGATATTAATGAAAACAAGCAATCTGATTATATGGATTCTCTTGCCCAAATTCAAAAGTCTGAACAATTTCAAGATACTATGAACTTACAAAGCTCTAAAGAGTCAAATAGAATGACTAATGATAGAGAGAAAGCTCAAATTGAAAGAGAAAAAATGCAAGCAGATATGAGAATGAAGCAAATGGATATGGATATAGCTAGAGAAAATAAAAATAAATTTGATGTGAAAAGCAAAAGTGATAAAAAGAAAAAATAGGGGATAGCCATATACTGCCATTTATTTTAATAGGCAGTGTAGAAAAATCTTAATTTTTAAAGTTTATTTCTGTAAATTTGCTTATATTATAATATTAAACCAACCCAATATGACAAACAAAGATAACACAACAGTTAATGAAGTTGATATCAATCTTGATGAACTGTTAGGTACACCTGGTGCTGAAAACATCACTGTACCACAAACTAAAACTGAACAAAAGCCTAGCCTCTTTTCTAGGAAGGAGAATGTAGACTTATCGTTCCTTGACAATAATGATGATGATGATGAAAATACATCTGACACCAGCTCAAAAGCTGAAGATGAAGGAGATGCTTCTACTTCAGAAGAGACTAGTAAGCCTAAAGAAAAAATCAGCAAAGAAGACTTTGAAAGTATTCTTGATGACAATTCTGAAGAGTCTACAGAAACTACTAAAAAAGGTGGTAGACATAATGGCCTAGTAGAATTAACTAACAAGTTAATTGAGAAAGGTTTATTAACTCCTTTTGATGGTGAAGAAGATGTAACTAAATATAGTCTTAAAGATTTTGAAGAGTTATTTGAAGCTAATACAAATGAAAAAGCTACAAAAACTAAAGAAGATGTATCTGCTGAGTTCTTTGAATCTTTACCTAATGAACTTCAAGTAGCTGCTCACTATGTAGCTAATGGTGGTACTGATCTAAAAAGTTTATTTAGATCTTTAGCAGCAGTAGAAGAAATTAGAGAGTTAGATACTAAAGATGAAACTAGCCAAGAACAAATTGTTAGAAGCTATTTACATGCTACACAATTTGGTGATGCTGATGAAATTGAAGCTGAAATTGAAGAGTATAAAGATGGAGCTAAATTAGAAGCTAAAGCTAATCAATTTAAACCTAAGTTAGATGCTATGCAGGAGCAAATTGTTGCTAGACAAATACAGCAACAAGAGCAAATGAGAAAACAGCAACAAGCTCAGGCTCAGAAGTATACAGATAATATTTATAAAGCTCTTTCACCAGGTGAATTAAATGGATTAAAACTTGATAAGAAAACTCAGAATACTTTATTTGCTGGTTTAACTCAAGCTAATTATCCATCAATGTCTGGTAGAGCTACAAATTTATTAGGCCATCTACTAGAAAAGTACCAATATGCAGAACCAAATCATGAATTGATTAGTGAAGCTCTTTGGTTATTATCTGATCCTGAAGGATACAGAAGTAAAGTAAAAGAAGGTGGGAAAAAAGAAGCTGTAGAAAAAACAGTAAGACAACTTAAAACTGAACAAAGTAATAAAATTACTTCAGGTGTAGGAAGTGAAGATCATGATTCTCAAGAAAAAAGAAAAACAACAGGAGTTGCAAGACCTACAGGTGGCAGCTTCTTTAAAAGATAAACAAACAAATAAATTAATAAGTATAAACTAAAAACAAAAAAACAAAAAAAATGTCAACTCCAGTATTAAACAATGGTATATTCCTACGTGATACAAACTACCAAGCTAGTTCTCATGTGGATTCTTACCACTTAGTAAACATGTTAAAAGATGCAGAACCAATGGATTTAGGTCCAGTGGACATTTGGGCTATGTCTCAAAAAGTAGAGATGCCTCTTTACCAATTATCATCTTTTGGTGGTAAGAACATCATCAATGTAGATAATGCACGTGGTGAGTACAAATGGCAAACTCCAGTATCTCAAGATTTACCATATATCATGGAAGATATTGAGTCAGGAAATGCTACTAAAGGTATTGATGGTACAACCTTCAAAATCAAAATCAACAAAAGAGAATTTGGACATGGTGATATCATCACTTATGACAAATACAATGGTGTTGAGATGTACATTACAGCTGATGATATCTTACCAATGGGTGATGGTTTTATCTACACTGTACAATTAGTAAACAATGATAACTACAAGTTTTTAGAGAACAAGTATTTAGTTCCTCAAACTAAGTTATTTAGAAAAGGTTCTGCTAGAGGTGAGTATGGAGAAAGATTCTCTGATATTCAAACTAGATCAGGGTTCCGTGAATTCTATAACTTTGTAGGTGGTGCTGAAGCTCATGTACATTATTCAATCTCTTCAAGAGCTGACTTAATGTTAAAAGGTGGAATGAATGCAGATGGTACAGTTCCTGTAACTGAGATCTGGAGAAACTTTGATAAGAATGTAGATCCTTCTATTTCTAAAATTGAAGATGTTGCATCTAAAATGGGTAAAGACTACATGAAGCGTGCAGTAGGAAATGGTACTTTAACAAGAACTTTCTTAACTAGCATGGAATCTGCTCACTTAACTAAAATTGCTACTGACATTGAAACTTACTTAATGTGGGGTCATGGTGGTAGAATTAAGCAAGATGGTCCAGATGATATGAGATTATCTGTAGGTTTATGGAAACAGTTAGATAACTCTTACAAGAGAGTATATAACAAATCTAGTTTCAGCTTAGAATTGTTCAGAAGTGAATTATATAACTTCTATGCAGGTCGTGTTGAATTCCAAGGTCCAGATCCTAAGAGACAATTAATTGTTCAAACAGGTATGGGTGGTATGAGATTAGTAAATGAGGCTATCAAGCGTGAAGCTGTTAACTCTGGTTTAGTAATCCAAGCTGCAAGCAACAATGGTATTGGTGCTATCTCTGGTCAAGGAATGGACTTAAACTTTGGATTTGCTTTCACATCTTATGTGATTCCATTCTTAGCAAATGTGAAGTTTGTATTAAATCCAGCATTTGATAACTTACATACTAATGATATTGAGAACCCAATTATTGATGGTAACCCATTAAGTTCTTACTCATTTGTTATATTTGATATCACTGATACAGGAAATGATAACATCTTTATGTTAAAATTATCTTGGGATAACCAATTAAAATGGTTCTACCAAAATGGTACTATGGATTACATGGGAAGAACTCAAGGGTTCCAATCAAATGGTAACTTCAATGGATACCGTGTAATGATGACACAAACAATGCCAGCTATTTGGGTTAAAGATCCAACTAAGGTGTTAAAGATTGTAATGAGAAACCCAATCACTGGAGGATCATTCTAGTCAAACTTGTACAAGGCCAGGGTTATAAACATCCTGGCCACATGTACTTCCTCCCATATTAAGTGTAAGACTTTTGTTGAGCTCGCAACTCATATATGGGACTAACTAAATTATAAACTAAAAATAAAAAAAAAGATCATGGAAAAATTTACAGCTCTTACAAAAACAATCTTTAACTTTAGAAAACAAATTGGAGATAATGGTTTAGTAAAAATAGCACAAGTTAATCAAGTAATAGATGAAGTTAATAGAATATCTGGAGGTTTAGATAATTCTGTTCAATATGTAGGTCTTTTAGCTAAATTTAAGTATTCTTCAGGTGAGAATCCTCAACTTGAATATTCTATTGCAGGTGGAGGTGCTAGTTGTAATCATTATTGTGGAAAGGAACCTGATGGAACTGGTTGTTGGAATAATTGTAATGAAGCAGCTTGTATTGGTTGTTATAGAACCATTGCGGATGATCCAGCAGGTATTATTTCTGATGTTATATCATCTGTTGAAATAATAGCAGCGGGTCATTATAGAATTACTTTTGATCCTACTTTATTTAGCTTTGTTACTCCAGGTAATGCTGTATTTGTTCCAGCAGGTTTAAATCAACCTTGGTATCAAGCAGGATATAGAAAAGTAAGTGATTATGTTTATGATCTTAAAACAGCTGATCTTTCAGCAACACCTGTTGTACTTTCTGATTTACTTAATGATAATTTTATAGAAATAAGATTTTACAAAGTTGATATTAATCTTCCATACTAAATAAATAATTATCTTACAAATAGTAATATAACTATTTAAATAGTACATTTACATAAATATAAACCAACAAAAAAAACCAACACATGAGTTATTCAATTGTATCATTAGCTGAAACAGCAAAAACTGGCAGTATATCTGTTAAACCGTTCTTTGACCCTAACAAATCTAATCTAGGCCTTGAAAAATATGGCATGGCTTTGTTTGATGGGGTATTTCATGAAGAACAATTAGCATGTATAGAAAGAAATGGAATTAAGAGATACTTAACAGGATTAAATGAATTTGCTCCTGAAGTAAAACTAATTAAAGATCCAGAAGAGAGAGAAGCAAAAGTTAAAGAAATCAGAAAAGTTGTATCAGAACTTGAAAGAGAGTTAGCTGCAAATATGGTTAATCCTGAAGATCCTGATTTTTGGAATAAAGTTGTTTTGTTACAACCTAACAATGATGATTTTTGGAGTAAGCTAACTATCAGATGTGGTAATGAACCATTATACTTAGATCCTACTAAAGATGCATTAGATCTTATTAAGATTTATGCAATTGAAAATGGTGGTTTCTCTTTAATCTCAAAAAGTTTTGATGATGCAAGAAGTAGATCAGTAGCTCCTAAGTTTTATTTAGATAAATTTGTTGATACAGTTTCTACTAAAACTGAAGTTAGTAAATTAAGAAACAAAGCTGTCTCTGAACTTACTAAGTTATTTGATAAGAATCAAAACAAGTTATTCTATGTAGCAAAAGCTGTAGATGCTAATAGTGTTCAATATAAGAAATCTACTCCTAATGATGTTGTTTATGATAACATGGATAAGTATATCAGAGGAGAAGGTGTTGAATCAAATATCAAGAGAGCTGCACAACAGTTTATTGATGCTTGTAATTTAGATATGGAAACATTAAAAATTAAAGCTTTGGTTAAAGATTCAACTTATTACAAATTCATTATTGCTAAGTCTGATGGTTTTATTTACCATACTGAGACAAGTGCACTAATGGGAAGAAATGCAGCTGACTGTATAGAGTTTTTAAAGAATCCTTTAAATGACAGTATTCTATTACAGTTAACTAAAACAGTTGAGAGATATTGGAATGCATAATATTAATAATTAAAACTAAAAAATAAATATCATGGCTGGACAAATGAAAACCGCAAACACTTTTCCTGTAGTAGTAACAACTCCTACAAGATACAAAGGAGGTATGAATGCATACCCTATAGTAGTAACTAACCCTACAAAGTACACTGGAGGCATGAACATTGCTGCATGTGATGTACCTAATGGTAAATTAAAAAAATAAGAAAACATGGCTGGAACAATGAAATCTGCAAATCCTAAAGCTACTGCAGCTACTGTAGCTACTGGTAATAAAAAACCTAACAAACCTGCAACAGTTGCAAAAAAAGCAAGTGTTAAATTTGAAGGTCCTAAAAGTACTTCTCCAAAAAGAGCTGTACCTATGAAGATGAAAATGGGTGGTTCTAAAAAGTCTAAGTGTTAATCTATAAAAAATAAAAACATGGCAAAGAAAGTAGTAAAAAAATTAGTTAAAAAAAATTATGGAGGTAGTGATTCAACTCCAGCTAACACTATAAAAGCTAAGCAAATAAATATGGATGTAGCACAAAATCCTAACTACAGAAAAACTAGTATTACAAATCCTACAGGTGAGGCTGTGTATACTCGTAAATCAGGTTATGCTGGTCCATCAAAAGCTGTTAAAGGAACTTCTGGTCCAAGTGGAACTTATGCTCCAGATGCTGTTTCAAAAAAGGCTGTTATTCCAACTGTAACTAGACCTATTGTTGCTAAAAAAGGTGGAGCAATTTCTAAGTTTGCTAAATTAGCACCTCCTTATAATAAAGTAACATTTGCAGATAAAATTGCAGGTGCTAAGAAAAAAATGGGTGGTTCAACTAAAAAGAAATAGTAATGGCTGCTGAAAAGAAAGACAAAAAGTGGATTCAAAAAGCAGTTAATCCTGCTCATAAAGGTTATTGTACTCCAATGACTAAAGCCACTTGTACTCCAAAGAGAAAAGCTTTGGCTATGACTTTCAAAAAAATGGCTAAAAAGAAATAGTATGGCTAAACAGATGATTAAAAGAAAAGATGGTAGCACCTCTCAAAGAGGTTTATGGGACAATATCCGAGCCAACAAAGGTTCTGGTAAAGCTCCTTCTAAAGAAATGCTTAAACAAGAAAAAAATATTAAAGCTAAAACTAAGAAATAATGGCAAAGACTCCAGCTTGGACAAGAAAAGAAGGTAAGTCTCCTAGTGGAGGTTTAAATGCTAAAGGCAGAGCTTCTTATAATAAAGCTAATCCAGGATCAAACCTTAAAGCTCCACAGCCTGAAGGAGGTTCTAGAAAAAAATCTTTTTGTGCTAGATCTGCAGGGCAAATGGCTAAGTTTCCTAAAGCTGCAAAAGATCCAAACAGTAGATTAAGATTAGCAAGAAAAAAATGGAAATGTTAGTAGTTAAAACTTGTACTAGGAGGAGAAATTAATATAAAATAAAAACTATGAAAAAGACATCAAGTGTAAAAGGTAAATCTGTCTTATCTACTGATAAGAAGATGATTGGTATCTACAATAAAAATGTAGAGGACAATAATAAAAAAAAGAAACAACCTAGAGTTGAAGTAATGCAAGAATTTTTTAACCCAAAAGCTAAGGCTAAAAAGAAAAAATAACATGGCAAAGAAAATATTAAAAAAAGCTCAAGTAGGTGTTATAATAACTGCTGCTGAAAAAATAAAAGCAGGAAAAGAAGCTAAATGGAAACCTGATCAAGCTGGTGCAGCTAAAGCTGGTTTAACTGATACATCAGATGTTTCTTATATGAGTAAAAGAAAAATTCCACTTATTGGAAAGAAAGAATTTGCTGGAGTTAAAAAAGATGTTAAGAAAACAGGTGGTGCAGTAAAAACTAAGAAAAAATAATAGTAAATGTTAAATTCAACTATATTAATCAAAGTGAAACAGAGGTTGAACAAGTTGGCCTCAAACGATTATGATAACATAGAAGCTTGGCAGATTATTGAAGCTTTTAATAAGGGTCAAGTAGATTGGTGCCGGAGAAATCTTCATGGTACTAATATGAGTAAAGAAGGTGATGAACAGTCTACTAGAAGAATAGATGATTTGCAAATATTATTGGGTTCAACATTGTTAACTCTTAATAACAAGCAAACTTATTATGAGAGTACTAACTTTCCTGCCAATTACTTACAGTGGAAAAGAGTCTCTGTTAAAGCTGCTCAAAACTGTTGTCCTACTCCAAAAATTATGGTTGTATATCTAGGTGAAGTTGCCAATGTGGATGAACTTCTTAGAGATAAGAATAAGCAACCAAGCTATGAGTGGGGTGAAACTTTTGCAACTGTTTCTAATAATCAAGTTCAGTTATATACTAATAACTTATTTGACATAACTGAATCAAGATTGCATTATTATAGACAACCAACTTATATTCAAATTGCAGGAGTAGCTAATCCTTATACAGGAATAACTTCTACTGTTGATGTACCATCTGAATTTAAAGATGATTTAGTAGAACTATTTGTAGATGAAGCAGTTAAGATATTAGCTGGAGATATTGAATCTATGAACCAGTATCAAAGAATGACTCAAGCAGTAGAAAACAATAATTAAAATATAAAAAAGAAATAATGGAAGAGAAATCAAGATTTTTAAAAAGAGATAGTGGGTCAGCTACAAAAAGCTACAGTGCACCTTCTACTGGATCATTAGATTCTATGGTATCAGCTTGTGTATCTGAATTACTGAATGCTTCAACATCTATTCATAAATTACATTTAAAGATAACTAGTACAGGATCTTATGCTGCTCATAAAGCTTTGAATGAATTGTATGATGCATTACCTGATCATGCTGATGATTTAGCTGAAAGTTTTCAAGGAGCTTCAGAAAAGTTACTTAGTTATACTGAAGTAGCACCTAAAACATTAAACAGTGTAGCAGAAGCTATTGAATATTTAAGAGATATAACTAAGATGGTAGATGGCTTACAAGCTAAAATGCCTTATTCTGAAATTGTTAATGACTTAGATACTATTAAGTCTACAATAAATTCAGGTAAGTATAAATTACTTTTCTTAAAATAAATTTGTATAATCAAAAATAATTACATATATTAGTATTAACTTTTTATTCATAAACTAAAACAAAAAACAAAATGGCTTATTTTAATCACGCATTTACCAAGATGTTCTTAGGAACAGGTGCAACTAGAAACATGGCAATTGGGCCAGAATCAGTGACTAATCCATACTCAACAGGTGGATTTATCAGTACAGCAGGTACAACTACTGCTACATTATCAACATTATCTCCAGGTTACTTTGGATTTTTTGATAAAAATTATCAATCAATCAACCCAAGTTTAACTACTTATGGATGTTGTCCATTAATCTTAGCTAGTTCTTCTTTATTAGCTAATGATAAAATTGGTCCTTTTCATGGTGGTTACAAAGAGACTAACAAGTCTAAAGTAATCAATCCTAAGTATGTACAACGTGCATACAAAGTAACTACTTGTATTCCTACACAAACTGTAGTTTCAGTAGGTAACACTCCTCAAACTTCTGCTGGTGGTTTAGACCCTAACAATTTTCAAGGTGGTACTACTGATGCAACTTGTTGTTTTGAATTTTTATGTGGTGAAACTTACTACTTAAGAATTGATGTTAAAGGTTCTCCAGTATTACGTGTACTTAATCACAATGCTTACCAAACATTATCTGCTTATACAGGATGTTGTTCAGGTGTAGTTCCAACTGCAGTTGATTCAACTTTAGTAATGATTGAATGGGCTAAAGCTTTAGTAATCAACAACTACTTAAAAGGATTTGTTGCTCCAGTAGTATTTGATGAAGCAGGTGTTGCTTGGTATGCTCCAGGAACTACTGTTACATTAGATGGTACTTTAACTCCAGTTTTATCTACTCAATGGTGGGATTCTTATGTATCTCCAGGACATGTACCGGGCTTATGTGCAGGTTTACGTTTATATGGTGCTTTTGTAGAGACTAAGTTTGGTAACTGTTCTTTCCAAGTAACTGACTTCTTTGAAAAAGAACCAATTAAGGTTTATGCTTCAATGGTTGATTACACAGGAGATCCATGTGTATTTGAAGGAATTTGTGTTTACACAGATTGTTTAGGATTACAAGGAATGGGCTTTGGTGAGCAAGTAGTAAGAGATTTAATTAAAGCTGAATCTTACTTACAAAACTTCTTCCACTCTGATATACGTATTAGAGAGATCACTCAAGGTTTTGATATCTTGAACTCTGTTGACAGAAATGCATTATATGTAAGATACTTCTTATTACATAGTGTACCAAGATTTAATAACCCAACTGGTGTATTTGACAATGACCGTTACTTATTAGAGATAGTAGTACCTTCAACTGACAATGCATTGTTAGACCAATTCTTAGGTTACTGGTTAGATTCTTGTGTTGACTGTGTTGAATTAGAAACTGAATCTTGTGTACCATGTGTGGTAATTCCTGATGCAGGTCTATAATAAATAATTAACTTTTAATAAAAGAGGGAAGGAGATTAACTTCTTCCCTTTTTTTTTGTATATTTGTAATATAAAAAATTATGTCAAAACATATTCTAAGTTTAGAAATACCTGATACAATGAACAAATGTATACTAAGAGTAGTAGACACAAGTGTCTATTCTACTGGTATTCCTGTTACATGTCCTCTATTACAAATTACAGCTCCAGGATTTATGCATCCTGTGAACTTTTCTACACCTTCGGTAACTCCTGGGTTTAGCTTAAATATTACTGCTTGTGATTTAGAGTTACAAACAACTGATTGTGGTACAGTATTTTATGATGTTCCTGATGGAATATATATTATAAAATATAGTGTTGAGCCAAAAGATCTTGTATATGTTGAATATAATCACTTGCGTATTACATGTGCTAATACTAAAATTAAAGCAGTTTACTGTGACTTACAGCTAGGAGCCTGTGATCCTCCAGCAAATATTAAAGATAAATTAAATCAAATCAGATTAATACAACAATACTTATTAGCTGCTAAAGCTTATGTAGAAGATTGTAGAGATCCAAATAGAGGAATGGAATTATATAGATATGCTGTCAAATTATTAGATAAGATGTCTTGTAGTTCTTCCTGTAAAACCTGTTAAACTAAAAATAAACCAACTATGAACTGTTTAAATTGTGGAAGTAAATTATCATGTGGCTGTCAAAAAAGAGTAGCTACTGATGGTAAAAATGCATGCAGCATCTGTTTAGCTGCCTATGAAATTAAATTAAAATCTGCTAAGTTAGCAGGGACTACTGTACCTAATGCAGTACCAAATAAAAATATAATATATCAGAAACCAAAGTAACTACTAAAACATATAGAGATGCCCACTTACTATAAATTAACAGAGTGTTTTCCAGGTACAGATGTAATATACACAAATACTGATTTAAGTGGATATGTGGCTGTTCCTGTTTTATCACTTACTGGGCAAGTTGGAACTTGTTATACTCATGAAGAAACATTAACTCCTATTTCTCCAGTTGCTGTTACTGTAGTTAGTACTTTTAATACTTGTTCTCAATGTCTTTATCCTTGTTTTAGTATAACTAATTGTGATGGTACAATAGGACCAATTTCTGTAATAACTGATTTATCAAGTTATATAGGATCCAATATTGCAGTAGAAGAATATCCTGGAGAATGTTTTACTGTAGTAGGTACTTTTGATGCAATATTATGTACTGATTCAATTATTGTTAGTAATATAACTTTATGTGATTGTACACCAGGTTGTGGTTGTCCCGAAGGATATGTATTATTACCTGATGGTGTAACTTGTCAACAAATATTAACTGTTGCAGCTACAGCTACTCCTACTATATATCAAGTTGGGCCAGGAGAAGTTTCAGTATCAGCCGGAACTTATGGTGCTAATATATATGAAGATATAACAGCAAAAACTCTTCCTATTGCTCAAGTAGGTTCTGCTCTTTATGATAATAATGGTGCAGGAACAATACTTACTGCTACAAATCAGTTTCCATTTCCTAGTTATTATCCTTTATGGCAACAAAGATTAATTGATGTTGCTGTATGGACAACAGCTGGTGGTTGGTTACCTATTGAAGAATGGATAGGTTTTAGTGTTTGTGTAGTAGTACCTGAAACAAAAACTTATTGTATAGGACTTGCTGCTGATAACAGAATGAGATTTAGTGTTAATGGTGTATTAACTGTTAACTTTGATGTTTATAGTTCTTTTGCTTTTACTGTATGGCATATTATACCACTTACTTTAAATGCTGGAACAAACATAATAACTCTTGAAGGTTATAATGATAATCTTTTTGCAGGATTCGGAGCAGAAATATATAATGCTACACCTACTGAAATACTAGCTGTTAACACTCAATTTGATTTAGCACCTTATATTGTATTTAGTACTAAGAATTTATTACCACCTAATCCTGTATCTTTCTTTGATGTAGGTGAAACAAGTGGTTATACATGTCCTCCAGGTTATTTATTGTCTACATGTGATGGTATTGTTTGTACACAAATTACACAAGTTCCGGGTTCACCTTGTTGTTATAATTTAACTGATTGTGTTACAGGAGCAAATTATATTGTTAGTGCTGATTTGTCAACTTATGTTGGGTTAACTGTTAGCCTTAATGAAATACCAGGTTGTTTATTAGTAACAGATATAGCTCTTAGTTGTGAAGGAGCTTTAGTTGTAACATTGATTGAGTCTTTTGCTGATTGTACATCTTGTGCAGCTTCTGTGTCTCCTTGTTATTTATTAACAGATGAGTGTACAGACAGTGGAATATCTTTTGTAGTAAGTAATGATCTAAGTTTATCATTAGGTCAAGTAATAAAGGTTTGCCCTAGTGACTTACCTGATCCTACCCCTACAGGCATTAATACAGGAGTACCAATTGATATAATAATTGAAGATCCTGGCATATCTCAATACAATCTTATAAATTGTTGTGATCCTTTAGATATTCTTATTGTATCAAATACATTAGAAGCTTACATAGACCAAATAATTACTTTACCTATATTAGGTAATAATTGTTGGACAGTTACAAAATTTACAACTGTTGGTACATCAATGGGTCTTCTTGACTTAGTTGGTGGTTATGTTTATGATAACTGTGGACCATGTATGGATGTTTTTCCATGTGGTGTAATCATAATACCTGAATTACTAGACTGTGTATGTTTTACAATATCAGAAGCTACATCATGTGATGGTGCTATTGAACTTGTAACACTGGGTCCTATTACAGCAACTTGTCTTACTTGTTTACCACCACCTCCAGTATGTTATTTATTAACTGACTGTCAAGATGTAGTTGATCCATTTATTGTATGTGATGATTTAAGTGCTTATCTTGATTTAGTAATTAAGATTGAAGGCTGTGGAGACACATGTTGGTTGGTTACTTTGTCTATTACTTGTAATAATAGTATTTGTCTTAATGGAGCCATTACAGAATTTGAAACTTGTTTAGATTGTTTACCTGTACCACCAACTCCAGATCCTTTTGTTTTACATTCAAGAAGAATTAAACCCGGATACTTTAGTACTAACTCATGTCTTACTACTGAGTATATTGAAAGAGTAAACTGTACTTTTGCATTACAAGTTTATAATCAAATGATTATAAAAAGATATGGAGTTACAGTATGTTGTGATAATGATCTTGATCAGTGGGATATTAAAAAACAAGGTTTAGACTTTGAACTATTAACAGACCCAGAATTATGTAAATCTACAGTATGTACTTGTAAAAAACCTTGTTTGGTTAGTGCTACATTTATATTAGGTGCAACTTGTTATCCACCAATCATTACTTCATCTTATATAGACACACTTTGTGGAGCTCCTGTATTTGTTAGTGGAGAAGTAATTGTTGAATTAACTCCTGTTGACTGCAACTGTTATTCAGTAGCTGCACCAGAGTCTCCTATTACTATTGTTTATATAGATTGTTGTTGTAAATTACAAACAAGTACAATAACAGATGCTGTACAATTCTGTGCTTTATTTCCTCCTGTTAATTATGATGTAGAGCCTTTAGTAATTTCTGCTACTGGAACTTGTGGTGATGAAACTTGTGATCCTCCATTTCCACCACCACCATTACCTATACCTTGTTATTGTTATTCATTATATAACAATGCTCAATCATTTGGAACAAGTGCAACATCAACTGACTGTTATGGAAATGCAGTTACAATTAGTCCAATTCGTGGTAAAACTTGGTATCTTCTTTGCTCTAGAACAATTCCTATTGTAAGTACTATAAATATAGATGTTGCTCTTGAAGGGAATTGTGATGATGTACCGTGTATAAGTAATATTGCTTGTAGATGTGTATATATTGAATTAGTAGGAGCTTCTGGAGAAAGTTGTGACTTTGCTTATAAAAACTGTAATGGAGATATAATTTATTTAACTGTTACAAATAGTATAACTGTGTGTGCAATTGGTACACCTTGGGCTACTAGTGTTTCTCCTTTACCAATTCAGTACACTTTTAATAGCTCTTGTGAATGTTTACCTTAAAAGATTGCAAATAAGAAATAATTTATGTATATTAACTATAAAATAAGAATATGAAACCTTTAAATCTAGATAAATCAGGATGTACTAATACATCATCAAATTGTGTTGTATGGCAAGGTCCAGACATTGCATGTATTTCTCTTTGTAAAGGAGACTCAATTACAGATGTAGTTTATAAAATGGCTACTGAACTTTGTATTGTAATGGATACATTCAACTTAGATAATTATGATCTTGGTTGTTTTGGTTCAGGTCCTTGTAATCCTGCAGACTTTAAAGCTTTAATGCAATTAGTAATAAACAAGATTTGTTTTATACAAGATTGTTCTGGTTGTAAGGATGATTGTTACCCTTGTGGAACTACACCCGTTGTTATGGGTACTTCAGCTAAAACTGCTTCATTACAATCTTATTCTCTACCAGGGGACACTATAGTTCCTATTGCACCAGTATTTTATTATACTAATCAATTTGGTGACTTAGTTACTATGATGCCTCTTACTGATTATGTAATAGCTATTGGTAATAAAGTAAACAGTTTAGTAACAACTATCACAGCTATTCAAGGTACATTGATACAATACAATGCTAGAATTACAGCATTAGAACTTGCTCCAGCTCCAGTATTTGTAATACCAACTATAACTCCAGTATGTGTATTACCTCAAGTTAGTACAACTATCACTTTAGTATTAGCTTCTTTAGAACAACAATTTTGTCAGTTAAGAACTGCTACAGGAACACCTAATCAAATATTTACTAGTGTAGGTCAACAACCTGCAGGTTTAGCAAATTCACCTTCATTAGCTAATCCTTTAACAGTAATGAGTGCTTTACCTGGATTTGTTAGTACAGTTCAAAATGAATCTGACACTATTAGTAATATATGGGTTACCCTTTCTGATATGAGATTAGCAGTACAAAACATTGTAAATAATTATATTCCTAGTGTATGTTCAAGTATAGGTTTAACTATGTTTGGAACTTATGATTCAAATGCAAACTCAGTAACTATATATGTTAATGGAACTATACCAATGGGCTTTGTAAATACTTATAATGCAGGAACTCCATTTACGATTACAGATGCTAATAATGCATCAACAACAACTAACATTGATATACTTAGTATTCTTAATACACAAGGTGGTTTTACTGTTACTTTAGGTAATACTTTATTAAATGGATTAACAAATTTATCTATTCTTGCTCAACCTAATTTTACTAATACAGCAAGTAGTTCTCAATGTCAATCTGTATTATCTTATACTATTGTAAATCAAGGATCTTGTCCTGTAGTAACTTATACACCAGCAGTAACTACTATTGGCTTTGCCTTTACAAGTGATGCAAATACTCAAACTTATACAGTTGAGTTATGGGATAGTTTAGGTTTAGGAATTCTTTCAAGTCAATCATTTATATCAACTGGTGTAAATAATTATACTGGTTCATTTGTAGGATTGACTACAGCAACAACATACAAACTTAGAGTTACAATAGATATAGCAAATGTAATAACTACATGTGCATTTACAGTAGAAACAACCCTTTAAAAAATAAAAATATGAGCTGCACAAGTTGTACAAATAGTTGTGATGGAGATTGCGGATGTATTCCACAAGGTCTAACAACCCCAAATTATTGTCCTGCTGATTTACCATCATGCCCTGACCCAAGTCCATGTAATGAAACATTTGATAGCAAATGTGTATATTATACTGGAGCTGAGATTGCATGTATGAATATTGAAAGTGGTCTGACTGTAGAAGAAGTTATTGAAAGCTTAGCTTTACAACTTACTCCTTTTTTATGTCTTGAATGTCCAAGCTTAGCTGTACCAGCAAATGCTGCTACAAATATTGCTTATGATCAAACTTTAACTTGGAACATGGTAGCCGGTGCAACATCTTATGATGTGTATTTTGGAACTAGTAGTGTAACATTACCTTTAGTTTCATTAGGTCAAATCTTAACTACTTATACTCCTCTTTATCCTTTATTACCAAATACTACTTACTACTGGAAGATTGTTTCAAAGAATGCAGCAGGAGCTACAACTAATGTTTGTCCTACTTTTTCTTTTACAACAAAAGCAGATATTTGTGTTAATCCTTTAACAAACTTTTTTGATAAAGTAAACATTAATATTGAAGAACTTAGTCCTCCTACAGCAGCTGGTGTTATAACTATAATTGAAACTGCTTTAAATAATGGTGAGTTTTTAACTAATTGTAATTTCTGTTGTCCTGATTGTACAACAACAAATAGATATGTTTTAGCATCTGCTTCAACTTATGCTTTATATTATACTTCAGTATATAGTTTAACTTGTACACCTCCTTGTTGTATAGAAGTTGATGCTAGTATTATTGCTATGAGTACAAGTCCTGAGCCTTTAGTTCTTACATTAGCAGCTGCTTTTGCTGCTGTACCACCTATAACTAATTGTTGTGGTACTAACTTTAATGAGTGTATGCAACAAGTTAAAGATCAGTTCCCTACTCAAATAACTACTATATTAAATACAGCTGGTGTTGTAGAAGAATCTACTTTTACTGGCTTAACTGATATGTGTATAGTTTCCAACTTCTTAACTAATTTACCAGCAACTTTAACTGAAGCTGATAAATCTTTAATATTAATAGCATTCTTGAATACAGGTTTTGTAGTTCAATGCCGCCCAGAAGCTACTATTATATCTAGTGTAGATACTTATATTACTTTCTTAACAGCTGCACAAAGTGGATGTTTATGCTATGTACCTTGTTCACTAACTTAAAATAAAAAAATATGTTAACACCAGCAACAATAAATGTAGAATTTATAGCAAATTATGCAGGTCAACACAGAGTGTGTTGGAGAGTTCAAAACTTAATAACTCCAGGTACTTATGCTTGTACTAATATAGTTACATGTGTAGGTGGAGGAAACATGTGTTCAACAATTGTTTCAGTAATGGTTGATCCAGAAAGTTGTGATCCTGTAATTTTTGAAGGATACATTCAAGCTAGTTGTAATGAAGAAGGTAGTCTTGTTGATAGAGTTCCTTTTGAAGTAATTTATACACCAACACCAACTTGTACTGGTTATAGATTAAGTAATACAACAGACTTAGTTCTTGATCTATCTTCTGCTGATTTAGGTTTAAACTGTAATGGAACAGTAAGACCAGCTACACAATTAGTAGCCGGCCAAGTTATTAACTTATGTGGTATATCTAATATGCCAGCAGGTATTGTAACTGACTATGATGTTACACCTACAAATCTTTGTTGTTATACTTGTAATACTTATAGAATTACAGGTGTGGTTACAGGTGCAATGCCTGTAGGTACATTATATTATATAAACTGTACAACAAGAGAATTTACTGTTTTACCTATAACATTTGCAAGTCTTCCTTTAGATATATGTATGGTAAAAGATTCATTAACTTATGCTGTCAATAATCTTACTCTTACTATTACTGATATAGGTTCTTGCTAAAAATATTGTAATATCACGGTTTGTTGGTTTAAACGTGATCTAACAAGTGAGCCCCCAGTTAAATATATACTGGGGGTTTTTACTATATAGGAGTTGCATAACAGATAATAAAAGTTTATCTTTAAAATTTGAAAAATATTTTGTATATTTATAGGTGATATGATTATGAAAGAATTCAAGAAGCCTGATCTTAATGCACCAAGATGTAGAGAAAAGGTTCATACAGTGCTAAATAAAAAGTTTGTAGCTGAGTTTGTAGAAAAGCATCCTCAATATAAAAACTTGGACATAGCTGATGTAAGAAAAATTCTTAATTCTTTTCATTCTAAATTATGGAATCATGCTATAAATAATAGAGATGGTGTTGAGTTACCTGAAAGTTTAGGTTTTTTATTTATAGGTACTTGTTTTAGTCCAAAGAAGTATAATACTGATTTTGGTGGTTCTATAAAAAATGATACTAGATTAAGACATAGAAACTTTGAATCAGATAATTTCCTAGCTAAAATCTTCTATACTAATTATGCTGCAAAATATAAGTTTAAACATAGAGATCTGTGGTCTTTCACTGGAGTAAGAGAATTTAAAAGAGGAGTAGCAAAAGTTTATCCTGAAAAGTGGAAGATCTTTATTCAAGTTGAGAATGGTAAGCATATAACTAAGTATTTAAGAAATGCTCTTAAAAATGATTGGTTCAAAAACATAGCTGAAAATTATGTTGTTGATTCTTTATATAATGAATTTGATTTAAATTAATACAACATGACTACAATTGGGGATACAGTATCAAGATTAAGAAACATTGTAAAGGGTGTCAAAGAAGATGCCTTTCTTACAGACAGGTTTCTATATTCTTTAGTATTAAAGTATGCAAAGTCTTTAATTAGAAGACAAGATAATGAAAACAAGATTATGAGGTTTCAAAGTTTATTTGAAAAACTTCCTTGTGTTGAACTTATTGAGATAGATAAGATTGAAGCTTGTTGTGGTGGTATCAAGACTAACTGTACTATCATGAGAACTAAAGATAAATTGCCAACAGTATTAGAAGGAGCTTATGGTCCTTTGTTTAGAACTATCAGTTCTATTGATGGATCTATTCAGTGTTACAAAACTTACCCAAGTACATATACAAATATGGCTAACTTACCATCTTACAAATACAATAAAAATTCATACTATTGGTATTTAGGTGGTTACTTATATTTTCCTAATATAGTTTGGGAAGCTGTTTCTATTGAAGGATTATGGGCTGAGAGTATTCAGATGTATTTATGTGATGGTGATGTTTGTATGCCAAGACAAGATAGTGATACTCATATACCAGAATACTTGTTTGCTGAAATAGAACAATTTGTAATGAAAGATTTAGGAATGTTAATGCAAGTACCTATTGAAAATAATGATGATAATCAAAACCCACTTAGAACCTAAAAGTCATGTCATATAATTATACTATAAAATATAGAACCTTTGATCAACTACTTGATGATGTTCAAGTTGATTTTCAAAACTTGTCTTTACAGAACATGATTGAACCTCAACAACTTATCAAGGTTGCTAAGAGAGTTACTTATGATTTAGGTTTAAGAATCATGATGACTAAAGAAGTCATGCTTGATGTTAAAAAGAATAGAGTAAAATTACCAGATGATTTTTTTGTATTAAACTATGCATTAATTTGTGATGAAGTTACTATACATGAACCAGTTAGTCAAGGTACTCATATTGAGGAAGTTAGACTTACTCCAACATATAGACAAACACCTGATATAATTAGTCCTTGTACTGATGGATCAGTTAATTGTCAAACTTGTGGAACTGCTTGTGGTGGATGTAATTGTGCATCAAGTCCTGCTGCATGTGTTAATCCTCCTGAGACTCAATACTGTGTTAAACCTAAAATACAAATAAATTGTAAAGGTGATACTTATGAACTTGTTCAAGTAGTTAAATCTCAAGAAAGAACTTATAAAAGATTATGGCCATTAAGAATGATTAACAATGCTCAAAGTATTGATTGTGATTGTCCTAATTTATATGCTAGATCTGCAGAAGAAGCTTGGATCAGAGATGGTTTCTTATTTACTAATTTTGAAAATGGTAAAGTATATATTACTTATCAAGGACAATTAGAAGATGAAGATGGTAACTTGTTAGTACCAGATCATCCAGAAATTAATGAGTATTATGAGTATGCAGTTAAGCAAAGAATTCTTGAAAACTTATTAATGAATGATGAACCTGTTACAGCTAAATTAAATTTAGTTGAACAAAGATTAAAAGTTGCAAGAAATTATGCTAAAAGTATTGTAAATACTCCTAACTTTGCAGAGATGAAACAAGTATGGGAAGCTAATAGAAAAGCAATGTATGCTAAATACTATGAACCATTTAAATCTTACCCTTGGAATCAAGGTTATAATATTAATGTTAATAATCAAATGAACAGATTCTAATGGCACAAGAACAAGATACTACACCTAATTCACAACCAAGGACTTTTGACAAAGCTTTAAATGAAGATGTCAATGACTTTCATTTGCCCTCAAATGAATGGACCCAGGCTAGAAATGCAATTAATAATTCTGTTACTGGTGACTTAGGTAAACTAGGTAATGAACCAGCTAATTTAAAATGTGTAGATATAACAAATATTGTTATTGGAACTATACATATTATTACTGATAAGTGGGTAATATTTTCTACTGATGGATATGGTAATTGTGAAATAGGTTTATTTAAAGAAGGAACTTGTAGATATGATCCTTTAGTAAGTGATCCTTGTCTTAGTTTTCAATTAGAAAATTTAGTAATTGGTGTATCAAGATCTTTAAGTACTTGTACTTATAATATATATTGGGATGATAGTATCAATCCTTCTAGGGTTATGGAAATCAATGTTGATTATATTGATACTGATCCTACTAGTCTAGATTACTTTAATCCAAATCTTTTTGATTCTGAAGTAAATGGTCAATATACAAGTACTATTCCTTGGGTACAAACTTGTGTAGATAGTAATGGTACTGATCCTGGTGGTTGTATAATTTGTACAAACACTCCTGTATTAGATTGTGATAAATTAAGACTTGCTCAATATATATTACCTATATGTCCAAGAGTAGAAAAAGGATACAGTGGTGGTAACTTATTAAATGGATCATACATGGTTGCTATGGCCTACTCTGTAAATGGTCAAAAGATGAGTGATTGGTATGTATCTAATACTCAAGGATTATTTGATCCTAATAATAGTTCTTGTTCTTTAGATGTTTTTATTGATAGTATAGATCAAACTTTTGATCAAATCATAGTTGCTACTGTTACTACTGTTAATCAACAAACTGTTGTAAGACAAGCAGGCTTATATAGCACAAGACAAAGAAGATTAAGTTTTGATACAATTTTTGATACATGGCCAACTATTCCTGTTGAACAGTTACCTATCATGACTCCAATAGTTAATAAGACTGATGCTATGTATAGTGTGGGAGATTACTTAATAAGAGTTGGGCCTACATCTAAAGAGAACTTTAACTATCAACCATTAGCAAATCAAATTGTAACTAAATGGCAATCAGTAGAATATCCTTCAGACTACTATCATAAAGGAGGTAACAAAACTGGTTACATGAGAGATGAGGTTTATGCTTTCTTTATTGAATGGATTTATGATACAGGTGATACATCTGCTTCATATCATATACCTGGAAGACCTCCTTTACTTTATACTATTCCTTATAGTATTCCATCTATTACAATATCTGAAATAGCTGATTGGAATTATATTCCCCCTCCTGGTAGTACTAACAATGCTTTAGTTGGTGATACAATGGTATTTGAAACTTATAATACTGCAAGATGGACAGGTGCTCCGGGAACTGTATTATCTGATGGTGGTGTTGTTATTGCTGAAGGTATAATGGGTTATTGGCAATCTACTGAATACTATCCAGACAAACATCCTGAGATTTGGGATGCTAGTTTTTATTGTTGGTCAACATTAAATCCTATTGCTCCTTGTATTGGTCCTGTTTTACCTCCTCCCTATGTAGGTACCCCTAATGATGACTATGATCTTTGTGGTAAACTTATAAGACATCATAAATTTCCTGAAGATATTGTTTCAGGTGATCCTTCAGGAAGTGCTACATTATTTAATTCAGGTAGTGGAACTACTATAAGAGTAATGGGAGTTACTTTTGAAAATATTAGAGCTCCAAGAACAAATGATGGTCAGTTGATTCCAGGTATTATTGGTTATAGAATATTAAGAAGTACAAGAAATGGTAATAAAACAGTTATTGCTAAAGGTATCATTAATAACATGAGAGAGTATAATATACCAGGATCTAGTAAAAATGGTTTAATGCCTAACTATCCTTACAATGATTTAAGAGCTGATGATTATTTAAGTATGGGAGAAACAAAAACAGATGCTGTAAGTGGTAATATTACAGGTTTTAATCCTATGCCTGGTGGATTTATTGGGGAGTCAGCATTTAATGATAAACATTATACTTTTCATTCACCTGATACAAACTTCTCTAATCCTTTTTTAGCTGCTAAAGAATTTAGAGTATATACTAATATTTCAGGAAACACTATAGGTAAATTTGATTTATCTGAAAAACATCCTAAAGAAAAATTAGTAAGTAACTTATCATTTGTTATAGCCGGTATTGGTGGTATTGGAATTGCTGTATTAGCAGCTAATGGTAAAAGACAAACTCCATATGTTGATCCAACTACAGGAGGCCTATCAGGAACTTTGTTAGGTACAGGTGCTGGTACTATACCTAGTGCTCTTGATATGGCAGCTATACCCATAGCAGATGCTTTAGCATTAATTCCTAAAACCATAAGATCAATTGCAGATATTGCAAGACTTCCTACTACTTTGCTTGGAACAAGTACAAATGATGTTTATAGTACAGCTCAAATTGCTATTAATGCTTCATATAGTGCATCACCTTATTCAATTATTAAACCAATTAGACTTAATCAAGAAAATGGTTATTTAGATAATCTTGGTCCTGGTTTTGGTGCTCTTGGTAATATTCCTTTATTTTTAAATTACTTCAGTGATGGTACAGATAGTATATTAAGATTAATGAAAGCATTAATTAGATATAGAGATTTTGCTGTAAGATATCATTCATATGGTTACTATAATAATATTAATGCAAGAGGTTCTTTATTTAGAAGTTCACTTGTTAGTCAACAATATTTAAATCCTGAAATTTTAGATTTAAACAGTACCTATAAAATAAACAATTTATTCAGAAGTAGAACAGTACATTTTGAATCTATTTCAAGTTTTGGTTTTCCCCTTATAACAGATGACTCAAGATTTACAGGAGCAGAAGCTCAAACTGGATTACCTGCTGATAAAAAAACAATTGATAATTTACTTAACAAAGAATATGTTAGAACTTGTTCATCTTTATATGGAGCATTAAAAGTTAGAATAAAAAATCAGTATAGTCAATTAAATAATATTGTTCAGTTACCTACTTCACCATGTTATACTAGAGTATATATTGATAATGATGGTAACTTTCTTGATTCTAATGGTGCTAATGCTACATTATATTCTTCTACAGAAACATTATTTGGTGGAGATGTTTATATAAACAAGTATACTGAAAAAAATACATTTTTCTTTTTTTATGAGTGGTTAGAAGGCCAACCTGATGGTGCACAGTTAGATTATTCTCAACATGTAATGCTTCCTTATCCTCATTATTGGGCTAACTTTAATGAATTTCAAACAAGTGAATTTAGTACAAGTTTATTTGCTTCAGTTTATTCTGGTTCAATTGGTAGTTTAGCTAGTTTAACATTACCTAGTAGTTATTATGCTTTAGATGGCGAGGTGGTTAATCAAGGTTCATTAGGTGTATTTAATCCTGATAATTTTAGATTTGATAAAAGAGGTTGGTTTTATTTATTTAATTCTGGTGTAAGAAACTTTTTTGTAGAGAGTGAAATTAATGTAGCTTATAGAGATCAAGGAAATTTAGATTCACAAAAATTTTATGATCCTTATGCAGGTAGTGATACTAAAACTTTATTTAATACTGCTATAATTAAAGCAGGTAACTATTACAAATATGATATATCATTAAGTGTAACTAAATTATTTAAAAATTATACTTCTTGGGCTAGTATGCAAGCTAGTACTTATAATCCTTATATAGCAGAAACTTGTTTTGTATATATACCTACTAGAGTTATCTATTCTTTACCAGCTCAGTATGAAGGTTTAAAAGATGCTTGGAAAGTATTCTTAGCAAATAACTATTATGATTTTGATAATGTAGTTACTTGTATTAAACCTATAAATAAAAGTGGTGCTATTATATTCTTTGATGCAGCAAGCCCGGTTCAATTCCAAGGTACTGATCAATTAGAAACAGGCTTAGGAACTAAACTTACTATTGGTGATGGTGGATTATTTTCACAACCTTTGCAAGCTCTTATTAATGTAGATTCTTCTCATGAGTATGGATCTTGTCAAAATAGAATGAGTGTTATTAATACTCCTGCAGGTATATATTGGATAAGTCAAAATCAAGGTAAAATATTTACTGTTGCAGGTCAAGGTATTAAAGAAGTATCTAATATAAATTTAAAATGGTGGTTTAATCAATACTTACCTTATAAGTTAATTGATGATTATCCAGATTTTCAATTATTAGATAATCCTGTTATTGGTGTTTCTTGTCAATCAGTATATGATAATGAAAATGGTTTATTATACTTTAGTAAAAAAGATTATTCTTTAAAGAAAGATCTTGCATCAAAACCTGTTTATATAGGTGGTAATAAATTCTTAGTAGATGGTATGTTAAATATTCAATTAGGAAACCCTAATGATGCTTACTGGCCATTATATTTTGATGAGGCATCATGGACTATAAGCTTTGACCCTAAAACTCAAGGTTGGTTAAGTTATCATGACTGGCACCCTAACTTCTGTCTTCCAGGTAAGAACACCTTTATGACTGTTAGTCCTTTAGATGGTAAAAGTATCTGGATCCATAATGAAAGATTTGATCTATACTGTAATTACTATGGAGAAGATAAACCTTTTGAAGTTGAGTTTCAAGTTACTACTGGTCAGGAAATAACTTCTCTAAGAAGTATCCAATATTACTTAGAGTGTTATAAGTATTCTCCTAATGGTTATGATAGATTTCATGTATTAGATTATAACTTTGATGAAGCTACAATTTATAACACTGAACAAACTTCAGGTTTATTAAAACTAATACTTAATCCTAAAGAAAATCCTACTGCTATATTAACTTATCCTATTATTAACCCTACTAATATAAATGTTCTATTCTCTAAAGAAGAAAACAAATATAGATTTAATCAGTTCTGGGATATTACAGAAGATAGAGGAGAATACTTTAATGCTTTGATTCCAGGATTTGCAGAAAGACCTATTTGGGATACTGCAAGTAATGGTTATATTAGAGTACTTAATTCTTTTAACTTAAACTATAATAAAGATCCTTTTCAAAGAAAGAAATTCAGACATTATAAAGTTACTGTGTTATTAAGAAAGTTAGTATCAGGAAATAGAAAAATGTTGGTAATGTTAGCAGAAACTAAAAACCTTTTATCCCCAAGATAATGAAGCAAAACAAGATACCTAGAAATGAGTACATCATAAAACCTAAAGGAAAAACTAATCCTTATAAACATGATGTGGTATATAGTAATCTTGGCCAATGGAAATATCCGGGTCAGGTAACTAAGATTCCTAGTAACCAGATTACTATGCAAGGTGTAAACTATCCAGTACAAGGTATAGATGACACAGGTTACTCTCAAATGATGTATCCAGGTATGGACTATACTTTTCCAGGAGAGTATGTTACAGAGTATCCTATGGCTCAAAAAGGTAGACAAGTAGAAGACAATGATTCATGGTTAGAAAATGTTGGAGAAATTATAGATCCTACAGGTATATCATCTTGGGATGATGTATATAGAGCTTATAAAAATACAGGACTTAGTAAAGAAACAGCATTAGAAGCTTTTGGTGCTATTCCTCTTTTAGGAAAAATATCTAAAGTAACAGAACCAGGAATACATCTTATAAAATATTCAGGAATAGATAAAATATTAAGAAATACTTTACCTAGAAATAAATCTTTATCAAGAGCTGCTAATGTTGCTTCTAAAACTGGTAGAGGTACAGATGCTGTACAAGCTTTATTAGGAGCTAAAGATAATTCAGGTTTTACTTGGGATTTAAGACATGGAGAAGTTCCTAAGTATGGAGGAAGAAATATATTTCCACAAGCAGATTTAGGTGAACATGGAGATTTTGCTTATGGAGGATCTTCTGATATGTATCCTTTTGGTGGAATACATACTAAGACTGATACTCATATGGCAACAGGAGGTTGGTTAGATACTATGCAAGTAGGAGGTCAAAAACCTTGGGGAGAAATGACTGCTCAAGAAAGAACTGCTTATCTTGATGCTAAAGAAGCAAATGCAAAAGCTGAAACTGCTTCTAGAAAACAAGCTACTAAAGAACATTATCAAGACTATGTAAAAGATAGTATGAAAAAAACTTTAGAGCATCCTATGTTTAATACTGCACAATATTTTACACCGGAAGGTATGGCTATTGGTGCTATAAAAGGATTAGCTAATGTAGGACCAGATGTTGCTAAAGGTGATTATTCAGCTGCAGCTTTTGATGCTTTAACAGCATTACCTGCTGTAACACCTGCTGTTAAAAATACTTATAAAATAAACCCTTGGGCAGAAAAATTAAAAAATCCAAACAGCTCTTATAGAGTAGCAGGTTTAGATGCTGCTGAAGATTTTAAAAAAACAGGTATTTTAAGAAGTCAAACACCTGATGTTCCAAAAGGAGCCACCTTGCAAGAAAGAGCAATGAGTAGACCTACTGCTTTTCCTTCTTTTCAAAAAGGATATGCTGATTTAAATTATCTTCCTGATGAAGGAGGTGTTATATTTAAAACTGATCTTCCTACTTTTAAAAGAGGAGAATTAAATCCAGTAACAGGTTTTCCTATTAAAGGAAGACATTATGCTCATAGAGTTATAGATCCTAAAACTGGAGCTACTGTAACTAATGTACCAGGAGCAGATGTAAAAATGTATAATAGTGACCCTCATTGGTTAAAAGGTTATCCAGAAGTTCCTGTAGAATTACCAGGATCTCCTAATGGTTTTTTTGAAGAAACTAAAGCTTTAGGAAAAGGTATAGTATCTGAGTTAAAACAAATACCTAAAAATTTAAAATATAAAATAAATAATTATTCAGAGTTAAAAAAACTTCCTGCTCAGTATAAAAATGCTGTAAAAGAAATGACTACTCCAGAAGGCCTTACTAGATTAAAAAATTTAGGTATTGATGATACAGATGACTTTTTAAAATATTTAAATGATATAAAAAAAGCAGGATCAAATGAACTTGGTAATTCTTTTTATCCAGTAGGGCAAGGAGCTATAAATATAAATCCAGAAGAATTAAAATTATATAGATCTACAAAAGCTCCATTTGCAGTACCTGAAACAGTTATTGATCATGAGTTAGGACATGCTATACAATATTATTTAAAGAAAAAAGGTAAGGTATATCCTAGTTTAAAAAATCCTTATAATGCACCAACAGATATTGATATGGAAGCTGTAGATAAATTATTACCTCATACTACAAATAAAGTATCTACTTTTTTTAAAGAACAAGCTTTACAAAAATCCCCAGAAGAACTTGCAAATATGTTTAAAGGTAATAAACATGACTTAAGAAGTGCTGAATATTTTTTTAATAGTGAATCAGGAAGAGAACCTTTAGCTCATCTAAGAGAGTTAAAAAGAAATTTAAAAAATGAAGGAGTTATAAATGATATTCAAGAAACTGTAACTCCTGAACATTTAAAAGCTTTTATTGACAAAACAGGAAATAAAGATAGAGTTATGTCTTTTATGCAGAATACTCCTGAAGCACATAAAACTTTATCAACTTTACTAAATAAAATACCAGCAGTTGTACCAATAGGTTTAGGAGCAGCAGCTTTACAACAAGAAAAACTTGGAGGTTGGTTAGATAATGAATTTAAAAGAGGTGGTCAGAAAGGATTAAAGAAGTATACATCTAAAAATATTCAATCTAGTGTTAATGATATAATGCTAAGAAATGAAACTTTATTTGGACCTGCTGGTAAGAGAAGATTTAAGCCAGGATTAAAGTATAAAGATGGCGGATGGCTTGATAATTTATTAGATTAAATATGGCAGTAATTTATAAAATAACAAATATAATAAATAACAAATGTTATATTGGAAGTACTAATTCTTTTAATCAAAGAAAAATGACACATCTTTATAAACTTAGAACTAATAAACATGCTAATATACATTTACAAAGAGCTTATAATAAAAATGGTGAAAAATTTTTTGTATTTACTATATTAGCAACTTGCCCTATAGAATATAAATTTAAACTTGAACAATGGTTTTTAGATACTCAAAAATATGATTATAATATTTTAACTACAGCAATTGGTGTTTTGGGTAGGAAGTGTTCTGAAAAAACTAAAAATAAAATGTCAAAATCTCATAAAAAAAGATTTAAAGACCCTAATCAAAGATTAATTCAATCTTTAAATAGAAGTAAATATATAACACATAAATGGTCTGATCCTGTATTTGCTAAAATGGTTAAAGATAAAAATACAGGGGAAAATCATCCTCAATCTACTATTACTAATAAAATAGCTAGATTAATAAAAATTGATATTTATAATAATATACCTAAAGATATTATTATAAAAACATATAACATTTCTAAGCATATTTATAAGAGTATCAAAGCTAATAAATCTTGGAAAAACATAATAATTTGATTTAATTTTTGTATATTTGTATTATGACTAAAGAAGAAATGTTAAATGGTATGTCTGAACAAGAGTTCTATGACATGTACCCTACACAAGAAGATTGGGCTAATGCTCAACAAATGAAACTTGGTGGCTTAAGTGGTGCACCTCATAATGGTCAACCTACTGCTAATGAGTTTTTTAGTTATGGATCTCATTACAATGACTCAGTAAATGTACCTATGGGTAATCCTTATTATGCTGCTGAAGGTGGAACACCTTATTATGGTGGACCTACTAGACCTTATGCATATGGTGGAGGTTTACAAAAATATCAAGGTGATAAACAAGGAAGTCAAGTAACACTTACTCCTCAACAAGTTGCTGCTGCAGATCAAGCTTTTGGTAGAATAGATCATTATTCAACAAGAGGTCAAGATGATGAGAATGCTAATACTGCTTATAAAGCACAAATTGATAGTCTTTATAGAAATCCTAAATATGATATTGTTAGTAAAATAGATTCTTTAAATAAAGTATATCCTACAGTAAATGAAGGTTTTGAAGATGTTCCTTTTAATACTATTTTTAACCCAAATAAAGAATATAATAAAAACTTAATATATAAAAAGGAAAACCTTAGTGGAGCAAGTATTCCTTATATGCAAAAAAATGAACCACAAAATTTAAATAAATTTGAAAATAAAGCTAATCCTTATTTTAAGAATACTAGTTATAAAGAATACGGTGGGTATATGGATATGGGTGGTAACACAGCTTCTCCTACTAACTATGGATCATTCAATGTACCTATGAAAAATGGTGGTATAAAACAATACCAAACAGCTGGTGAATTTATTAATCCTAAAACTCCTTATTCTCCTGAAGGTCCAAATATTAATAAATTTTTTAATACAAGAGGAAAAGATTTAACTCCTGATGAAAAATTTGCAGCTGAAGAACAAATAAGATTAGCAAATAGATTTGGTAAAAAACCTATAACTGTTGGATCAAGGGTAGATATAGGTTCTTCTGCATTTGATACATTTGATCCAAATAGTGATATAAATCAGTATATGAATCCTGAAACTAAAGTAATAGGGCCTGATTCTAGTCATGTTTTTCCAGGAAATCCTAATCTTAAAACCATATTTAAAGGAGATAAAGTAATTGTAGGAAATGCACTTGATACTAAAAAATCAAGAAAAGAGGCTGAAGCTTTTAATAAAGGTAACATAATTCAAAAAGGTTATGACCTATATTCTGATTATGCCCATAATGCTACATATCCTTTTAAAGAAGAAGGAGGAGTAATTGATCCTAGCAATAACATGTCTTATCCTACTTTTGAAGATGGAGGAAAATATAATTTGTTGAACCTTATTAAGGCTGCTTCAAAGAAGATGAAGAAAGCTTACGGTGGAGATACTGTAACTCAAGGTGGTAATTCTGATAATTATGGTCAAGGTATTACTAATGCTTTTAAAAAAGGTATTCAAGCTAATACTATGAATGCTTTAATGAATGAAGAACAAGATGTTGTTTCTGATGTTATTAAACAAATGGGTGGTTATGCTGGTGGTTATAATCAAGAACCTCAGTTTAATAAACAGAATCAAGCAATGCAGAGCATGTATCAACAAAGAATAGATGATACACAATCTAATTTAAAAAATGACTTTAGTAATTTTGGACAGTCTATGAATTATTTAGGAGCTACTGCTAATCCATATACTAAAACTTCTGTTTCTTATGCTGCTGATGGAATTCAAACTGGTCAAAGAAACATGTCAGCAGAAGAATGGGAGTGGATGGATGAACAAAGAAAGGCTAAAGAAAATCAAGCTCAGTATAATAAATACTTTGGTTCTCAAGGAACAAGAGGAATGAATTATATTCCTATGAACTATAGTCCTTATAATAAAATTTCTAAAAAAGATGTAGGAATGATGCAACAACTTGCAGATAATCCTTCAACTAATCTTAAAGAATTTAGTCATAGACACTTTGGTCCTTGGAGTAAAACTAAAATGACTTTTGGTTATAAAGATCAAGCTCCTTTTACTGAAAATAAACAAGATCCTATTCAAGTAGATTTAAAGAATAATACTACTCAACCTTCATTTGAAGAACAAGCTGCTCTTCCATTAGTTGGACCAAGAGTTGATAATACTCCAACAACAGATGCAATGCAAGGTTTTATACCTAAGCAAATTTTAAAGGATAGTGAAACAATACCTAAAAAATATGGTGGATTATCAAAAGCTCAATATGGTAAAGATCATATGAGTACAAATGCTGCTGATGGTACTTATGATAATTTTGGTAATGCAATAGGCTTAAGTTCAGCTACTGGTAATATGGGATTAAGTTCTAATCCTATGACTAATCAAGGTTCTTTTACTCCAATAGGTAATGCACCAGGAGCAGCTCCTTCAAATATTTCTTATCAAGGAACTCCTCAACCAGCTTTTTCTACACCTGAGTCAGTAGGTATACAACAAAAAAATACCATGATGAAAAAGGATGGTGTAAATAAAACAGCTACTATTACTCAAAAAGGAAGACCAGGATTTAGTGGGGAAGGAATGGCTAATGCTATGATTGCAGGAACTAATCTTGCATCTGGTTTTTTAGAGGCTGGTCAAAATGCTGAGAATGAACAAAAATTAGGAGAACTAAGATTAGCAGATAATGCTTTTGTATCTACTCCAGCTAATGCACAATATGGTGGTAGTAGAGGTGATTATGATCCTAACTCTGGAATGTTTAGACCTAACTCAATGGTACCAGTACAATTCCCTGGTTATATGGGATATAGTGCTTATGGTGGATCTTTCCAAAATGGTGGTATGCAAGCTCAACCTCAACAAGAACAAATCATGCAAGGTGTTGCTACTATGTTACAACAAGGTGCACAACCAGAACAAGTTGCTAAGCAATTAGTTGAAATGGGTATACCTCAAGAACAAGTAATACAAATCATACAAGCTGTAATGCAACAATTACAAGGTGGTCAAGAACCTCAACAACAACCAATGAGATATGGTGGTTATGCAACAGGTGGTGCAGCTGAAGAAGAATCTTATGAAGAAGATTTAAATGAAGATGAGATTGCTGAGTTAAGAGCACAAGGATATGATGTAGAATATATTTAAATAAATATTATGGCAAGAGTTAGAATAACTAAAAGAGTACCAAAAGCATTATCAGGACTTGAAATGAAAATGAGTGCTGGTTTGTATGGTAAAGGTACAAATGGTAATAGCCAATTTAGAAAAAATGGCCACTTAGAAGCTGGAAAAATATCTCAACAACCTACAGAAGTAAGAGATACTTTACAACCTGTAGCTAGAGAAGATGCAAACTTAGAAGCTGAAAGAGGTGAAACTGCAATGGTAAACATTGATGGTATTCCTGCTCATTTTAAAATTGGTGGTGAAAGACATAGTGAAGGTGGTACTCCATTAAACCTTCCTGATAACTCTTTCATCTTTAGTGACACAGCTAAGATGAAGATTAAAGATCCTATCATGCTTGCACAATTTGGTATGGTACCAAAGAAGTCTGGATACACTCCAGCTGAGATTGCTAAGAAGTATGATATTAATAAATTTAGACAAGTATTAGCTGATCCTAATTCTGAAGATGTTGATAGAAGCACAGCAGAGTTAATGATATCTAACTACAATATGAAGTTAGCTAAACTTGCTTTAGTGCAAGAATCATCTAAAGGATTTCCTCAAGGTATTCCTGTAGTAGCTATGCCTTATGTAATGGCTTCTGGTATGAATCCTGAAGAACTTTTACAAGTAGATACACAAGGTCAAGAAGAACAATCTGATGAAGATATGGGTGTATCTAGATATGGTGGAGGTTTAATGAAAGCTCAAATAGGTGCAATTAATAAACCTGCACCAACTGGATCACTTACTGCAGCAACTTCTTATAATACTCCTTTACAAATTAATAAAGCTGATATGGAATACACAAAAAATGGTGTGTTAAATGATCTTGCTGATTTTTCTTTAGGTGTATTAGAATTTCCACAAAGAGCTGCAATGTATGCAGGTACAGGAATGTTTGGTGACAAAGCTAGATATGAAATGCCATCAGAAGCTATTTTAAGAAATTATCCACAAGCATCTCCTGCATTAACTTTTGCTGCAGATTTAATAAGTCCAGGTTTAGTAGCTGGTGTTGTAAAATCAGCTTCAAGAATAGGTGTTAAAACTATAGCTTCAGAGATTGCAAGACAAGCTGCTCAAGATGCTGCTAGGCATGTTGCAACAGAAGGTTTTAAAAAAGGAGCTAGTAAATTAGTACTTAATAAACAAATGGCTGAAGAACTTTTAAAATCTTCAGGAAGAAAACTTACTGAAAGAAATTTTGCTATAGCTGAAAAAACATATAAGACAGCAGCTAATAAAGCTGTAGATTTGCTTATTAAAAAACCCATATTAAAAACACAACCAGCTAAACTTATTTCTAAAATAGATCCTGTAGCATTGAAAACTGCAAGTAAAACATCTGTAAAAGAAACATCAAAAATATTACCTGAAATGGTTGGTGAAAAAGTAACACAAGCTGCTAAATGGACTAATGAAAAAATTAGAAAATATGCACCTGTAGTAGCTGAAAAATTAGAAGATGCTGCAGACTTTACTAGAAAATATTCTCCAACAGTAGCTCCACTAAAAGCTCCTGTTTTAAAACAAGTATTAACTAGAACTCAAAAAGATGATAGTCCTGATTTAATGCAAAGTGTAGGTTTTGATAAAGATGCTAATCAAGATTTATATGCACATCCTAAGTATCCTGGTCAATTATTCTATCTTGATAAAAATATAAACAGATATATTAAAAGAAACCCATCTAAAGAAGATAATATAAAAATTATTAAAGATAAACCTGCTGCAGCACCTAGTGCAACAATAGCCCCTACAGCTACAGTAGCTCCTGTAGAAGAAAATTGGGATCAATATGAAGTAAAAAAATAAAAATAAAAAACTATGGCCGATATAACATTTAAAGTAGGTGATAAAACTTATAAGATACCTGAAGATAAAGTGTCAGCTTTTAAACAGACACATCCAAATGCTGTTGTAGTATCTACAACAACTCCTAAATCAGGACCTGAAACAAGACTCGCTAAAGCTGCAGCTGCTACAGGGGATGTTCCTTTATTAATAGAACCTTATGGTTATGGTAGTAATAAACTTCATCATTCAAAATATGATAAAGCTCAGTGGGAAAAATGGGCTGCAGAAACAGGATTTAAACCTAAAAGCAGAACAGTAGCTGGTCAAAATAAAGAGTTTCAAGAATACTTGCTTAAAAATGATAAATTTAAAGATAGAGTATTACAGATACATACAGATTTAGGAATGCCTTATGCTGATAGACCTGATGATAATTTTCTTGGTGAAAGATGGGATAAGATAATGGAAAAGCTTACAGTTCCAGAAGAAGATAAAGTTATTCCTCCTGCTGCTGAAAAACCTGTTGTTGAAAGAAAACCTTTTGAACAAAATACTCCTGTTGCTTATGGTGAAGATCAAAATGCTCCTTGGTGGTTACAAGATATTATTAAAACAGCTGGTGCTGTAGGAGATAAAGCTAGACTTAAAAAGTATTTACCTTGGCAAGCTACTCCTCAAGTAAGATTACCAGAAGCTACTTTCTATGATCCTACTAGAGAACTTGCTGCTAATACTGAAATGGCTAACATGGCTATGCAAAATTCTGCAGCATTTACTAATCCTCAACAACAAGCTGCTGCTAATACAGTTGCTCAAGGTCAAATGGCTAAAGCTGCTGCTGATGTAATGGGAAGATATAATAACTTAAATGTTGGGTTAGCTAATCAATTATCTGAACAACAAACAGGTATTTTAAATCAAGCTTCCCAAAATAAAGCTAATCTTGATACTCAATTGTTTGATAAATATACAGTAGCTAATCAACAATTTGATAATTCTAAAGCACAAGCTAGACAACAAATAAGACAATCTTATATTGATGCTATTACTAATAGAGCTAATACTGCTAACTTAAATACATTGTATCCTCAGTATGCTGTTGATCCTTCTAGTGGAGGTTTTGCTTATTTTAAACCAAATAATACTCCAATAAATCCTGCAACTAGATATGATCAATATGATGCTTTATGGCAAAAAGCACAACAATATTCTCCTAATCCAGAAATACAAAAAGAAATATTTAAAACTATGTTAGGTAAAGGAGCAGCTGCAGATTCAAATTCTGGAGCTTATGAAGGTTATCATAATAATCCACAAGGTGTTGGATAAAAGCAAATAAACTTTAAAAGTGTATTACAACCTCAAATAAATTTTGTATATTTAAAACATAATATTTTACTATGGCAACCTACTTACAAGGAGTAACAGACTACATACCTCAGATACAACCATTCCGCCCAGATTATAACTTTTTGGGCAATGTTTTACAGACAAGACAAACTAAGTATGATGCTTCTAAGAAACAAATAAGTGAGTTATATGGCTCCCTATTGAATGGACCATTAAGTAAAGAGACTAATATTAAAAGAAGAGATGAGTTCTTTAAGGTAATTGATAATGATATTAAAAGAATATCAGGATTAGACTTGTCATTACAGCAAAATGTAGATCAAGCACAAAATGTATTTAAAGGATTCTATGATGATAAGTATTTAGTTAGTGACATGGTCAAGACTAAAAACCATATGAATGAACTAGACAAAGGTGAAAATTCTAAATATTGTTATGACCAAGATAAATGTGGTGGTACATATAATGAAACATCAATGAGAAAGCTTCAATATAAAATGGAAGAGTTCAAAGCTACTTCTGATGATGAAGCTTTAAATTTTGACATGGGTAGTTATGATGCTTACTATAACTGGCAAAAAGATGCTGCAAAAAATCTTAAAGATCAAGGTATGACTGTTACTCAAGATAGTGAATCTGGTCATTATATTGTAAGAGACAAAAATGGTGTATTAGTAGAGAATGCTTTATATAATATGTTTGATCAAATTTATAGTAATGACCCTAGAGTTTCTAATAATTATGATACTAAAGCTTATGTTTTTAGAAAAGATTCAGTAAGAGGTTTAATGCCTCAATATAATAATGATGAGAAAGCAGCTGAAAGAGCTTTCATTGAAAAAAATATGAACAATGGTATTAAAGCTTTAAATAAAGATTTAACTATTGTAAATAACAACCACAACCAATTAAAAGGTAGACAGATTGAACTTGAGCGTAAAAAAGGAGCTTTAACTAGTAGAGAAAAACAAGAATTAGAAGTTATTAAACAAAGAAGAGAAGCTGCTACTGTCACTAGAGATAACTTACAATCTAGATTAACTAGTATTCAAACAAACATGGATTCTGGTGATATGAGATCTTTAATCAACAAGTTTGATCAATCTAATTCTGCAGCATTTCAACATGAAGACTTAAGCAAAATGGCTAAGATAATGTCTATGCAAGGTGCAGAACATACAATAGTTAAAGAAACTGCTGCTTATGATTTAGCTCTTAAAAAAAATCTTGAAAAATATAAAAGTGATTTAAATATTTTTGAAAAAGTTATTCAAAGCAATATAGATAAAGAATTAGAAAAATATAAAAAAGATCTTGATAAAACAACAGCTAATGAACAAACAAATTCAACTACAGAATTATTTCCAGGAGCTGTTGGATCAAATGTACCTTTAAATTTAGTAGATCATCCTGAAGGAGTATACATGTTACAAGCTGCTGAAAGTTCTGATGTATTTAAAAAAGCTAATGATGGTTCTATGAATCTTTTATATACAACTTTTAAAGCTGCTAAAAAAGCTGCTCTTGCTGATCCTACAACAGGTGCTGGAGCCATTGATTATTTAGATAAAACTTATGGTAAAGGTAAATGGCAAACTATGGAAACAGCTGAACAAGTTAAAGCTGCTATTAAAGATCAACCTTTACAGTCTTTAAAAAAAACACAAACTTATATAAAAGATAATCCAAACACTAGTTGGGGAAAAGAGGTATTAAAAAGTAATAGTGTTGCATTAGCACAAGTAGATATAGATGCTGCTGCAGGTGTTGCTCAATTAAATAATTTTAAAAAAGGAATTAAAACTACTGCTGAAAAAGTAGCTAATTCAGTAGATCCTGATTTTAAATTAGCAAAATATTTAGTGAATGAGTATGGTGTTTTAGATCATGATGATAAACCAAATGCAAAGTTTATAACTGAATTTTTAAAAACAAGACCTAATGGTAGTAAAGGTGATATTGAAAATGCTTTCCAAAAAGCTAAGAGTCAGTTTTTATATGATTACAATAGACAACCTAAAATAGGCTTTGACCAAATGATTGATATTACTAAGAATGAAGGTTCTGGTATGAAGAGTAGTAATTCATTACTTTTTAATAGAGTAGATGCTTCACAAAATCCTGATATAAATAAACAGATATCTAACACATTAAGTCAAGCTTTTGCTAACCCAGGTAAATACAAAGCTTTAATAGGAGGTCTTGATGCAGAAAATTATGCAAGTAGTAAAGATAGTGATCCAGGAGCTGATGCATTTTTTAGACAGCTTCTTATTGACATGAATAAGGCTGATAAAACAGATGCCAAAAGACCTATTTATAGTGTTGTTGTTAACGGAACTGCTGCTGATGATTTAACTCAAAGTGGTTTTACAATAAGACCTTCTCAAGCATATATTCAAGATTATATGACTAAAAATGAAAAAAATCCAGGGTTAGTAAGTCCTGATATTCTTACAAGAGGTATATCATTATTCTATGATAATACTGCTATTAAAACAGATATTACTAAAGCTTTAAAAGTTCAGCCTATAGAGAAAGTACTTTTAGAAAAAGGTTCTTATACAGTAAATAACTTTTCAGAGACTTCTGGTAGAATAGAAGTTAATTATGATCCTGATACAAAATCAACTATAATACAACCTTATTATATATCACATGATGGTGATAAAATTATAGATCTTAAAGGTAATCCATATATTGTTGATGATATTAAAGCTGTAGATGAAACAGTTAATATATACATTAATGGATTAGCAAATGGTCAAAGAACTAATGATTTAGTTGATGAAAGACAAAGATTAATAAATCAAAGTAAAAATAAATAAGATGGCAGAAGAATTAGCTAGTCAAGGACAAGAACAAGAACAACTTGCTCCTCAAGAAAGTGAATTAACTAATGGAGCTCCTGCTTTACAAGCTTTAAATAATTCTGCTGTTGATAGAATAAGACAAATTGAAGAATCTTTAAATTTACCAGCTAGACCAAATAGTATTGATGCTTATAAAAATATAGCAGGTAATCCTATAACTGGATCTAATCCTGCATCAAAAAATCCAAATAGTTCTGTTGACTTTTTTACAAGCATGGATAAAGCTTTATCAGCTATGCCTAAAAAGGAAAGTGCTATCTATGGAGCAATGAGACCATTTAGTTATAATGGTGATACTGATGGAGCTAACTTTGAAAGATACCATTCTTCTGGTGACTTATATAATAAAATTGGCTTTTCTCCTTATAGAGATAATGAATCTTTATATAATGATAAGATGACATTTGGTGATGAGTTTGTAAGAGCTGCATCACAATGGGATAATTTAGTAGGTACAGGTTTTAGATCCGGGATCAAGTCTTGGAGTACTTTATTTACTGATCCTTTAGCTCCAGATTTAGAAGGAGCTAGAGAAATGGAAAGAGCAATGGCTATTGGTTCATCTTCAAAAGGTGGTGTTGGTGGATTTTTTGTAAATACTTTTTTAAACTCAGGATATACTATTGGTATTGGTGCAGATTTTTTAGCTGAAGAATTAGCTTTAATGGGATTAACTGCTGCTACTGGTGGACTAATGGGAGCAACTGGTGCTTCTATGATGGTAGGTAAAGGTTTGAATGCTGTTGAAAATGTTTTTCAAGGAGCTAAAACTGCTTTTGCTGGGTCAAAAAGAATGGAAAATCTTCGTGCTATAAACAGTGTTCCTGAAATGAAAAGTCTTTGGACTAAGATGAGTCAAGGAGCAAAAGGTGTTGTAAGAGAAACTGCTAATATTTTAAATCCTTTAGATCAAACTGTTGATGCATTAAGAGCTACTGACTATGCAAGTAACTATGCTAAGATGACCAAAACTTTTGGAGCTTTTGCTGATGATATGCTAATGATGAAAGGAGCTGTTTCTGAAGCTAAGCTTGAAGGAGGAATGGTTAAGATTAATATTACAGAAGATCTTGTTGCAAAATACAGAGCTGATAATGGTAAAGATCCTGATGGAGCAGAGATGCTAAAGATAGAAGCTATTGCTAATGAAGAAGCTTATAGAACTGCTTTTTGGAACTTACCTGCAATTACTACTAGTAATAAATTAATGTATGCTACAATGCTTGCTCCTTTAAGAAGTGTTATGGGAAGAGAAGGTGCTGTTAAATTAGTAGATGACTACTTGTTTAATGGTAAAACATTCTCAGCTGTAGGTGAAGGATTTTTATCTAAAGGTAAAGCTGCATTACAATCTTTTACAAAACCTAAATTTTATGGTCAGTTTGGTATGAACTATCTTAAAGCAAATTTTGCTGAAGGTATTCAAGAAAACTTACAAGAAGCTATATCTAGTGGAGCTGCTAAACATGCAATGCAATTATATACAGATCCTATTAGAGCAGGTTATGAAGGTTATATGCCTCATTTTATGCAAGGTCTTGGTGAACAGTTTTCTGCACAAGGAGCTGAAACATTTGCTGGTGGTTTTGCTATGGGTATGTTTGCTCAACCTGTAATGGCTGCACCTTCTGTTGCTATAAGTAAGCTAGTTAAAGCTTGGGGTACTGAAAATTATGCTGCTGCTGAAAAATTAAACAAAGAATTTAAAGCTAAAAATGTACAATATTTAAATGACTTTTATGATAAAGCATTAATTACATTAGCTCCTGATATAGATAATTCTATAACAACAGGTAGATTAGCTGATGATATGTATACAGCTGCTAGAAATGGTAAAAAGAAAGAAGCTATTGATGCTATAGAAAATATTAAAGATAATAAAATACTAGTAGCCCTTCAAACTGGTAAATTAGATATTATGATTAACAAAGTTGCTCAATATAAAAACTTAAGTAGAGCTGAAGTTGTTGAAGCATTTGGTAAATATGGTATTAAAGAACAAGATGTAGACAGTGCCCTAGGTAAAATAGATGGTATTGTTGCAAGAGCTAACCAACTTAAAAAAGACTATGAAGATGTTGCCGAAAAATATCCTAATCCATTTACTCCTAATAAATTTATATTGGGAACTTCTGAAAGAAAAGCTGCAGAAATTGCTTACAAAGCTTGGGAAACTGCCAAGTATAACTTAACATTTGCTAAAGCTACTTATACTTCTCACAGTAAAAGAATAGCAGATGTAGCTAATATATTCTCAAATATTTCTAATGACTTAGCTAAAGCTGATGCTCAAAACTTAATGACATTACTTAGCCCTGCATCAACAAAAGGTGAAATCTTAGCACTAAGACAAGAGCTTTCTGTTCTAGATGATAATGTTCCTGAACAAAAAAAGCTTAAAGCAGAAAAAACTAAACAGCTAGAAACTATAAATAATTTCTATGAAGCTGTTAAAGCTGTTAAAGAAGCAAAAACTCCTGAAGAAAAAGAAGCTAAAGATGAAATAGCTAAGAAAGCTTTTATGGAGCATGTTAAATTCTTAGCTAAAAAGAATGATCATATTGTATTTAATGATGATATAGAAAAAGCTTATAGTGTAGTTAAAGATCATATGAGTCTTAGAGATGATATGAAAGGTCTTGCTGAAAGTATTAATATATTGATGGCTCCTCAGAATTTTTTTAAATTACACACTAGATTAAATGATGCTTATAGTGAAATTCTTAATAATAAAGAAAGTATTATTGAAGAAAATCAAAAGTTAATTAATAGATTAACTAGTATCAATGGTATATTAAATTTAGTTACTAAAGACTCAGGTTTAAATATCCCTAATGAATTAATAGAAGCATATGCTAATGCTTTAGATAATGATACAGAAATGCCAGTAGCTACATACTTTATGGATGCTCAAGGTAATAAAGTAACTGCAGGTCCTCAATTTGATATTGCTTTAAAATTATTCAGCAACTTTACAGCTATTGCTGCTAAAGAAAAAGAAGATGAGCTTAAAAATGCACCAATACAAACATTAGAAGAGGCTATTCAAGAAATAGTTTCTAATAAAGAATTTATTAAGTTATCTGAAGATGGTACTCAATATGTAAACAGCAAGACTGGTAAAACTTATAAAAGGGTTACTACTTATATTTCAGAAGATGAGTTTAAAGATCCTATGAAAAAAGATGAATCTTTTGAAGACTATGAAAAAAGATTAGCTGCTTTAGGTTATACTGATAGAGATATAGAAAATAAACTTATAGTAGCATCTTCTCAAGTTATTGGTACAAAAGTGGATGGTCTAGTAAGAGATTTCTTTAATGGAGAACTTAAAGACTTGACTAGTTATGATGTAGCTTCTCAAGAAGATATTGAATCTTTTGTTGAAGACTTGAAAAAAGTTAAGGCTGTAATGGATGCTAGAGGTGAAAAGGTTTTAGCTAATGATGTTGTATTGTATGATGATAAGATAGGTGTTGCAGGTACTGTAGATTTACTTACTTATGATGATCAAGGTAATATCCGTATTTATGATATGAAGACTATGAGAGGTAATCAGTTTACTGATACTTATAATAGTGGTGAAAATAAAGGAAAAACTAAATATGAAAATGCTTATGGTAAAGGAAAAGATTCTAATAAATTAAAACATCAAAAGCAATTATCATTATATAGAATTTTATTAAACAATACTCACAACTTAAGAGCTACTACTTTAGGTGTAATGCCTATTGAAATAAACTATCAAGCTGGTGAGACATCTACTACTGAATTAAACTTATTACCTGGTGTAAAGTTAACACCTTTAGATCAAATTAAAGATGCTAAATTACTTCCTTTAAGAAAACAAACTGAACAAGTAGTATCTACATTAGGGCCTACAAAAGCAGAGACACCAACAACTGAAAAAGAGGCTAAGACTCAAGCTATTGAAGCTGAGACTAAAAGATTATTAATGCAACCTAGAGAAAGTCTTACAGCTGCTGAAGAAAAAGCATTAAGATTTGGTTTACCTGGTACTTCTACTTTAGAAACTAGAAAAGAATTTATTGAAAAAAGAATAGAGTTACTAGAGAAAAAAGCTGAGGCTTTAAGTTTGGATGCTATTGAGATAACTGATACTCTTTCTTACTTAGATGGTATATTAAATACAAGTACTGAAGGTATTCAAAACAATCTTAAGAATATAGATAACCAGATTAAAACTTTAACTGCTGCTACTAAATCTAAAAGTTCTAAAAAAACTGCAAAAGGTGTTAAAGCTCAGGAAAAAATAGCTGAACTTAAAGCTTCTTATAGAGCAGAGTTTCAGTTATTAAATGATATTACAGATAGAGTAAAAGAACTTCAAGAAGAATTATCTGATGTTCAAGCTGTACAACAAGACTTACAAAAACAAGCTCAATACTACTCTTCATTAATTAGTGACCCTACAATTAGTACTTATACAAGAGACGAGTTAATTGGTAGAAGAAATAAGATAAACTCTAAGATAGATACTATAGGTAAACTACTTGAAGCTGTTAAAAGAGCTATTGCTGATTCAATAAGATATATTAAAGAACATGTTAGTTACTTATTTTATAAAGAAAACAATCTTAAGACTTTTATATCAGATAATGAGTATGAAAATTTTCAATACCCTGCAATAAAAAATAAACTTGAGAGTCTTCAAAATGAAGTATTAAATAACATAAACTCAGCTGAATTTCTTGAATCAGTAAAAACTAAAGAAGAAGAAAGACAAGCTCAACTATTAAGTGCTTTATTAAGATATCAAGATCAAGTAAGATACTTAAGTGAACTAATTGATAACTATAAAGAAAACAATATAGGAAATAAGTTTACTACTACTACAATGAATCTTAATACTAAAGAAGTTGTTGCTAGTAAACAAAAAGAATATCCTGTTACTATCAGTAGAAAGAATGCTAGAATTCAATCAAGAATTAAAGAAGCTAAGCTTGCAGCTAGAGATGTTGCTCAGGCTGAGCTAGTTATAGTTCCTGAAACAGAAGTAGTTGTTTCAACATTAGGGCCAACAAAAGTAAATAGTCAACAGTTAAATGAGAATTTAAATTTAAAAAGTTTAAAGATTGCTCAAACTAATAAATTTGAAGTTATTTATAATAATATTCAGTATAAAATTGAGAAAGTTGGAACAAATTCAGTAACTTTGAAAAGTGCCCTTGGTGCAAAGGTAACAATAAATGAAGATAATTTAGTTAGAGATCTTAGAATTGTACAACCAGGTATTGAGGAATCAACTGTAGAGGAAAATGAAACTATTAAGGCTAATGAGAAACTTGTTTCTGAAGAGCCTAAAGAGTTTAAAAAGACTAAAACTGCAGATAAAGAAGATTATGAAAAAAGATTAAAAACAGGAGAAGAAACTTTTATAGAAAACCTTTGTTAATATGGTATGTGATTTAAGTAAAAATAATTTAAAAGAGAATCTTGAAAATTATGTAAACCTTTTAATTGAAGGTCAACTTTTAAATGAGGAAAAGTTTAATTATAAAGATATAATTATTACTATTCAGAAAAAAGTAGCAGGTGCAAAAAATGATGTTCAACAATCATTGGGTATTGCCTATCATGTGCCTCAAATTATCTTTGATACAATAAGAAATAATCCTGAGTTTAGTGAAAATGAGCTTGTAGAAAAAGGCTATGATTCAACTCAGTTAATTAAAGATATAAATACTTTAAAGAAAGCTGAAGATAAAATGGCTGCTATTGCTACTTTACTAGGTATAGAAAATACAAGTATTGAAGAAGTAGAAAAAGTAATAGCTCAACAAGCTACAAACCAAGATAAGATTTATTTTAAAGTAGAAGGTTCAGAAGAACTTGCTATAGATAATATCTTATCTGTTGATGGATACAGTGTAACAGCTCAACAAACAGCTGAAGAAGAAAAAGTAAATGGTAAACTTATTTCTAGTAGAACAGCTAGAGATGCAGATAAAGCTTTTTATCAAGATGGTTTAGCTAAGATTTTATTAGCTAGAACAAGTGCTGACCAAGATTTTACAGAACTTGAATATGATGAGCATAGAGGTTTCAAAGGAAAAGTTATGTATGAATATGACATCCTAGGAACCAGAAGAGCTAATAGAGAACAGTTTGCAAAAAGCAGAGTACCTGTACTTGCTTTAACAAATAATCAAGGTGAAGTAATGTACTTTGATGAAAATCATAAAATTACTGATATTAATAAAGGTAAAGCTATTTACTTTGTATTAAAAGCAGTAAGTGTTGCAAATAATAAAAAAATTAAGAATAGTATACTTAAAAATATTAAAGATTTAACAGCTGAGGAAGAACAAGAAATTGATAAAAAAATTGCAAAAGATGCTGAAGATCTTACAAATCTTAAAAATAAATTAAGTAATGGTCCTGTTATAGTTAATTTAATTGGAGGCTCAGTTGGAGTAGCTCAAGACTTAGATACTTTAACAGAGAAAGAACAAAAAGAAGGAGGAGCTACTTTATCAGAATTTGATGCAGATTCTTTTGATCCAAATGTAGTTTTTGTAAGAAAAGTATTAAAAGGTGTTACAAGAACTTTACCAGCAGTTAAGTTTTATACTGCAGAAAATTTAATAACATTAAAAAATTCAACAACTCTTGGTAATCAAGATCCTGAATTAATGGATCATCTTATAACTGTACTTACTGAAGATGTTGGATTAACTGATGTAGAAAAAGAACAATATGTTAGTCAATTTATTAATCTTTATAGAGATAGTACTGAATCTGATGCAAAACTTTTACCTTATATTATTGGTATAAAAACTGATAATAATAAAAAACTTTATATTAATCTTAATAATGTAGCTGTACCTTTAGAAAATAAAGAGTTATCTAAGCAAATGCTTAAAGACTTCTTTACTAATAGTGTATATATTCATTTTAATGATAAGCTTTATACAAAGCAACAATATACTAAATATACCATTGAAGATACAGCAGTTGGTTACAGAATAGTTGCTAATAATCAATTAGCTTATAAACCATTTATATTCAACAAGTTTACACCTAGAGTTGTAAGAGATAAGAATACAGGGTTACCAATGGTATCAAATGGTTATTTAAGATTTGAAGCTGAGTTAACTCAAGCTGAAGTTAAACAACAAGTAATTGAAACTAGAGCTAATACTGTAGCTGAAAACATACCAGTAACTAATACTGAAGAAGAAGACTTATTTGATGAGTTAAAAGCTTCTAAGTTAATGGAGAACTCTGCTACACCTAAACAAGATGCTAGAGCAGAAAAATGGTGGAGAGAAGAATCAGCATTGGCTAAAGAAGTGGATAGTGCTGGAAAACCTCTTTTCAATCTATCCTTATTAAGAAATGTTGTAAACTCTGATGCATGGGCCAATTTTAGTAATTCAACTATTACTTTATTTAAAGGAGCTAGTTTTACTCAAGTTTATCATGAGAGTTGGCATGCTTTTAGTCAGGTGTATTTAACTAAAGATCAAAGAACTGAGTTGTTATACAAACCTGTATCAAAACTTCCAGGCAGCTTTAATGTTGTTAAGAAATTTGTAGAACCCGGTGGTGGTGTTTCTTATAGAATGGTTACTTTAAACTTTAAAGATCTTGATGTAAATAAGAGAGAAGATAGATTAGTACTAGAAGAATTTATAGCTGAAGAATTTAGAAAGTATGCTATGAATGGTGGCAAGTTTAAAACTAACTCTAAAGCAAAGACTGCATTAGGTAGAATATTTGATAGAATATGGAAAGCTTTAAAAGCTCTAGTAGGGAATTCTGATGTATATTCTAATACAAGTTCAGAAGGTGTCTTAGGTGACATGTTTAAGGCATTGTATACAGCTAAATCTTCTAAAGACCTATTACCATATGCAGCTAATCTAAAAAATGCTGAGTTTGGTTCATTAAATAGTGGAGGTATTATAACAAGCAATGCTGAAAAAAACTTAACTATATCTGAAGGTTTATTATTAACTAGAACTATTGATGGTATATTATCTAAATTTGTAAATGAACAAGTTGGAAAAGGTAAGTTTAGTGCAGTAACAAAAGTATTCTCAAGTAGAAATGCTTTAACTAATATTTATAATAGAGCAAAGAAAGAACTTAATGATAGAATAATTGAGTTAACTGCTGAAAGATCTAAACTTGCTCCTACTGATGAACAAGCCTTAACTATTATCAATGATAAAATTACTTTATTAACTAAAGCTGTTGATGATGAAGTTTTTGGAAATATTAATAAAGCATTAGCTGGTCAAACTTCTGATGTTTCAGTTGTGTCTTTTCATAAAAATAACAGTACATTTAAAGATTTATTCTCTACATTCAAACCTATAGCAGATGAAAAAGATAGTGATGACTATGAAGAAACAAGTGATACTGCTCAACAAGAGTTAGCTACAAGTCTTGATGCTTCTAGTAATGATGTTGCTTCAGAAAAATTAGCTAATAAGTTAGTATTATATGTAATAAAAAGTTTAACTAAACAAACTAAAGATGGAAAAGCTGAATTAAATGAATTAGGGTTTGCTGAACCAATTGAGTTTTTACCTTTCTGGAGAGTTTTAATGGATAAAGCTTCAGGTGAAACTTCTGTACTAGGTTTATTTAACAAACTTAAACTTGCTGGAGATACTGTATCTCCTTTGTTCAAACAATTACTAGGTAAAATATATGTACAACAAACAGAAGATGGCAAAATGCTTTCTCCAGAAGATTCAATAGGTGAAATGTTTAGACAAGGCAGTGATATAGGATCTTTATGGATGAAATTTGTACAATCTGCTAACTTGCATAAAATTGATCAAGTTGTTGCTATTGTTCAAGAATATAAAGATAAACCTACTGAAATAAGAGTTGGTAAAACAACTGCAGAATATCTAGGAATTGTAAATACTGATTGGCCTTTAGCTTTTCAACAAAAAGAAATTGATAGCTTTACTTATAAAAAAGATCAAGTTAATTATATAGACTTAGAAGCTGTAGCTAGTAGATATCTTATTAAAGGAGTAAATAATGAAAATAAAAATACTTATAGTGTTTCAAGAGAAAACTATATTCCTTTCTTAAATAGTATTGGTTTATACTTATCTGATATTTCAGAAATTAGAGATAGTCTTATACCTAATGATATAGACTTTATTGCTGATGCTATTGGTAAAACTGAAGAGAGTAATAGTCAAGCAGTAAAAGAAAATGATATACAAAAAATTGATAATATTGTTGCTTACTTAGGTAAAGCTAGAACATTAAGCAATGGTACAAAACTTCCTAAAAATGCTTTTGCTGTAAACAAGTTAGCTGAAATAGAAGCTACTTATTCTACAGAATATGCAAACTCTATGAGATTTAATGCTGCTAAAAAGTTAAAATCTTTATTTGGTCTTAACAGTAGTGATACTCAAAAAATAAATGGTCTTAAAAAAGCTAATAAACAAGGAGATTTATATTCAAATAATCCTGAACTTGTTCACATGAACTTTCTTAATCCTAGAAGTAATCCTTTAACAAAAGGTTCTATTATTATAAAGTCTTTATTCTCTACTGTTGGAGAAAATGAAAAAATTAAGAATAATGATATTAACTACCGTGATCTTAGTGGTGTTAGTTATATAGATGAAACTTTTGTTAGTGATGGTACTACTAGTGCTAAAATGGGTTTTTTAGATAAAACATTATCTGTATTTATTTCTACTCTTGGTGGAGGTTATATGGATGGAATTCAAGCTGGTGATAAAAGTTCTAACTTTGGAATTAAAGTTGATATTATTAATACTTATGATGAAAAAATAAATAAAGGTTTATATGTAGATACTGTAGCTTTTATGAAAGATGCTGCTGGTAAATCTATAATGGGGTATAATCCAATGCAAAAAGTATTAGATATGCTATATCCTAAGTTAGAAGGTGAGATCAGAAGAATTGCAATGATTAAAGCTGACCCTGAATACTATAACAATATTAAAGGATTTGAAAGAGGTACTGAGTTTGACATTTTTGATGAGATACTTGATGGTGCTCCAGGTCTTAAAGAGGCTTTAAAGTCTGAAGAAATATTTGAAAAATTAAATGAGCAAGGTGACTTATATAAAGTATTAAATGATAATCCAGCATTAAAGAAACAACTAGATAATAATATTGTTAAGTTTTTTGATAAGCTAGAAGAAAGTTATAATAAAGATTTATTTGATCCAATTTTTGGAGTTGATCAACCTTTACCTGCAATATTAAAAGATCTTATCTTAAAAGATTTAGCAAATAATGCAAAATAAAAAAATAATATTTATGGAGCTACTCCATTAGATGTAGAGTTGAATATTAAAAAAGCAGCTGTAAGATCTTACATGCTTAATAATTTTATACATAAGACTGAAACTACTTTTTTATTACAAGGAGATGGCTTTCAATTTGATCATACTAAAGATGAGATGAGTAAGAGAGCTCCTGGTTCTCAATCTGGAGGTACTATATTTCCAGTAGATAAATTAACTAAGATCTTTATTGATGCTAAAGTAGGAAGACCTTATGAACAAAAACTTATAGCTGATAAGATTATTGCAGAAAAAGAAGTAAGAACTTATAGTCCTACTCTTAATTCAGCAATTATACAAGAAAGTGAAGTTACTTCAGTTTACTTTACTATGTATAGAGATTTATTTAAAAGAGATTATACTGATAAAGGATTAACTGATAATGAAATTAATGTAGCTTTATATGGTGTTGATCCTGGAACAGGTAAGCCAGGTAATGCTGAGGTTGATGAAAATGGTAAATATAGTAATGTATTTAAAGGTGGTAAAATGAAAGCCTTTATTGACATTCAAGATGCTGATGGTCAAGCTTTAATTACTTTTGATACTTATAGAATACTTAGACAAGCTGAAGGTAACTGGTCAGATGAACAAGATGCTTTGTACTTTAGAGTTATAAATGGAGAAACAATTACTGCTACTGAATTAAACAACATGTTCCCTGTATATAAATTACAATACAATGGACCTCTTGCTACAGAAGTTGGTAGATTTCCTATACAAGCTTTTCATAAATATTCATTATTTCCATTAATACCAAGTGTTATTAAAGACTTTCCTGCTAATAATTTACATAAAGCAATGATTTCTCAAAACATTGATTATATTACATTCACATCTGGTTCTAAAAGATCACATATAAAGTCTAGTCCTGAAAGTACTGGAGATTCTATATTTGAAGGAGATACAAGTAATCTTAAAACTGACTTTACTTTTACACCAAATACTATTTATATTGCTTACTTAAAAAACCAAACAGCAGTTAATACTTACTTTAAACAACAATCTACATTCTCAACTCAGTTACGTAAGTTAATAACTAGTTTATTGTATGCTTATGGTGTACCAACAGATTATATTAAAGCTAATAACTTTAACAGTCCTGAAGAAGCAAAGGCAGCTTGGGCTAAAGTTAAGTACAAAAGAGTTGAAAGTAAATTTCATGACTATACTGAAGAATTTAAAAATAGTATTGATGATTATGTAAAGTTTAAAAAAGAAGAATTACTTGAAGAACTAGGCTGGACAGAAGATGATTTATATGCTGAAAATGTAGATGATGCTAAAATTAAGTCAATGCTTGTAGTTTTAGATAAAGAACTAGAAAGACAAGGCTTTAGTGTACATGAAAGAGAAGCATTTGATTCATCATCAAATACTACTAAATTAGATCTAAGTAATAGTCCTTTAGCTGCTAGATTTGAAAAAATGATTATGGCTTTGGTTAATAACAGATTAGTTAAAACCAAATTAAAAGGTGAACCTTTAGTAGAGGTATCATCAGCCTTCATGCAAAATACTAAATTTAGAAACCCTACTAAAGAAGAAATAAAAAAATATGATGATTTTGGAACTAATGGTTTAAGATCTTATATAGCTGATGGTATAAATAAAACTATTGGCTTTATGTTCAAAAGAGCTCTTGGTAAGATGGATGAAAATTTATTTCAAACTGATTACTTTATTCTTAATGAAGATGGTAAATATGTGAATTCAGGAAAACCTATTGCTATATATAAAGAAAAAGGTAAAGATGAGGAACCAGAACTTGACTTTGATGCTAGTTTTATTAGATTAAATGAAATGCTTAGAGTTGAAGCTTGGAGAAGTAATGATGAAAATAATAAAAAATTAAGACTTACAGGTGTAAGGATTCCAGTACAAGGGCATAACTCTATGGAGTTTGGTGAAGTAGCTGAGTTCTTAAGACCAGAGGCTGGACCAGTTATTATTATTCCTGCTGAGATTGTAGCTAAATCAGGTACTGACTTTGATGTTGATAAGATGACTACATACATGCCATTCCTTACTAAAAGTGGTAAGTTAATGACTAAGTATGATAAAGAAGGAATTGAAGCAGAAAGAAAAGATTTAGAACAAAAGTTTGAAGATTTAAAAATTACTAAAGAAGCTATTGAAATACTTAAAGATAAAAAACAAGCTCAATGGTTAGATGTTAATCTTAAACTTAATGACTTTAGAAAAGCTGTTAGTATAAGAGCTAGAGGCTTAAATATTGATGCTGATTTATTAAATTCACTTACAAGTTTTAAAAGTAAAGAGATTATAAAAATTATGAATGAGCCCGGTGTAGAGAATCTTGTAAAAGAATTCTTTCCTAAAGCTGCTTTTATTTATGAATACTCTATAAAAGGAATTACATTAGAAGATCTTGATGCTGTTGATGGAGCTTTAAGGATACTATATAATAATAAATCTGAACTTAGTAAAGTTTATGGTGAACTTGCTGATCTTAATGATAATGCAAATAACTTAGGAGGTGGTCTTCAGAATAAATTAATTGAAGATATGGTTAATATTCTTGAGTTACCTGAACTAGCTGCTTCATTAATGTCTCCAAATGATACTAACTTAGTTAAGCCTTATGCTGATAAGATAAAAGGTTATATACAAGAAGCTGATAATGAAACTGATTTTACCAAATCTTTAATGACTGGTAAAACTATGTATAAAAAAGGAATTAGTCCTACAAAAATTTATACTGAGACTTACAATATTAAAAAACATCAAGAAAACTTTAGTAGTAAAGACTCATTAGGTATTGCTGCTGTAGATAACTACATCAATAACTTGCTTAATATGGCAGGGGGTAAAATGAACAAATCTATGAATGTTGTAGCTAGTGTACCTATAACTACAAGATACTTTAATAAAAAAACAAATGAATGGGTTACAAGTACTAAATGGAATAAACAACTTGCAGAAATTGCTTTAACCTTAAATCTTCCTTATAATAAACTTGATGGTGCTATATCTTTATCTCATATTATGGATAAAGAAGGTAAAAATTCTATTGCTGATATCATTAATCAGATGATGAATGGTTTTGTGGATGCTGGTAAAGATGCTTGGATAGCTTACTTACAAGGTAATCCAGAAGTAGTGCCCAAGTTTTTATTCTTATTAGAAGCAGGTGTGCCTATTGAAAGTATAGCATACTTTGTATCTAATCCAATGACTAGACAGTATGTTAAAGATAAAGCTAAAGCTAAAGCTAAATTATCAAAATTATTTAATTTTGGTAGTCAATATGATGTAGCTCCTAAAATGTTAAATACTATTTCAGAATATTTGCCAGATGCTGAATCTTTTATTCTTACTAAGAATATAGGTAATCTTTATGGTATTAAGACAGCTTTAGATTATTTTAAAACTCCTACAAGTTTTACTAAAGAAACTCTTGAAAAAATAGTACAATCAAAGTTAAACTATAATGATAAAAATCAAGTAGCTGGCTTCTTAGAATACTTATATGTAGAAAAAATTATTGAGGATTATGATGCAATGAAAAAAGAAATGAATCCTGATACTAAGCCTACTGGTGATTTATATTCAGCTCAAGCAAAAATTGAAGGTGTAGCTGGTCTTATGAATACACCAAGTTTAGATCCTGAACCAATACAAAAACTATCTACAGATAGTATCATATCTCCTTACTTTATACAAGAATTTGCTAGAAGGTTATTCAGTAGATTATTTAAGTTAAGAGATGATGCTCAGTTAAACAACTTTCTTATTAGAACTTTTAAAGATAGAAAAGCTATATCTGCAGCAAAAAAAGCTACAGGGTATGACAGTGAAACTTATATAACTAAGTTTAAAAACTTTATTTCTCAGTATATCTTTGCTAATGAGTTAAGAGCTTATAAGTCTGGAGATACTGAATATAATAATGAAGTTATTAATCCTGAGTTCTTAGAACAACTTAATCAAGATTTTGATAAGGCTTTATATTTATCTAGTAGTACAGATGTAAATTCTTATAAGAGTAGAGGTTTAACTCCTATCAATGGCAAAGCATTTCCAAGTATAGTAAAAATGGGAGATGATGATAAGACTTACATTATTCCTAATGAAAAACTAAGAACTGATTTTATTGAGTTTGGTTTAGAAAGAGAATATTTAAGAAAAAGAAATAGTCTTGAAGATGTTGTTGATACAAATGAGTTTCTTACCAGAAGAAAGAGATTAAAAGATTCTAATATTGAAGAGTATAAACAAACAGATGAAGAAACTAATGAAGAATATGTTAATAGATTAAATAACCTTACTTATGAGGACATGTTAGCTAATAAAGCTTTAACTAACACTTATAACATATGGCAGTTATTTAGATCTGGTGACAATACAATAGCTACAGAATTAATGGATATTATTACAAACTATCCTGAAATGAGTGATCTTACTAAGTATTCAATGCTAAAACAGTTTATGCCTCAAGGTATACCTAACATGCCTCTTTATAGAGATGTATTAAACTTTCAATTAAAAAATTATGAGAATCTTGATGAAGGTTTAATTAGTGAGTATTTTAATCAATGGAAAAATTTAGCTAATGTAGATAAACCTAAATTAACTAGTAAAAAATACAGTGATGGTAAAGCTAATCTTTATATAAGTGAGTTTTTTAACAATCTTCCTGTTTATGCTTTCTTACAATCAGGTATGAACTCAAGTAAGTTTTCTTTAGCTAGCATGATGCCTTATGAAAAGTATCAAGGTATAATGGAAAAAGCTGCTGAAAAGTTTATTAAGAAGATTGAAACAACTGATCCTGATACAATTTTTAGTGGCTTAAAAAAGTTATTTGAAGCTGAAAACAGTTTAGGTAAAGCAAAATTAAGAAATAGAGGGGATAACTTAAAAGTTGATATTTCTAACTTGCCTGATGCTGAAAATAATATTTATGAGCAACCTTTTATTAAACCAGTAACAGGAGATACTGAGATACCTACAGGAATATTTAACATAACTAATACTTATGTTGAAAATGGTAG